>JAEEGG010005506.1_pt1 | contig 30038 bp, 16 predicted proteins | sample 9134161 | NCBI WGS metagenome assembly JAEEGG01 (sample SAMN16246543, study PRJNA631951) | gut metagenome | biome: gut microbiome; feature: rumen; material: CR-attached | host: Bos | place: Iran: Karaj | collected 2018-10
TGACTACGGCAAGGAATTTCAGCAGAAAATTCGCGGAGCATCCGTTAGAACTTTCTCCTGAAATAGCATCGCGGTACTTTCCATGTCATAGGGGCTTGCTACCTTTGCACTGAGAAAATCGTTAAGAGCCCGATGGGAATGCCAAGGATTGAAGGGCGACAAAGCAGGGAGAAGATGGAAATAGAAATAAAAAAGCGAACGAGTTTTATTATTCGTTCGCTATAGTATTAAGAAAATATATTATTAGAAAGCAGAGTGTCTGGACAAGATTAACATTTAATCCAGACATAGCTTGGTTTCATATATCGTTCCACTTCGGAATACCCTATAATCTACATCTGTCAATGTCAGTGAAAATGCTGGCAAAGAGATTGCTTCGAGCATTTTTTGGAGTCCAGGCAATTGGACGTGAGGATCTTTAACTCTGCCCAATGTGACATGGAGGCGAAATTCGGAGTTTATTACACAACCAGCAGATTTGAAGTCAGAACGAATTGCTTGAACCACTGCCAAAAAAGACTGGGGAACTTCTGTTGCCGTCAAGTTAATGATGTGCATTCCAGACGTAGCCGTAAAAGCATCTAACTTATCAAAAGTAATTGTAGGTGCAATAAATGTACCGAGATGTTTCTGCAACAAGGGACGTAGGTCAATTCCAATAGGCGTTTCATCAATGAATGCCATCGTGATATGATAGTAGCCCATCTGCCATTTAACATCAATATTTTGGCAGACACATCTTAATTTCTCGAACCAAACGGCATCATTTCTTATGGGCACTTGTATCTCTATATATGTCTTCATGCTTTAAACCTTAAATCTGAATTAAAGAAACTAATCCCAACTACTAAGATCAGCTTTACCCTTAACAAGTAAAATTTCCTCTTTAGACAAATGAGGGAAGAAAGTAATACCCGTGATACGTTCTACTTGCTGTATTGTATTTACGTATTTGTCTTTTTTCCTGTTGCCATCAGTATTGCGGCAAATAAAACCGATACCTTTGGGTGTGCCGTTTAGGCACATGACAACTTTGAAGAAAGCTTCTGGAACAGGTATTCTACTAACTCCTATTACCTCATGCTCTTGCCGTAGAAATATTGGACCGCAAACAATATAGATATCGCCATACTTCTCGGCCCATCTGCGGCAAGCCATTTCTATCTCATTCCAGTCACCACTATTCAGCCGTGGATGCTGTGGACATACATTTGAATATAAGAAAGTCTCGTACATAGCATCTCGGCTCCACTTATTATCTCCTGCTGGACACATATGGCCACGTGACCATCCGCTTCCTTTATAGTCATAGTTGTTGACTCTTGGCATGGGGACTTGCATATCCTCATGCCAGGCATTGCTAGCACGTCTGATTGAACCTTGCACATGCTCCCTTGTCAGGTGCCAGGCTACCCAATTTGGTTGTCTGGTAGATTTGTTATAGGAAGAGATATAACCAGTTCTATGAAGTATAATTTCTGATGTGCCTGATGGAGTAATCGGCAAGTCAGAATCATCTTTAGATCCAGAGAATATTGATAAGCAAGTGCCAAAAGCAGCTAAGACACATACCATCAAAGCCACAATCAACAAATATCTATTTCGCTTCATCATCATATTTCATTAATTCCCCATAAATGCAAAGTGTTTACCATCGGTTTTGTTACCTGATTGAGTGGATAACCGACAAATGACTTGATTTTGTCAAGTATGCCGTCAAACTGATGCTTATACTTGGATGGTATTATGTCATACGCCAAGAACTCACTGGCTAACTTCTCGTTAAAGGGCATCTCACCATTATCCATTAGTTTACCTTCTTCAAAGTTTGTAACTGTGTCCATACGCATTACAACCTTCGGACGTGTCTTGTTCTCACGGCTGATTGTTAGCACAGCATCATCATCATTCGCAAAAGAGGCAAATATAAGTTTGGCATCGGCAAAACGTGAATAGTCCCTTTCTTGATATTCCATCAATTCCTCGACACTGACTTTAGCTATATGGCCATTGTCATAGCCGAGAATAAGCCACGATTTAATTTCATTTTCCAAAACTGTCAAGGTCAACAGAGACTGGTCATCATAGTCATATTGGTCAAGTTTCCGGAACTTGCCATTACCGAGAAACTTGAAAAAAGCAACAGGTTCCACATAGTTGTCTGGATCAAGATACTCTGCCAGCACATTTTTCCTGATACGGCTTGTGTGAACCTCATCCTCCTTAGAAGTGATTAGAGGTACAGTGACAATTTGTTTGTCTTGCTCCTGAGATTGTTCAGCTGCATCTTTGGTAGTAGTTTCAACCTGCTCAGGTAGTTTTCGGTTCAGTTTTTGATACTCTGCAAATTCTTCTTTAGTTAGTTTACGTTTGGTACTACCGACACGAACATAATAATGGCCATCGAATGGCACTCCCATCTGATGTGGCTTTATCTTCACAACCAGAATGTCTTTATCGTGGTTACTGCTATCAAAATAGATGTCTTCAATATAGGTTGTAGCAAGGCTATTACCCCATTTAATGGACATCGCATCCGGAATAGCTCTCAAATATTTATCCTTATCGCCATAATAAAGAGTATAGTTTAAATCTTCTTCCACGCCAGTACCGAGACCATAGTCATTCACTCCTACGTAGAGCGTGCCACCAACAGTATTTAGGAAAGAGTTAATGACTTTCATTATTTCCTCCATCTGTTTGTCTGGATTAGCAGAATGACTGTTTCCTGCGGGGAAAACAATACTGGTCTTATATTCCGTATCAATGGTTTCCTCACCAGTACCATATAGCTTCAGACCTGTCTCGAAGCCTTTAAGGTTCAACTGTTGCTTGATTCGGTTATGGATGTCAGTTGCTGTACTCTCCATTTTGCTTGTTTTGGTAATATTATAAGCCAATACCAGAGAGGCCAGCTCATGGAGATTCGGATTGTTTTTGGCCACTTCATAGAGATCATCATTATGCTCAGGCTTGTCGAGGAAACTTACAGCTTGCAGCTGCAGGAATCGCTCACGAAGGATAATGTTATTACTGAATAGTTCTGCATTAACATTCTCCAGTTGTTCCAGACGTTGCTCGTCCACTTTCGAGTTTCGAGCAAAGTAATGAAGCATTGTTATGATATCCATCCTACCCTTATAGTAAGCAGCCTGAGCTTCCCAACCAATAAGTAAGCAAAGAGTTCTAGCAAAGGCCAAGTAGTTGTATGACTTCACATAATCCTTATCAATAATAGCCATACGGTCAATCAGGAAGATAATCTCACGGACATAAGACTCATCCAGTACACGGTCACTTTCCAAAATATCCTCTTCCTCTTGGCTACTGATATTCTCAGAAATCTTGCCTACAGAATAGTCCTCCATCAAAATTCTGAAAGCACTGGTCATATCAAAGTCATACGAAGTCACGTCTATCATTTCACATTGTATGTGGAATGTGCCAGTACCGCGTCCTAACAGCCGGCATTTAACTATTGTGTTCTTACCAACACCCTCGAACTCACCTGCATTTTTAATACTAACACTGATACCTTCTTTAGAGACGGCTGGAGCCAAACCACCTTGGATGGATGCACCACCAAGAGAACAAATGATATCTTCGTCGTAAGTGTAGTAGTCGAGAGCTGCCTCTTTCATCTCCTTTAACATCGAGAAGTGGAAGGAACCATCCTCATCATTGATTATTCTGGCCTCGAAAACATACCGACTACCATCTGGTGCCAGAAAATGGCGTAAAGACGTAGTTATAGTATAAGGGACAATATCGCCAACCATAATATATCCGTCGCCACCGATCTCATCTTCTATTTTACACCAGTATTTATTGCGATTTGAGACATCTTGCCTGATAAAGGATATACGAACAATCTCATTGATGTGATGTTGTTTTTTTGTCTTAACTATAGGAGCAGTAACTGCAGATGCGACATTGAATAGCTCATTCTCTATTTCCTCCCATATTTTCTGATAGGGTGTAATGTCATTGGGTTTCGCATTATTGAGATTGGTGTTCGTTTTTCCGTCCAAGAACACCTGCAGTCCTTGCCAAAGGCCAAGATCTTTTGGAAATACTGGCTTCAAAGTTGAATCGGCACCAGATGAGAACAGTTGAATACCTTCTGCTGAAACCATCAGCTTAATCCTGTTTTGAGTAAACGAGTTGACGGTATCAATCTTACCACCCGGATAAAGACTGGCGATGTAATGCGGTATCAGTCCTATATTATCCATCGTATAATTCATTAGATGAGCATTCGAGTGGAAAAGGTAAAAGTAAGCCATATCCACCAACCAGTCTGGATGTAGTGGATATAGATACGATGATATGATACATAGCCTTGCCGTGTTAAGTCTATAGTCGGCGATCGTATTATCATTGGTGTTATGATGAAGTAGAAGTTGCAGGGCTAATGCCTGCATATTATTCTTGATTAGTTCAAGATTGTCTTTTGTCTTGTCTATTCTGCCATCACATTCCCTGATATAGAGTTCCAAAAGTTTGATGATAGCACTGTTAAATGGTTCTTTTTTCCAACTTTCTATATTCCTTTGACAGATGATATCCAACAGTTCTTTGATACGACTATTCATCAATTCTGGCTTACTAAGAAAGAGGCTGGCAAGAATATTGAAGTTCTTAATCGGGTGATATACGAAACCGGAAATGCGTAGTTTGTTGAATAGGCTATTGATAAAGTGATCTGGGGTTTCTGTTGAGTTTTTATCATCTTGATTGCCAATTAGTTTGGCAGCCTTGATGTAATAGCCCAATTGTTCTATCAACGTTGTAAGCCTTTCCTGATAATAATCTCTTTCAGCATCGCTACACAAATCTAACAGTTCTGACAGTTCAAGAATATCAGAGCAGTCCATTCTTACCGTCATCAAGTCTATTTTCTTATTAATAAGATTCTGAATCCACTTGTGGCATTGCGATTCAAAAGATTTCTCGTTCTCATCGGTTAGGAGAAGTCTGATAAAGTCTTTTGTATTCCATGTCAATTCTCTTTTCGATAGCAGATCCGTTAGTTTTTCTTCGGTTAGATTAACTTTATTCTGTTCAAACTCACTGACATCCACCAATTCTATCCTGGGGTGTTTTTCCTTAATTGATAGTATTCTGCATTTGACACTTTGGCCCTTAAATAATTTGAGGTTAGCTGTTCCCCTCAGATATGTGGTAATATCTGTAGATTCATCAACTACCTCACAATATGTCGGGAATTGTTTTCTAACCCTGAACTCATAGATACCATCAACTTTATAGGCATCCCTTGGTGATAATTTCCTTGTTTCCATTTAACTCTTTCTTTTAATCGTTTGCAAAATTAGTAACAATATGTGCACTCTATCTGCACTTAAGCAAATATTTTTGTTTTTAACATACTATTCTGTCTTTTACGGGCAAAAATACTAAAAAAAGCCCGAAAATTAACCAAAAAGTCTTTTTTTTGATGAAAAAGACGTTATTTTTCCATTTTTATAATTGTTTTATTGAAAAAATTGCTATCTTTGCCACTATATTATAAATATGTACATGTATGGATACTAAGGATCTAAACCGTCTGAAAGTCGTGCTCGCAGACAAAAAGCGTACGAACAAATGGCTTGCTGAGCAATTGGGCAAAGACCCTGCCACCATCTCCAAGTGGTGTACGAATAACGCGCAACCAAATCTGGAGAACTTGGTGGAAATAGCCAAAGTGCTGGAAGTTGATATTAACGAACTTATCCGAAAGTAATTTAAACGCCAGTAACTACAATGCCTACAAACAAGAACGCCTACATCCGCTATCAAGCTCTTGACAAGTGCTTCCGTGACAGTCTTCACCGTTACTATCTTGAAGACCTGATCGACAAGTGCGAAGAGGCATTGCTGTATTACAATGGCGTAGGTGGAGTTAGCCGCCGTCAAATATTTGAGGATATCAAGTTCATGGAGAGCGAAACAGGCTGGAGTATACCTCTTGACCGCATCAAAGAGGGAAAGAAAGTCTATTATCGGTATCACTATCCAGGCTTTTCCATTAACAAGCAGCCATTGACCGACGAAGAAGCCCAGCAACTTCGAACTGTTATCATCACTTTGAGTCGATTCCGAGGACTTCCTACCAATGAGTGGGTTGAAGATGTAATTTCTAATCTGGAATGGCGATTCAAACTCAGAGGAAAGTCTGAGAACATCATTGGATTTGAGCAGAATGAACAGTTGAAAGGTCTGAACTGGCTTTCGACGATTATTGATGCCACATCTAATCATCAAGTAATCAAGGTAACGTATCGTAACTACAAGAACAGTGAGGTTGAGATAACTGCCGTTGTACATCCTTGGTACGTAAAGCAGTATAACAACCGTTGGTTTTTAATGGCCTACAACGCTGAGTACAATAGTATAACGAATTTCGCCCTTGATCGAATTCTTGATTTGGTGATTGTTGAGGATGTTCAATTCATAAAGAACGAGGATATAGACTTCGATGATTATTTCAAAGATGTCATAGGTGTCACTATCCCAAAACCAGAGGTGACAAAGCAGCGTATTCTCTTACAGTTCTCAGAGAAGCAATATCCATATGTGGCATCAAAACCAATGCACCATTCTCAGGAAATAGTTAATAGTGAAGAGCGAACTATAGCTATAGAGGTGCGTCCAAATTATGAGTTGGAACAGCAGATTCTATCATTCGGTCCTGATGTGGAAGTGCTTGCTCCAGACAACTACAGGGAGTATATCCTAGAGAAAATTCTTAATAATTACAAAAAATACGCTCCTGTGCAGAAAGGCTGCACCGATGGTGTATAACTTTGTGCGCAGGCAAAAATATAAATATGTAATATGACAAAGATAAAAAGTCCATATACAGCAGCAATCACTGGAGGGGGATTCCTCTTCACTGAGACGAATGCGCTTTTGCCTTTGCTTCAGTCGGCAGACAGGGAGGCACTTCTCAAAGACGAGAAGGTGAACAACCGTCTGTTACAGATAAATGCTGAAGAGTCCAGAAAAAAGACGATTGGTGAGATATCCCGTCGTTACGATGCCATGCCGACATCGTTCTGGTTAGACTACCAATCGATGAGTGAGGAAGATAAAGTCATAGCTCTCTTTTTCGTGATCCTGAAGACATATAAGATTTGTTTCGACTTCCATATCAATGTCACCATGCGCAAATGGAATAGTATTTCTAAGACAATAACACACGATGACCTTGAAATGGAATTTAGTGAAGTGTCGGCAAAAGATGAATTTGTTGATTCATGGAGTGACAAAACAAAGAGTCGCGTAGCAGGAGCTTATCTGACCATTCTCCGAAAGGTGGGGATCCTCGACAAGGACGACAACCTCCACCCCCTTTCTGCAAGCAACTTCGATTACTATATCATCAATGGCGAACAGTGGTTCCTTGAAGCTTGTCTGTTACAGCCATATCAGATAGAAAACATTAAAAAGAAACTCGTATGACAATCAAGGAACTCGACGATAAGCTAAATAGCCCAGGTTTCCAAGACACAGAGAATGGCGACCTGTTTTACAACTTCTTCATCTACCAGTACCCGGCAGATAAGGAGTACGACATCCGCCGTCAGATACAGGAGTTCAAGGAGAATCTTATTCGCCCTGTCAACTATGTGGACGTGCTTTGCTTGAATCTCTTTGAGGAATTCTGCAATTTCCTCGACCAGAAGAAATTCCTGAAGCACCCAAGTATGCTGAAATACCAGCTGGAGAAGGAACAGGCTGATCCCTCTAAGGCTCAGAACACCCAAGACACGCTGACCCGTAATGCACACAGCCCAGAGTTTGTGCAGTTTCTGCATCAGCGCATTCTTGACCATGTGAATATTGAGGATAAATATCGTCGTCCCTACATCTTCTTCTATGGTGTAGGCAGTATGTTTCCTTATCTTCGTGTCAATGAGTTGCTGGCTCTCTATGAGGACTGCAACGACACGAGCCGCTATAAGATTATCGTGTTTTATCCTGGTCATCGGGAGAATAATTCATTCCGTCTATTTGGAACACTTCCCGACAATCATACATATCGTGCAACCCTACTAATCAATGAATAAGATGAAACTGAGTGAGTTATACAAGAAGCCGATTGGCCGTGCAGTTAATCCTGCCGTAAGTGCAACCAAGTTCGATCCTGAGACAGAAAAGATAGAGATAGAGGAATACGTGTTCACTGATGAAATCATCAATGGCCTTTATCGTATCCTTGATGCCATTAAGAACAACAAGCCCTACGATCATGTGGGTATTTGGATTGACGGTTATTATGGTTCAGGTAAGTCACACTTCCTGAAATACCTCGATTACTGTATCACGCCACGTACTCAGGAGAAAGCTTTGGAGCGTCTGTTGGAGGCTGTCAAGTCCATCGACCCACTGGATGAAAACCACAATATCAGTTGTGACTACGATGCTATGCTGAGTATAGCTAACTGGCTGAAACGTGCCACTATTGACACCTGTATCTTCAACCTCGAAACAAGTTACGACAACTCGACGGATAAGAAGAAAGCATTCCTGCATGTATTCTGGAATGAGTTCAACGGTAAGCGTGGCTTCAATAAGTTTAACCTCACTCTGGCTCAGAACCTTGAAAAGCCCTTGCAAGAGAAAGGCGTGTTCGAGCAGTTCAAGGAGCGCATTGCCGAAGAAGGTGGTGACTGGAATGATCCAGGCGAAGCAGCCGATATGATTGACAATGAGTTGGGCATGGTGCTTGATATTGCTTGTGAACTGGCTCCGACTCTTGATAAGGAAAGCATCCGTGAACGTATTTTGAGGCGTGACACCAATATCAGTATCGACCGTTTCAGTTCTGAGCTGGCAGCCTATCTGAAGGATAAGGGCGATGATTACCGCTTGATTATGCTGGCTGATGAGGTAAGTCAGTTCATCAATAAGGAGCGTGACCGCTATCTGAACCTGCAGGAAATCATCACCAAGCTCTCAGAGGCTTGTGACAATAAGGTTTGGGTGGCTTGTACTGCTCAACAAGACCTGTCCGAAGTACTCGACGATTGCAACATTGCAGAGGAGAAAGACAAGGAAGGCAAGATTAAAGGACGCTTTGAGGTGAAAGTATCGCTGAAAGGTACCCAACCCGAAGTCATTACTCAGAAGCGTATTCTTGATAAGAAGAAAGGCGTTATGCCGACTCTTGAAAAGCTCTACGACCAGCAAAAGGCTGCTTTCGGACTCCAGTTCAAGTTACCTAACAGCTATGTGGCTTACGAGTCAAAGGACGATTTCGTAGCTTACTACCCATTCGTACCTTACCAGTTCAAGCTCATCATGCAGGTGTTCAACTCCTTCCTGAACCTTGGCTATGTGGCCAAGGAGGTAAAAGGTAATGAGCGAAGCATCATCAAGGTCATCCACTCCACCGCTAAGAACAATGCCGATGAAGAGGTTGGCAAATTCGTTTCCTTCGACGAACTGTATAACAACATGTTCGAGGAAGGCCTGCAGGCTCGTGGTCAGAAAGCCGTTGACAATGCCATCCGCATGGCTCGCAAGTATGAGCATGATCCCAAGATGGCAGTCCGTGTGGCCAACGTTCTTTTCATGATTTGTAATATCTCACAGACAGACCAGCTGCTGTTCCCTGCCAACATTGACAATGTGACAACATTGTTGGTAAACGACTGTGAAACCCCTCGTCTGACTATCAAGAACGAGGTAGAGAAAATTCTCGACTATCTTTGTGATAACAATATCATCCGTCGTGAACCAGGAAAGAACGGTACACTCGAAACCTATAGCTTCTATAGCGAGGAAGAAATGAAGGTGGCACAGCTCATTCAGAGTCAGGGCGTTGATAACAACACTCAGGCAGAGATGCTGCGAGAAATCTTCTTTAAGTACCTCTCTACTCTGAAGAACAAAGAGCAGTATCTCACACGTACCTTTGCAGTTGGAGCATCCATCAAGCAGCGACAGTTCCTCAGTAACTCGCCTGATGTGGTCGTAGAGTTTGCTATGGATACCGACTATGACAGTCCTGAGCAGTTAGCTCTCAGCAACACCCAAAACAAGCTCGTTTACTATGTTGGCCCGCAGTTTAGCGAGAATAAGAAACTGAAGAATGCCTTCTACTGGTACTGTCAGGTGAATCGCTACATGTCAACTCCTGCTACCAGTGATGAGAATGCCAATACCCGCAAGGAGTTCGAGAAACGTGCCAAGGAGCAGTTCGATACTATCATAGCTCCAGAGTTCCATAAGATTCTCGATACTTGTCCTGTTATCAGCGGTATGCGTGTGGTTGACGATGTGGAACTTGGCAACAAACGCGGCAACGAACGATTCCACAATGCCATTCAGAAGCATCTGGCAGGCATCTATACTAAGGGTAACTTGGTAGATCGTGCAGATATGCCTCGTACTACTGAGGCACTGAAGAAGGCCATCCTTCGTCCTGTCAATCCGGGTGACTACGATGGTATGAATGCAGAACTGACAGATGCTGAGCATGAGGTAGAGATCTACCTAAATAAGCAGTTTGCCGAGGTGAACGTAGCAGATGTAACCAGCAAGTTTAGCAAAGCACCTTACGGATGGGATGCCATCTGTACGCTCTATATCGTCAATGAGTTGGTGCGTCGCCATGCTCGTGACTATAGCTATTCCAACAATCCTAATGTTGAGACAAACCTTGTGGCCAGCCGCTTGATTCAGGAAACCAACAAGTTCACGCTGCGTCAGGCCAAGGCCATCTCTCAGGAACTGATTAACAAGTTCACTGCTGCATGGAAGAATATCTTTGGTGTTACGGAGGCATTCTCTACGAATGACAGTACTCAGATTTTCCGTTTGGCTCGTGAGAAGGATTATCCCAACAGTCTGTTCAACAAGCGTGAGGGCTATCGTAAGATTGAGTCAGAGATTGGCAGCTATGCTTTTGCAGAGCCTATACATAAAGCCATCGACATCTTTGACGCATGGATAACAGAGCGCAACCCTGAGACCTTCTTCCAAGCTGTCATCGACAAACAGCAGGAGGCTCGCGAACTGATTGACAAGTGCAAGGAGGTGGCTCAGTTCACCCATGACCAGCTGCCAAACTATCGCCAGTTGCGCCAGTTTGCCAAGGACAATGAATACAACTTCCCGTTCGTTCCAATCGAGGAACAGGAAAAGGTGGCTGAGTTTGTCAAGATTGAGGATGACCCTTGGCCAATTCAGAACCTCCGCAATTACCTCAAACTGATGCGTGACCTAAAGGCAAGTCTTGATGAAGTTCGTGAAGGGCTGCGTGAGAAGATACGTATTGCTTATAACGAGCAATTCGATTATCTGGAGAAGGTGGCCAAGGAGCAGAATGTTCCTGTAACTATTTTGGCAAGCCGCGAGAACGTTATCATGTCAAAGACTACTCCTGATAACATCCTTGTACTGCAAAACAACGTCAACACAGATGCATTCTATCAGGATCAAATTGGTAAGATTCTTGATGCTGCCAAGCCCACTACACCAACTCCAACGCCACCTGCTGATCCTACGAAACCTACTCCTCCTCAGCCTGTGCCACCACAGCCTACAAAGAAGATTCGCCAGGCTACTCTTCAGACAAAGACCAAGATGCCTTTGTCAACACAGGAGGATGTGGATCATTACCTCGATGGACTGCGTGAACAGCTGCTGAAGCTGATGGTTGATAGTGATGGAGTGATGATCATCAAGTAGCAGACAAATTATTCCCAGCCTGGGAACAAAACATTCCCGGTAAGGGAACAATTAGTTCCCAACGTGGGAACAAATAGTTACCAATAAGGATATAAATAGAAAACAGCAAACTAATGGATACTAATAGAATAAAGAAGTTCGCCACAGAGGCACGAAATAAGTTAAAGGCAGGTATTGCCGCCAAGATTATCACGTTAGGGTTCGATAAGAACGGTAACGTGCCGGAGCACATGCATCCACAGCTGATGCAGGGTGGCTCGCTCTGGAATGGCCAGCTTCAGACAGAAGGTTTCTACCATCAGTGGCAGGCTCTTTACAAGCGAGTACAGCAAAAAGGCATCAAGGAAGTCTATGAAGAGGCTGCCTACACCTGGTTCAACCGTCTTGTTGCTATTCGTATTCTGATGAAAAACCAGCTCATTGAGCCAGTTCTGGAGTATGTGGATGCTGCCCGCACACCAAGAATTGTAGATGAAGCCCGTATGGGGCGCATCCCTCAGATGCAGGAACGCCAAAGACAACTGTTGATGGAACTTTTGGATGACGACTCTAAAACCACAGAGCAGTTTGCCATTCTTGTAACGGCTTTCTGCCACGATAATCCCATCCTCTTCAAGTGCTTTGGCGCTATGTCCGATTATACGGAATTGCTGTTACCCAATGATATTCTGACAGAAGGAGGTTTTATCGACCTGCTGAACCATACGGAGTTCATTACGGATGAAGATTTCCATTCTCCAGAACTGATTGGCTGGCTCTACCAGTTCTATATTTCTGAGCGCAAGGACGAAGTGTTTGCCAAGAAAGGGAAGTTCGAAGCCGATGAGATTCCTGCTGCCACACAGATCTTCACACCCAACTGGATTGTGAAGTATATGGTACAGAACACCATTGGCCGCATCTATCTTGATAACAATCCAAGTGCTGCCTCTGAATTCAAACCTAAGTGGCAGTACCTCGTAGAACCGTCTGAACCAACTCCCAAGGAGGCTATCTATAAATATAAGGAGTTGACAGATCTTCTCGTCGGTGACCTCGCTTGCGGTTCAGGCCATATTCTCAATGAGTGCTTCGACCTGCTTTACGACCTCTATATCTATGAAGGCTATAGCCGTAGGGAAGCTGTGGAATATATCTTCACTAACAACCTTCGAGGCATTGACCTTGATACTCGCGCCAAGCAGTTGGCAACCTTTGCCCTGATGCTAAAGGCTTGTCAGAAGGATTCTTCATTTGCTGATGCCCATATTCTGCCAAAGGTATTGGATATGCCCACACCTATCCCGCAAGAACAGGTATCAGACAGGCTGAAAGAATTCTTCCGTGAGACACCTTCCAATCAGGTTCGCAAAGAACTCATTGCTGCTTTCGAACTGATGCAAGATGCTGATTCTCTTGGTTCTATCATGAAGTTCGACTTGGCAGAGTCAACACAATTGGCCATTCGCCAAACAATGGACTATTGGCAGAGGCAAGGTTTTGTGCCAAAAACGATAGAGGGCATTATGCCTGCAATGCATTTACTACTTATACTAACAGATACATATTCTGTTCTTGTAATGAATCCACCGTATTTAAATAGTAGTAAGTTTGATAGTGACTTGCAGCAATACGTGAATACAACTTATCCATTAACTAATCATGATTTATGTACAGTTTTTATGGATGTTTGTATGAACTTACTCCAAGAAAAAGGTAAGTTTGCTATGGTTAATCAATTCCCTTGGACTTCAAAGTCTACCTACACAAATTATCGTAATCATCTAATAAAAACTGCTACCATAAACACTTTGATAGAATTAGGTACAGGTGCATTCCCTGAGATGTCAGGTGAAGTAGTAAATACAGTTACCTTTGTCATATCAAAGTTGATATCAACGAATTGTGGATTATTCTACAATCTTAAAGAAATATCCGGTCCTCAAAAAGAGGAAACTTTCTTGAAATCGATCTCAAATCCGTATCAATTTGCATTATCGGATATACAATATTTCCCAGATTTCAAATTACTGTATTGGTTACCCAATCCTATTGTAAGACATTTCCATGAGTCTTCTAAAGTCAATGAGTTTGCTGTAGTAAAGAAAGGACTTGCCACAGGAAAAGATACTTTATTCCTCAGATTGTGGAGTGAAATAAACAAAAATGTGATAGACTTCAATCGAGATACTCTGGATAAAGGAGAGAAATGGATTCCCATCAATAAAGGAGGGGGCTTTAGAAAATGGGCTGGTAATCGAGAATATGTGGTTAACTGGGAAAATGACGGCTTTGAAATAAAGAACTATAGAGATGAAGATGGCAAGCTATTGTCCAGACCCCAGAATTTACAATACATGTTATTGGAAGGAAATGTGTATAATATTATTTCCTCTGGGAAAAATGGTTTTATTGGTAGATATAATCCGCCACACATGATGTCTACTGATGTGAGTCCATATGTTCACTCTATTAATGAAATAGTTAGTGACAATTATCTGCTAGCATGTTTAAATTCTGTAGTAGGTAGAAACTTTATTAATATTCTCTGTCCTTCCTACAAAATTGAAACCGGGTCAGTTGGACAGGTTCCACTTATTATAAACAATGCATCGGAGATTGAACTATTGACAAAAGAGAACATAGAAATATCAACAAAAGATTGGGACTCTCATGAGACCTCTTGGGACTTCGAGGCCAATCCCCTCGTTGCCCTTCGCAACGAGATCGTTGCCAACGGCAACTTGGATTCCTCATTCAAGCTTTCAGCCTTTGTAGAACAGTTCGAGACCATTTGGGAAGAACGTTTCAACCAGCTCCATCTGAACGAAGAGGAACTGAACCGCCAGTTCATCGACATCTACGGCTTGCAGGATGAACTATCACCAGAAGTACCCAAGAATGAGATCACCATTCTACAACAAGGAGAGATTAATCTCGTTCAGACTCTTGGCAGCGACAACGATTATACTCTTCATTGGAATGAGGACGTGCTGATGAAGCAACTTATCTCCTACGCCGTTGGTGTATGGATGGGACGCTATAAACTTGGCACAAAGGGCTTGCATATTGCCCATCCCAATCCCACAGACAAGGAACTGCAGGAATACTGGTATGGTGGTGTTCAGGTGTATATCGATGATGACGGCCTGATTCCTGTGCTACCACAGAGTTCACCCTTCGACGATAACCTATCAAGCCGTATCTCCGATTTTGTCCGCATCACCTTTGGCGAGGATAAGCTGACGGAGAACCTGAACTACATCGAGCAGAAGTTAGGAACCTCGATAGATCAATATGTGCAGAAGGACTTCTGGAAGGATCACAAGAAGATGTATCAGAACCGTCCTATCTACTGGCTGTTCTCTTCAAGCAAGGGAGCCTTCAAGTGCCTGGCCTACATGCACCGCATGAATGCCTACACCGCAGAGCGTGTCCGCTCCAACTACCTGCTGCCCTACATCGAGTTCCTTCAAAACCAGATAGGTGAACTGGAGAACCGCCGTGCCACCCTCTCCACCACAGAGAACCGCAAGCTCCAGAACTTCCAGAAAGCCCTTGATGAGTGCCGCGAGTATCACGAACGTCTCCAAGTCGTAGCCGAACAAGCCATCGCTTTCGACCTCGACGACGGCGTAGTAGTCAACTACGACAAGTTCGGTGACGTACTTGCAAAGATAAAGTAATATCAATAGAAGATGAAATTATACGAGGCGATAGAAAGTGTAGTCAGTGACTTTGGCAAGGAGATAATTACTAAAGCCAATGTCATCAATATGCTTAGTGATTATAATGCGTTTGAGGAATCGAGGACGTTCAAAATAATCATAAAGAACCTTATAGCCGAGGGTTATATGGATCAGTTACTATATATGCGTGACTGGTCAAAGACGGGCGAACGCACTATTAGCAACTTCATTACAGCAACCAGTTTCAATGAAGCGAATGCTTCGTATGTCATCAAGTCGTTTGCCTATAGTTTGGGATATACCAAGAACGCCCCAACATTTCAATCAATAGCAACGACCCCAACTGCTGCTAATTCAAAACAGACAAAAGCTCCAACAACAAAAGTTTCATCCATACAAGGAGTAAGCCTTGACAAGACTCATAGCCAGGTGGAACGGCTGAGTAATGCAGCACAGCAGAAATACAAGGAAGCCGCAGAGGAATATCTTGGAAGTATAGTTGAGTTCAAGACGGACTTCGAAAAGGAGTTGGGCGTGAAAATAAACTCGTACGTAGAGTTAGATCAGTATGGCAATATCTTCCCTAAATTTGAGATAGACGGAAAGATAAAGGTGGAGTATAATAAAGCCATCGCGTTTCATGTGCTGTTTTACGACCAAAAAGATAGGATGATGACTGAAGAGGTAATTTATGTAGGCAAGAAAAAAGGTATATTTGAAGTCGCCCAATGTTTTATAAGACCTAAATATTATAATAAAGTTGGCGACATCAAACGAATTGTGGTGTATTGGGAACAAAAATAATAATTGGTAAAGTAAAAATAAAAAAACAAATAAATGGCTAGTATAATTACATGGGGTTCTTTGGCAATCATTGCCTTGGTGTTCATCCTGTTCATGGTTGAGCTTAGGAAACTTAGTAGCGCAAATAAACTTATTAAGACTCTGCTAAGTTCTGATAATATTATTGAATCCATTCAAGAAACAATTCTGGAGGAGTTAGGTGGAATTTACAAGAAGAGTATCAATATAACTACTCCCAAAGGTGTTAAAACAAACATTCCGTCTGCCAACTATTTCAACGATGACAATGTATCAAAAGCTCATAAACTTAATCTTCGTATGCTCGATACGGCTTCAGGAACGTTGGTTGGCCTTGGACTTTTGGGAACATTCCTTGGATTAACTTTCGGTATTGCCGGCTTTGACAGTTCTGATTCGAGCAACATTCAGCAGAGTATTCAGAATCTGCTTGGCGGTATGAGTACAGCATTTAGTACCTCTCTTTTAGGTATGTTCTGTTCTTTGGTTTATACTGCGTTTGACAAGACACTGCGTAATAAAATGCATAGAAGTCTTTATTCGTTTACAGAGCATTTGGACGAAAAATATTATATCGATGACAATTCGCTCTTTGAAATGAATCAGAAGGCTTTAGTAGAGACATTGATAAGCGCTGTTAAGACAGAACTTGACAGTAAGTTGATGTATTCAAACGAAACTGGTGAAAATGTTACAATAGGAAATGCCATACGTGAAATACTCACCGAGAATACTGAACAATCAAAGGCGCTTAAATCATTCTCGACAGATCTTGCTATGGAGTTGAACAACGGATTTGATGAAGTTCTGTCACGCCAGATGCAGGAGAAGATTCTGCCTCTTATGGAAAGCGTTGATGCAACAACAAAGTCTGTTGTAGAACATATCGACCAAATGGCATCAACAGTAGCATCACCTGCCTCTGGTATGATGGAAAGCGTGGTTGATGAACTGAAGAGAAGCATGACGGCCATCATTGATGAGTTTAAATCGAACCTTTCCGGTTCTGCTACATCTCAACTTGAAGCACTTGCTTTGCAACTTGGTACTGCTTCACAAACAATGGGTGACTTCCCCAAGAACATGGAGAATATCTCAAATACCTTACAAGTCACCATCGATGAGGTTAAGAATGCCATATCAGAAATCAGTAAGACATCTGCAAATGCTAATTCAGCTGCCATGCAGCAGATGCAGGAGCAAATTGCTTTTGCTACAGGTTCTATTAGCAATGCCATATCTGAAGTGAAGGAGGTTATGAACAGTATAACCCAAAGTTCACAGGAGCAAAGTAATCAGATGGTTGCAAAGTTGACAGATGCAACAGAAAAACTAGGTTCATTCCTTGATAGTACCATAGTCAGTCTGTCTTCTTCTGTTCAAAACTCCATGAAGTCTATTACTGATGACGTGAATAGTAAACAAGCAGACCTTCTTGCATTACAGGAAGATACCACTTCGCAGACGAAGAAACTGCTTGAAGCATTTAATAGTGGACTTGATCGTTTGGAGAAGATGAACGAGTATGTAACAGGCACTATGAATAGCTTTAAGCAGGCACAGGGTGAAATCAGTATCAGCACAGGTAATCTGAGAACCATTAGTGGCGATATGAAGTTGGCAACTGAATTGTTTAACAAGGGACAGAGTGATTACACTGAGAAACTGAATCAGTTGCAGCTATCAAGCCAGCGAGGCATAGACCAAGTGGCCGAAATGCTTAAGAATTCTGGCCAGATGACTGATGAATATGCTCAGAAGTTTGAGGTTATCAAACAGGGACTAAGCGGAATTTTCAGCCAGTTACAAACTGGTCTGACAGAATACAGCCGTACTGTTCAGGCAACTACTCAGAAGTATCTTGATCAATATACAACGAACCTTACTCAGACAACAGATGCTTTGTCAAGCACTATACAGCAGCAGAATGAGGTCGTTGAAATGCTTAATGAAATACTGTCACGTAAGAAGTAATGAAGAAGGATAAAGTATCATACCAGAGCAAAGAAGAGAATGCTTTTTCTCTATCGACTGGAGACTTGATGGCAGGTCTGCTGTTTATCTTCATCCTCCTGTTGATGGGCGCACTCTTGCAAGTTCAGGAAAAAGCCGAGCAAGACGAAGAGATTGTGAAGCGGTATGACCAGATAAAGACTCAGCTCTATATTGACCTTCAGGAAGAGTTCAAGAAAGATCTGACTGTCTGGAGAGCGACTATCGACTCAACGCTCTGTATCAGATTTCAGGAACCTTCAATGCTCTTTGATGAAGGTGAGGATGTCCTGAAACCTAAATTTAAAGAGATTCTTGACGATTTCTTCCCAAGGTATATAGGTGTCCTTAGCAGACCTCAATATAAAGACAATATAGAAGAGATACGAATAGAAGGCCATACGAATAGTAATGGCGGATATTATTCAAATATGGAACTGTCTCAGGACAGGACAAGAGCCGTGCTGCAATACTGTTTCAGTCTGATGAAAGACGAAGATATTGTGTGGTTAAAAGGCTTGGTAACTGCAAATGGGCTGTCCTCCAGTCATCTGATTCTGACAAAAAATGGCGAGGAAGACAAAGACTTGTCTCGTCGTGTCGAGTTTCGTGTAAGAACGAATGCTGAAAAGCAACTTGAAGATATTGCTGATAAACGTAAAATAAAACATTGATGGCAGACGCTTATACTCTCTTGAACATAAATCAGGACGTGCTGAAAGATTTCCACCTTCAGGCGAACAGGATTGATGACCACCAGACTGAGAAGGTCATTAATCAGAATCTTCGTAAACTGAAGGAGATAGAAAGCCGTATGCTCGCCAATGAGGGTATAACAGTTTCACGGCAGTCTATTGACGAGGTATTATACAAAGTGGTAGAAGCATCACATTCAGGAGAAACTAAGATGGAAGACTGGACTATGCGAGAACTTCGTATTGTATCATACTATCTAATGAAACTCCAGAATGAAGATGCCGTTTATAACTATGCTTTAACTCTGCTTGATAAAGGCTGGAAGAATATGTTCTTCAACGGTCTTGTGTTCTATGTTCTGAATTCATGGAATATGATTAAACCAGAACTGAGAAAGAATACTTGTCAATTGATAACCAAAAAGCTACAGCAGTATTCTGACAGCAATCGAAGATATTTAATGTATAAGAATCATGCCAATTTCTTTGATGAAGCTGGACCAACAAGGTTGTCAGTCCTGCTGACCAGCAAGAAACAGGATGTGAGAGAGGCACCTCAAATAATAGGCAATAGACCATCATCTTTTGCACAGTCATATTATTCCGATGTGATTGTGAAATACTGTGAGAAGGTGGATGTCGATATTGACATGTTAGAAGAGATATTCGAGATTCATACCGATACAAGAACAAAGAAACTTGTTTTTGCCAATCTTGTAGTGCAGGCTGATAAGAGCGGAGATGCTGTTAAGCAAACTCAGATAAGCAAGTTTATCAACAGAATTCTGGGTGATGTGACACTTGCTGCAACTTGGGCACCTTTCCCTGGTGCAACTTCGGATGAAGCACTTAGGTTAAAACATGCTATGCAGTTGGTTAATTTATGGTTCGCAAGAAGAATCATAGAGACCTTCTTTGAAGTGTGTGTTCAAGACAGAGACAGAAAAGTATTTTGGCTGAAATACGTTCAATTTGTAAGCGGATTCAAGATTGTAGGTTCTACCATGACAAAACGAGCATTGCAGAATGATCCCAGGACGAATACAATGTTCCTTCGCCATTTTATTGAAACGAACTCCAACTATTCACAGACATCTGCACTTGTCCTTTGTATCAAGAACAAGGTTATGGTAGAGTTTTCTGACACAGGTGCCCTTTATGTATATAATCAAGGGCATAATCAGGTAAAGTTCCTTAGAAATGGTGTTCGGTTTATGAATTCTACGAATGATTTGAAGATTCCTTCAATGCAGTTACTTATTGAGACCTATGATTGGGGTGGTCACTATTATAACGAAGAAGGTAGGATGACACATCAGGGATATTGGCAGACCCGCTTAACGAATTGGATGCGAGATAAGGTTTTGTCAAATGACAATACCGCTATGTCATATTTTGAGACTAAAGATGACGAGACCTTTGTTGCTCAGGAATTGCCAAAGGAGAAGCCTATTCTTAAGCCTACTGTCGCTGTTCAAAAGCCTGTTGTGGAAACGCCCAAACATCAGCAAAAAGTTACTGCAAGGCCACAGCCGACAAGTCAGCCAGTAAATAGGACTACGATACAGAAATCATTGTTTGAACAAGCTAAGCCAACTCCAACGACTTCGGCACCTGTAACTCCTATTCCGAAAGCGAAACAAGCGGTATATGAGACAAAGATTGCCTGGATGCTTTCAAGCAAATGGGTGTTCAATGATACCTGCAGGGTTGTATGCAATAATCGTGGCTATTATGTTAATGTATCAAGGGGACAACGTTTTGTTCATCTTCGAGGCTTGATGGATGGAACAAAAGCGATTGGAAATATCTGGATTAAACGGCCAAATAATAATGGATGGTTTTCTATCGTTCATGCCTTTGCCGGAAAGGAATTTCCTGTTGGTTATCTGAAACAAGGTGGAGGGGGACTGCTATACAAGCAGGATCTAAGACAAAATGATTTTATGACGATAAAACTACAATAGAAATATGTTGAATCAGTGTTTAAATAGCAAAGGACTACTGTTTACGGTAAATTACAATGGACATGACCTCCATTTCGAAGAGTGGAAGGCCACAGATGATGTAATTTATTATCTGCCATTGTCAACACTTGTGGATAATGGTTATGCTAAAGCTTCAAAAGATGGATGTCTTGTACCATTCGAGAACATTTATCTAATTGATGCAGATGACCGTATGCTATTGGGCGTGCCTGAAACATATAATAAAGCTCTTCGTTTGCGTGGTGATGGCATGTTGAACACTTCTGATTTCAAATATAAGTTAGAATTCCTTACCCATGTTCCTGATGGAGATCTGCTAAATTATGAAAGGGGTGGTAATATTGTCATATGTGGTAATGACAAATATCTACTTTCGGAAGAACAATACGAGCTATTAAGGAAGGTTGAGTCGTTTAATGCAGAAGATGATAATGTTAAAACAACAGATTACAATTTAAGGGCCTTTGCGGAAATTAAAGAATTGGCAATTGAAGCAGGATGCAATCTTGACAGTTATCTTGAAAATGAGAATGTATATGTTCCAGACAAGATAAAGATTGAAGTAGGCAGTGATGAACAAGGCTTTACTGTAGAGCCAGCTCTTGATATAGAAGAAAACAAGAAGTTCCAGAATTACTTCGAAAGAGGTAGAAAGGTTCAAGGACAATATCCATTACAAAAAGAAAATGGTGAAAGGGTTCGTGTAGTTCTCGATCCAATCCAAAAGGAAAATCTGGAACAGTTGAAAAAGACTGGAGGTAAGCATAAAACCCGTGAACAGATTAAAGAGTTTACAGAACATCCAACAGAATACTTTGACCCAGATGTTTTTGATCTGAGTGAACTATATAGCGATAGAGTAATTGAAATTGGTATATATAAACCAAAGTTCTATCCATTCATCTGCCCTTATAAGTCTTGCTGGATTGCTGGTGCAACTGTTGAAACCCCAGAGAATGGAACGACAAAGATAAACATTAGCAACGAAGAAGAACTTGATTCCTTAAGAGAGAGTATCAAGATTGCAGAGGAAGGTAACAAGCATATTGTTGACTACAAAAATGCTCAGATTGACATTGAGGATGCACGGTTCCTGGCAGATACGGCAGAAAAGCAATTAAAGAGTCCAGACAAACCCATCAAGTCAGAAGAAGGTGGCCGGAAAGTGCTGATTATTGAGGAGAATGCCGAAGAAGTGGGTTTTGCCGTTAAAGAAAGAGTCATTGAAAAGGGTGATAAATACACGCTTTTCAAGAATCCCTATTTGCAGGAGGGATATAGTCTGAAAGAGCATCAGGAAGAGGGTGTTGCATGGTTACAACACATGTATAACAGCAAGGCCAGTGGATGTCTTATGGCAGATGACATGGGACTTGGAAAGACTCTTCAGATATTATATTTTATGGATTGGCATTCGAGAAAGTATCCTAATCATAAGCCATATTTAATCGTTGCTCCGGTGTCTCTTCTTGAAAATTGGGAGAATGAGTATTACAGATTCTTCATGGAACCTAGGTTGTATGTGAATAGGCTAACATCAAAAGACGTACCTCGCAAATTCACTAGAGATATTGTAGATCGGATGCAGAAAATGGACATTATCTTGACTAATTATGAATCCCTCAGAATAGCTCAATTGAACTTCTGCGCCGTTGAATTTGATATTGTTGCATTGGATGAAGCACAAAAGATAAAGACTCCAGGGACGTTGGTAACAAACGCTGCCAAGGCTCTAAAGAGCAATTTCAAGATTGCCATGACAGGTACACCTGTTGAGAACTCTCTGCTTGACCTATGGTGTATCATGGATTTCTGTGTTCCTGGACTGTTAGGCAATGCTAAGGCATTTGCGGCACACTATCAAAACCCGCTGAAGAAAGAAGATACCGATATTGTAGCTCTTGGCAATGAAGTTCATGAGAAATTAGGTGTTTACTTCATGAGACGGTTGAAGAAGGATGCTGCAAAGGATCTTCCTGAGAAACATGAGTTTAAGCAACAGGTTGAAATGCCCTCTGTACAGGAAAGTACATATAGAAATGTCATTAACAATTATGTAAGTGGACAACAGCCTAACATGCTATTAACTATTATGGATATCCGAGAGATTTCGGAACATCCATATCTCTATGATTCAACACTACAGAATCACGAATACGATGAACTTGTAGAGGCATCTGCAAGGCTTCAGGCGACAATACCTTTCTTGGACAGAATAAAGTCGAGAAATGAAAAGGTTATTATTTTCGCAGAGCGAAAAGAGACACAAAAGATGCTTCAAAGAGTTTGCTTGGAAAGATACGGACTCGTAACTAAGATAATTAATGGTGATACCCCATCGATTGTAACACGACTGTCATCAGGAAAGCAATCAAGACAAGCAAGTATTGATGAATTCCAAGCTGTTGATGGATTTAATGTGATTATAATGTCGCCTGTTGCGGCAGGTATGGGACTAAATGTAACAGCTGCAAATCATGTGATACACTATAGCCGTCATTGGAACCCAGCTAAAGAAAGTCAGGCAACAGATCGTGCTTATCGAATAGGTCAAGATAAAGACGTTTATGTCTATTATCCTATGGCTATTTGCAAGAAATTCAAATCTTTCGATGAGACTTTGGATGAATTACTCTCTCGTAAAACTTCACTTGCAACCTCTACAATATTCCCGACAGAACGAGTGGAAGTCAGGCAAGAAGAACTTGGACAGATGTTATTTGGTGTGAATTAAACTTGATCAAGAATATGGGATTTGTACAATTTCTAATCACTAAGCTTGTAGGATATGACATCCTTAAAAGCGAAAAAGAACTTAAGTCCTCTTTGGCCAATGCCAAAAGAGAATTGTCGTCTGTCACCCAGCATAAAAATGCGTTAATGTCAGATGTTGAACGTAAACAAGAAGAAATTGTTACTGCAAAAAAGGATGTTGCCAAGGCCAATGAAGACCTATCTGCCATGCGCTATAAATACGAACAGATTTCAACAACTCTTCGTACCAAGGATAATGAAATCGATAGTTTAACATCCTCTGTCTCTTCTAAGGAAAAAGAAATTGAGCAACTAGCATCTTCTGTAAGATCAAAAGCTGTTGAAATTGAGGAATTGTCTGCGCAGATAAAAGAGAAAGAACATGATGTCGAAGAAATTACAAGAACACTTAGCTCTAAAGAATATGAGATTACCGAGCTAAACAGCAAGGTTGAAACCTTAAATGCTCAAAACAAGAGTAAACAAGGTACCATAATGAATCATGTGAAGAAGATAAATACTCTCACAGAAGAAATGGAGGCCTTGAAAGAAGAAAACGGGAAACTAAATCTAGAAAATCAGGAACTTCCTGGTTTAAGAGAAGAGCTATCAGTTTTGACAAATGAGAAGAAAGATTTGGAATCTCAAATAGAACATATTAATGATCAAAAGCAATCATTAGAGTCCAGTAACCAAGAATTAAATGAGAAAGTTAGTTCTTTAGAACAAAAACTGGCTAATGCTCCAACTGTCAAACCTGATGAGATTAGGGAACTTGAAGCTCAGATTCAAAAGAATGAAGAGACTATACAGAAAAAGAATCGCGAAATTGAAGTTTTAACAATAGAGAAACATGATGGTGAAACGCGATTTAACGAAGTATGTGACGAACTAAAATCGGTAAGAATCGAAAAAGATTCTCTTTCAGAAGTTATTCATGATTTAGAAAGTAAAAATAGCAAACTGGAAAAAGACAATGCCGATTTGGGGAAGAGACTCTCAGAACTTGAATCAGAACTAGCATTACAGGATAAGCCTAGAGAAGATAATATTGAACCTGATAAAGTAACTGAAGACATAGATAATGTTTTCCCCGAAGGTGATAATCAGGACATGCCATCTACGGAGGAAGGTTCACTGGTTATTGAAGAAACTAGCCTAATTACACCTGATGTAAGTGATGAGCAACCACTAGAAAATGAAGGCAATGAAAAGCCTGAAATAATTCCTGCTGCAAAATCTACAGTAAAGAAATCGACAAAGAGTAAGGAAGAGGAAACTATTGATATGGGCAATGGTAGTATTGTTGACTTACCACCCATTACTAATGATTCAAATAGGCTTGTACAGCGTTCAATTGAATACGTCTTTGATGAGAACGGTCAGAAAATCTATGCTGATGAATTCTTTAATAGAAGTGCGGAGGAAATTGCACAAGTCGGAAGAAAAATGTCAGAGGCGGAACTCAGTGGTGTTCCTTATTGGACATGTGGCATTTGTCATCGCCGTGTCAAAATCGCTCATAGAACCTACAACGGAAATGAATCATTGTTCTTTATTCATGCAAGTAGAGATCGTTATTGCCCTTGGATTAAACTTTCAAAAAGTTCAAAAGATGACAACTCTGAGGAGATGTTGTTGGATACCGGCGAGATTAGTTCTGACGAAACTGAGGGCGATTACAAACCGAAAAGTCGTGAATTGAAAGAAAAAATATTTGCCGCTCTTACCTCACCCGCAAGTGAGGAAATGGGAATTACAGACGTGCGTATTGATGAAATTATACGTAGTAATGTTCCATATATGAAATGGAGAAGACCTGATATCTCATTCATGCATAATAACAGAAAGGTTGTAATTGAGCTACAGAAGAAAAGCCATGATATTGATACGATTGTTGATAGGGATGTATTTTTCAGATTGAATGATATTCAGATTATATGGGTATTTGGTAGCGATAGTGATTCTTCTTATGACTATATGCGCAAACTGAATTACAAAAACACTATGTTTGATAACCATCGCAATGTTTTTGTATTTGATAAAGAAGCACAGTCAACGAGTGAAGAAAATGGGACGCTATACTTAAAGTGCAATTGGCTGGATGAAGATGATGCCTGGTATTTCAGACTTGAAAACTCGGGGGCAAATGGGAAATTGGTAAATATAGGAGATCTCATTTACGATGATGAGTATTGTAAGCCATATCATTATGATGCCAACGAGGAGTATTTTGCAAAGCATCCTGATGCATGTGAGGCATATTTGGCAACAAAGATGACTCGTGAGGAATTAAAGAAATCTATAGAAGACAAGTGGACTCGCGATTCCAATTACGAGGAAGCACAGGCTACAATGCGTCAGCGCGACACAAAAGCAACTCCATATTGCGTTATGGGTTTGTGGGGATTTCGTTTCAATACGACTGTGATTATCCCCCCAATTTTTACAGAAGAGCCAAAAGACCTGTATAATGGGTTCTATGCTGTTCGTCAAGATAACATGCTCGGTGTTGTTAACTACTATGGCGAGAAGATTGTTGACTGGGATGGTAGAATCTCAGGTGATGATGCTGATTATGATCCTATTAACAAGCGGGTGATGTTCTGCAAAGATGGTTTGTGGGGTGTTGCAGACATTTTTGGTAAGGTGTTAATTCCAAATACATATCAATCTATTCAATATTGGGATAATTCGGCTTACAGAGTTAGGAAGAATGGAAAATGGGGGTTGTGTGATATAAATGACAACCTTCTTACCGAGTGTAAGTATGATAAGATTGATGAATTGTCGAACTCACGTGCTACAGCCGTCAAATCTCATCCGACTAAAGGGTGGTTAACTGTCTCTGGTTACATTGATGATACTGGTCGAGAACTATATACGTCTAAAACAAAACAACTGGACGGTTTGTATATCGTGCAATCGTTTGGGCTATGGGGTATTATTAATGATGAAGAAGAAACCATTATACCCTGTCATTATGAGGAAATTTTACCTTGGGCCAAGAATCTCTATAGGATACGTGAGAACGGCAAGTGGGGTATATATAATGTAAATGATCAATCTTTCCTTTTAAAGACTGCATTTGATTCTATTGGAGAATTGAATAACGGTGTTGCGAAGACAGTGTTTGCAAATGTTGAAAGTGCGATAGATGTCTATGGTAAAGAGGTTTCTCAAGAAATTGTTCAACTTCATAACGGTTTAAAGAAAACAAAAGTCGCAGGGAAATGGGGTATCGTTAATGATAAAGGGGAAGTAATCATTGAACACCGATATAATGAAATTGGTTCTTTTAGAAGTAGATTGATAGGTGTAATCAATGATAAAGAAGTTATAAAACTCAATCAAAACTATGATTATCCAATTAACATTACTGGCAAATATATAAAGAAGGATGGCAGCAACTACTATTTTAATATCGCTTCTGTATCATGTGTCTTACCAGAGGGATTATTAAAACAAGCAAGTAAGACTCTTGATAGAATACTGAATTCTGTAGGCGAATGTACTTCATTGGCATTTGGCAATATTATCAGAAACAAATATTTGCTTAGAGTTGTCGATAGCAAAGGACTAAATAAAAAATTGTCACATGGAGATTTAGAAGATGCATATATCGACGGTATGGAATTGACGGGAACTATTTTGAGGTTCAAGTCCAATAAAGGAATGAGACGAAAAATGATAGTGAGATTCCCTAATGGAAAAGAAACGTCTGTACCTCGTCGTTATTTTACACCTGCGTCCACAATGGATAGCATAAAAGCTGGTCAATCCATTACTCTTAAGAAAACTGGATATGATAAGGAGAACGATCAGACAATCTGGAAGATTATAAAAATTGGCTAATAGATAGAAATGGAAACCAAGTCGCTACATATAGCAATGCATGATGCCATCGAACAGTTTGGTTTCGATGTGCTGACAGAGAGCAGGTTGATAAACATCTTGCTCGACTATGGCGCATATTCTGATGTTCCGGCATCAAAAACCATCATACAGGCAATTGTATCAGGCGGCTATAGCCAGAAAATTCTCGATCTGGGTAAGCAAAAACGCTCTTTCTTATCATCCCTATTCAATTCAAATGAGACTATTGGCAAGCCAGAGGGTAAAGAGTGGCGAAATAAACTGGAATCATACGCCGAATTGATCTCAAAACGAAATGGTTTCCAGCAGCCTTTGGTTGACTATGTGATAGAATGTTTGGTGTATGGTCTCGACTGGATTGACAATACTCCCACATTACCCCAATCACAAACCGCATCTCAAACTCAGGCAAAGCCTCTTGGCCCACAGCCAAAGAAGGTTAATAGTGGCACATCATCAGGAACAAACACCAATAAGACTAATTCTGTAACGTATCAGAATATCTCCGATACGCAGTTCCTTGTGATGAAGGTAAAACCAGCCAATGCAGAAGTGTATATTGACGGTACACAACAATTTGTATCAAATGGCGTGATGGCCGTTGAACTTCCTGTTGGCATGCATTCCTATGAGGTTAAGGCAGACTTATATGAGACAAAGAGTGGGAACGTCGATATAACGAGTAATTTTAAAGTTGAGCGTGAAGTTATACTTCAATTAGAACAGAAAACTGTTAAACTCACAATAGAAGCTGCAGATGCTGATACCGAGATTTATATTAATGATATCTGCTATGGTAAAGGAAAGTGGGAAGGCCTTGTTGATGAAGGAACTTATGATATTGAGGGTAGGAAACATCGATATTATACCCAAAAACAGGTTGTGACATTGCAAGGGATTGACAAGGAAAAAATTCATATTCCTTCGTTAATTGCATTATGCGGTAATCTAAAGGTTAACGTTCAACCTTATGGATCAACTATTATAATAAATGGGCAAGATGTTGGTGTGACTCCTTTACTCGTAAGTAATATTGTGGTTGGTGAAAGGAAACTAACAGTTCGGACAAGTGAGGGTACTGAGTATTCTGCTGTTGTGGAAATTCGAGAGAATCAGGTGACAGATGTGAATCACAAAATTCCATCACTATTTCTAAGTGATTATTCATATGTGAGAATAGGTGACTATTTCTATGAAGATGGAACTTATTCACATAAGGAAGCCAAGGGAAAAGAGGTCGTTGGAAGAGTTTTCAGTTTAAAAACTAGTCCCGAAGAACGGAAGCTGGGTTGGACTCATGGCCAAATTGTTGCTATCAATAATGCGGATGCTCCAAACAGTCAAAAGGTAACGTCATGGGGCGTGCCAACTCAAGAATTGTTGAATTATGCTCTTCACAATCCTGACTGGGGAGCTGGGAAAGACAATGGTTATCTACTTTCACATCTTGATTGTGTTGTTAACAACCCAGAGTTTGTTCCCTTCATGTTGGCAGCAAATTACAAGCCGAGTCTGCCATATGGGAAAACGTCTGGATGGTATTTACCTTGCATAGCTCAATGGAGAATAATGTATAATAACATGCATGACAATTGGCAAGAGTATTGGTACTATTTAAAATTCGCAGGGACACGAGAAAGTAAGGAATTTGCCACATCCTCTATATATGGCAGGAACACTGCATGGAAATATCACATGGGGTTAGCTGAAGAATATATACTACAGGCATACCAAAAAGAAGATATAAAATCTGGATGGGGTCATGTTAGGGCCGTTGCATCCTTCTAAAACAAAGAATATGGTACAGGAAAGAATATATAATTATTTCGAACGAAACCCGCAACTGCACGTTCTGTTCATCTTCGATAAGTTGAACATTAACTTCACGGAGTTAGAATTTGCAGAATGGAAGGACAACTATATATATAAGGTGTTCGATGGGGCATGGTTTAACATCAAGTATGCAATTGAGAATACTTGGAAGGATAAGAATGTTGTCCTGCTGTTCACAGATGGCACATATCCGCATACGGAGGAACAGATGCTAAAGTTCCCACTGCTGGATATGCTTAAAGCTAACATGGAGTTCAAAGAGGATGACTACGAGAGTTTCATGCAGCAGTATAACCTGCCAGAAAAGTTCCGTTTGTTCATCAAGAGTAATGTCAGCGAAATGCAGTCAACAAAGATCAGCACTATGCTGGCTGGCCATCTTACTCCAGAAACCTTCAGCGAGGACTTGGTATGCCGTGCTTTTATTTCTTCTTATCTTGGTGAAAAGAAACTATTGGATTGGGAGCCAATTATTGTCCGTATGCTTGTGCTTGGAATGCAGTCGGAAGAGAAGAGACGAAACGACTTTTTCCATCGTTTATCCAAGAATCTAGATGCCAAGAAAGCCGTCGATGCTAAGTTGAAGCGACTGTTTGACAGAACCTATAATCCCAACTCTGAGCAGAAGATGAAGGAGGTTGCAGAATGTTTGAAATATAACAGCATCACTCAGCTGCTGGATGTGGCTCCTGGCGACAACTACAAGC
>JAEEGG010005507.1_pt1 | contig 30028 bp, 22 predicted proteins | sample 9134161 | NCBI WGS metagenome assembly JAEEGG01 (sample SAMN16246543, study PRJNA631951) | gut metagenome | biome: gut microbiome; feature: rumen; material: CR-attached | host: Bos | place: Iran: Karaj | collected 2018-10
GCAAGGTGAAACTGGTAGTGGCGGATAGCCCTTATTTGCTGGAACAGGGTGCCGTTTTTTCGGCGAAAGACACTTTGGAAATTGAACCGGGTGTCACTGTGCTCATGGGTGAGTATGCGAAGCTGATGTTCCGCGGCTCAGTGAAGATTATCGGTACCGAAGCGGCTCCCGTGGTCTTCAGGAGCGCCGACTCCATCAAGAGCTGGAACGGCGTACACTTCGTGTCTGCCAATCGACCCTTTGAAATCAAGAACTTGATTATCGAAAACGCCTTCCGCAATACGGTGTTCCGTTCCAAGGGCATTTTCGAAAACGTGAAGTTCGTGAACAACTACTACGGTCTTTGGATTGATGACGTGCCCGAAGTATTCTTGGCCCGTTGCGAATTCGTGCGCAACCGATTTGCCCTTTCCATTCGTGCAGGGCAGGTGGTCGCTGCCGATACAAAGATCAACGATAACGTTTACGGCCTTTACCTGGAACCGGGTGGAAAGTTCGATGGCGACAAGGCCTTGATCAAGGATAACCTTGAAGCCGATGTTCGCAACGAAGCCGAAGAACTTGCTGCACAAGGTAAGCGTGTGAACAGGAACATTTGGCACCGTATCGAAACGTCTTTCTAAGGGAACTTTCGTGCAAGAGTCCTTTCGCAGATCCATTCGCAAGATGACGGACAGCAGTGTCCGTCTTTCGGTGCGCCCGAACCGCTCTACCATGATGGCGACACTTTCGCAGTCCATGATGGTGACGTGGTCCATTGTGCTGCACGAGCATTTGGATGCCATGCTGAATGACCCTGCGGTAAACGTGGGAACGACGGAACTGATTTCGTACAGTGAAACCGCTTGGAAATTGGCTGATTCCAGTTTCCCCCAGATTGTGGCAGATGCCAACAAGCTTTATGACGAATTCCGCACCAAGTGGATGCAGCGCTTTTCGACAGACGAAGTGATGCGCCTGCTCTTGGAAGGCGGAGATTTCTTGCATCACGACGAAGAAAAGGGTTGGGCCCTGACGGTCAAGAACAATAAGCAAGACATTAACGCTTTCTATTCAGCGACGATTCACCTGTTGGTGAGCGACGCCGAACCGTTGTTCGTCCGCATGCACGGGCGCGTGATGCAGTTGCAGGAAAAGTTGTGCAAGTACTGGCACTCCGAAAGCGCCGTGGATGCGGTGTCCAAACTGCTTCCCAGTTTGGAAGCGTCGCTCCGCGATAAGGAAAACGCCCTGGTGGTTTCTCTCCGCAGTTCTTTGAATGCCTTAGCTAAGAAGCGTTTTGCGGCAGCATTCAACACCAAGAGCCCCGCGCACTATTACAGCTCGGCAGCCTCTTGTGCCCGTAATGTGGGCCGCTATTGGAATCCGCATTATGCCTACGAAAACGGATTTCTTGCCTTTACGGATGATTTTTGTGACTACGCACGTGGCTTAACCCTTCAGATTATCGAATGGTACCAGAGCAAGTGGGCGCTTTTTTTGCGCGGGTTCTCTCGCGGTCAATTGAATTTATTTGAGGTGAAAACATGAAAAATTCATTCCAGATCATTTTAGCACTGACTATAGTGGGACTTTTAGCCCTGGTGATAGCCGCACTTTATTTCGGCGCACCGCTCTTTGGCTGGATCATCATGGCGGCTATCTTTGCCGTATTTGTCGGTGAACAGGTGGTTGCCCTCAAGACGGTGAAGCAAATCTCTGCCGAAACCGAAATTTTGGAAACTTGCAGAAATCGTGGCGGCTATGTCAATGGTGACGGCGTAGTGGCAAAGCGTGTGGCTTTGGCTCAGAACTTGATCGCCAAGAACATTCGCCTGGATTCTTCCATGGCCTATGAAGTGCTTTCTAACAGCGTTTCTATTGCCGTTCCCAAGAGCGCTGGCGGTACGGTGATTCTCCTTGGCTTGATGGGTACGTTCTTTGGCCTTATGTATTCTGTAGCGACAGCCGGTGGTGCTATCGATAATTCTACGACTCAGGGCACTCTCGATACCATTCAGCTTTTGTTCCAGAACATGAAGGGTATTTTTGGCACCAGCCTTTGCGGCTTGTTTGCCGCCTTGATTCTGAATGCCAGCCGTAACATGATGGTCTCGGCTCGCGATGCCTTTGTGGCTAAGCTCGACGCTCTGACTCTAGATATGCAGGGCGCCGCAAATGGCGAAAGCGAAGAAGCCATGGCCCAGACGGAACTGGAACGCCTCTTTGATTCTGTCGAAAAGAATTTGTCTGTTGTCGCGTCCTCTGTAAAGGATGGCCTTTCGGGTGTCGTTTCGATGGTTGGCGATGAACTGTCTTCCATGACTTCGAAGTTGAACGAATCTCTTGCCGCTGCAGCCGTGAACATGAACAAGGCAGTGGAAAACATGGGCCCCTCGGTCAAGGATTCTCTGGCAGGAGCCTTTACTCCGATGGAACAGAACATCAAGAGCCTTTCTGCTTCTGTAGAATCGATTCCGTCTAAACTCGATGAAAAGTTGAACGGAATTTCTTCGACCCTCAAGGCTTCTCTCGAAGGTGTTTCCTGCAATGTGGAAATGGCTCTTTCGAAGGTGGCTTCCGATGTGAAGTCTGGCTTGGATGGCGTTGCCTCTGCAACGGAATTGGCCATGACCGATTCGACGAAGAATGTGGCCGCCGCCGTGGCCGAACAGGTCAAGCAGTCCGACGAACAGTGGAAATCCTTTATGGAACGCCTTTCTGCCGAAACCCTCAAAAATGTGGACAGCCAGAAAGAAGGTCTTGAAACGCTCAAGAACGTTGCCTTGCAGGTGGCCGAAAAGGCTCAGGCCGGTTCTGCCGAGCTCAGCAATTCTGTGGCGGAAAAACTCTCGGCCCTGTCTTCGGATATCCTCGGTGCATTCCAGAAACTTTCCGAAACTTCTGCCGTGTTGCTTGAAGCACAGAAGGCCCTTACCGAAAGCATCGATAACCGCGTGGTCAAGGAAAAGGAAGCGACGGATGCTTTGGGTGGAAACATTGTGGAAACCGCAGAACTCATGCGTGTGAACCAGTCCGAACTCAGCGCCAACTTGGAAATGCTGCGTGCCGGCCTCGAAACGATTCTCGAAAAACTTTCGGGCGATACCGCAGAACGCGACGAAGAAGAAAGCTTTGTGGAACACCTCAACCAGTCTCTGGAAGCCTTCCACGAACGCGCCAGCGAAGTGCTTATGGAAAACGCCGTCAAGACGCAGGAAATTTTGCTGGAAGTTTTGGAACAGACTCAACGTTCTGCCGTTCAGCAGCCTAAGGTCGAGGGCTAAGCATGCGCTTCAAGAAAGACGAAAACAGCAATCCTTGGATGGCGTACACGGACTTGGGTGTTGCCCTGGTTTCGTTGTTCATCCTTGCGTTTGTGGCAATGGCAACCCTTAAGGAACAGAAGGCCGAAGACCTTACCCGTACCGAAGAAGAAGTCTTGAGCTGCCAGGAACAGATGCGTAAAATTGCGGCAGAACGCAATGCCCTTTTGTCCAAGAGCCTGCAGACCTCCATTGAGGCAGGCCTCATTGCTCTCGAAGACGGCAAGATTCAGATCCAGGCTAGTTTCCTTTTCCCGATTAACGGAGCCGACCTGACCAAGGAAGGCGAAGGCGTGATTCGCGGAATTAGCAAGGGTCTTTTGGAAGCCCTGGATTCCACCGACGTGATTATGGTGAGCGGTTTTACCGACGATACTCCGGTGAAGTCCAAGACTTATACCAACTGGAACTTGTCTACCGAACGTGCCGTGAACGTGGTGAAGACTTTGATTGCACAGGGATTCCCGCCCGACAGGCTCTTTGCTGCAGGCTTCGGCGAACACATGCCCAAGTATCCTAACGATAGCGAAGAACACCGCCGCCTGAACCGTCGCGTGGAAATCGGTGTGACTCCGCTTCAGAAGAACTCTTATTAAAGCCCAGATACCATGCAAGAACGCCTAGATTCCATTCGCCAGAACATTGATGCAATCCGCAAGAGCGGAAAGCTGTCTCATTGGCGTATGGTCTATGCCGAAAACCTGCTGAATCGCGCAGGCGAATACCTGGCTGTCGACCGTCTCCCGGAAGCGGGGATGGTGGCTGACAAATTGGAACGCTGGATCAAGACTCATACGCCACGCGTAGATAAGTCCGACAGGTTCTCTGAAAGTCCCATGGTGTTCTGGAATGCGGATATGCTTCTCTCGATGTCCGCGAAGCTCAAGCAGACGCTTTTGGAAAAGCGCCAATTGGTGCCGTCGACGGAACGCGATTCTACCATTCGCCGCTTGATCCTAGTGGAAGGCTGGATTCGCGATGGTCAGCTGTTGCAGGCTCACGATGAACTTTTGGCCCTCCGTACAGCCCTTATTGCCCGCTTGAGACGTAGCTTCCGTGCACGCCTGGTGGCAACGGACCTTTATCGTGGAACGGCCTCTGTTCCGGCCGGTAGCCTGGTTGGCCCTTATAACGCCTTGCATACGCTGGAAGAAACCTTCCATGTGGTGGGCGAGCGTGACCCGATTTGGATCGAAGACTTCCTCGAAATCTACAACGACCTGTTCCGAGTCGTAGAACGCCTCGTTCCTCAAGATAAAAAGTGATCTGAGTGTCATCCTGGAAAAAAAAAGAGCTCCCGAAGGAGCTCTTTTAAATTTTGCGTTGCAGTTGATTTAGAAACCGATACTCAACTGGCCCATGTAAATACGTTCTTCGTCCTGGCCGGTGTAGTAACCGAGTTCTTCAGCCCAGGTGGCGAATTCAACCGTAAAGAATCGGAGAGCTTCGATGGCGAAACCGGCGGCGGGGTAGCCGCCCTTGAAACCGCCCGAAAGGCGCAATGCCAGGGCTCGGAAAGCGGTGCTGTAGCCGGGCCATGCCAATAGCGTCTGTTCAACTTCGAAACCCATGTTCAAGTGGGAGAACGGTTTGTAGTTTTTCTGGCCGTTGAATGCGTCTGCAAAGTCCACTGCAATGTTGAACTTTCTGCCAAAGCCTGTGTTCCTGTTGAAGAAGCGGGGGCTGTAGTTTATACCGGCAGTAAGGTTCGGCGTAATCTTGTCGCCTGCAAGTTCCTTGAAGTAGATGTCGCGAAGCGACATACCGAGGCGGAGTTCGCGGGTGAGCTGGTAAAGGACACCGAGATCAAGTGCTGCCGAAATTGCGTCGAAATCAAAAAGTTCGTCGGCAGCATCATGGTAACGGTCTTCTAAGGTGTCTTGCAGGGCGTCATAGTTCAACACGGTGACATAAAGGTTTTCGACTTTATGGCGCTTTGCGATTTTCAAGCCGATACCGGCTGAAAATTCGTCTGTAAATCCGTATGCCGTACCGATCTGGGCTACACCGTCCACATAGAAGGTGTCGATTGCAATTTGCGGAATAATGAGGCCTGCGTCCAAATACGGAGCCACGTTACCGTCAACCCAAACTGCACCACCGAAATTATGGAAAGCCATTTCGGCGTCCATCTTGATTTTCATGGACAGGTACTTGTGGTCGTAGCTGTTCATCTTATGAATCAGTTCGGGGTGTGAAGCAAGGGAATCCATAAGTACGTTAGACTGGTTGAGACCGGTTGCTTCTGCAACGTCATGGGCGTGCTTATAGATTTTTTGCAAATCCTTGGCGACGTTGTAGGTGGAAAAATAGGTTTCGAAAGGGCCTGCACCACCGAAATTGAGGCGCATGTCGCCGATGTTTCTCGGGTAATAACCTTGTTCCGGACGCAAGTCGTAGTTGCCCAGGCGGTTAATTTGGTTTAAACCAGCGTAGTTAAAGTAAATTGCTTCTTTGTCGTCTACGAGAGCGACGTGGGCGTTACCCATGGCTTCGGCGCGCAATGAATGGTGTGTAGGGGCTTTTGCTGCAAACGAGGTGACAGCAAGTGCGGAAATCAAGAAACAAAGAATTCTTTTCATCGCTTAATTCCTCCCTTCAAACCATTTCAAGAAGCGCTTGTTATCGTAGTTCGCCCAGCAGCCGCCTATGTACATCTTTCTGTATTCGAGGCTGTACTGGATGTTGTTGACGTCGGTGTCCTTGGCTACAGCCCTTTTGAATGCGAGGTATTCGTCAAGGGGCAGACCCTGCGGATTGAAGGTCAGTTCCGCTGCAAAAACAAAGCGATGGTCATTGTTTTCTACGCGTTTCTTGTAATCGGGGTATACAAATTTCCATTCAGTGTCTAGTTCGTCACTGTCGGTTTCGACGGTCTTTCCGTTCATGTCGATATCAACGGTGGTGTACTTTTCGTTCGGGGAGGCCTTCTTGACCACGCGGAGGTCCTTGATTTCGGTCTTGCCGGCGGTGACGTTCTTGAGAATAAGGTCGTTATCGTATTCGATTTCGTTGGTCTTATCGCTCACGTCTTCGTCAATTTCTCCGTCGCCGTCGTTGTCTTCGCCGTCGTAGAGTTCTTCGTCGACGCAGCCGTCACCATCGTCGTCAATGATGTCGCTGTAGCCGAACTGGCCGATGATAATGTTCAAGGTCTTGGTTTGCTGGTCTTCGTCATCCTTGGCGCTTTCGGTTTCTTGGGCAAGGGCGCCGCACATGCTGCTGACGGCGGAGCGTTGGGCGTCGTCCTTCAAGTTGTCAAAACCCTGCAAGTAGCTGTCGAACATCTTGGTCATGCTTTCTGGGCTTTCTTCGCATGTCTTGAAGACGGTGTTGAAGGATTCCACGGTTTCTGCCGGGTCTTGTTTGAGGTTGTTCAAGACTTTAGCCATGTCGCAGGAATTGTCTTGTCCCTTGTTCAGGGAGCATCCCTCCATTCCGGCGGTATTTTTTCGAAGCACGAGCATTGTCCTCATCATTTGGAGGACCATGTAGCCTTCAGAAATCGTTTTGTACGTTACGATGCTGTCTGTTTTTCCAGATTTATCGCGTTCGATAAACTGGTTGACAATGACGGATACTGAATCAATAACTTCGCTAAGGGTATTTGCCAGATTGTCGTCCATTCCCGAAAAAGGAACTTTCGAATCGCGGCTGTTGTTCACATACTTGAGCAGGGAGAAAACGTTCGTTTCTTTATTGGTGTTCAGCTTGCGGTTCAAGGTGGTTTTCATGAGCCCGAACCAGGCGCTGGAGTAATTCGAGTCTGCAGCGATAGCCTTGTTGAAATATTCTTCGGCATCGGTATACTCGTTGTTACGGAACTTGATGTAGCCTTCGTAGGTGAGGGCTTCTGCATCGTCGTTTTTGATGTTGACGCTTTCAGTTGGGTTGAAAATGTTGCACCCGGCAATGCCTAATGTAAGCATGAGCGCCGAAGTCCACAAAAACTTGGATTTAAGTACGTTTTTCATTACACGATTCCCATTTTCCTAAAAGATAACATTATTCTTACAAAAAGGATTCTACAATCTGTTTTTTGTGTAGTTTTTTGTAAATCATTCGTTTTTTGTGGCTTTTTTGGAGCTTTTTTTCGGATATTGTTAAAATATCTATCTTTGTAGTATGGAATCTTATCGAGAGTATTTTCCGACGAAGGCGTTTCGGTTGGCCGAAATGCGTCTTGCTACCCTTTTGAGGGCGGAAAGGGATCGCTTGGACGCCATTGCAGCGTCATTAGGGCGTGAATCTGCGATAGGAACAGATAATCTCCTGCAGGAACTCCCTAAAATCAAGGAGTTCACTCGGGAATACCACAAGCTTTTCTCTCAATATTTGGAAGCGGTTTTGCCGCAACAGCCGCGTTCAATCCAGTGCAGGCCCGCCTGCGGAAATTGCTGCCACCATTACCCGATGTCGGTGGAGCCGTTTGAACTTGTCACTTTATATTGCGACCTCCGGGGGCGGAATGACCTGTTGGATATTATGGAAGCCTGCCAGGTAAGGTCATCTCTTTTCAGTAAGTTTTTTGAGTCGAGAAGAGCCGAAGGGGGCGTGCCTGACCAAATGGATCTGGACGACTACGCCGAAGACAAAGCCCTGCACGACTATTTTAGCGCCTGGAACCCCTGCCCGTTCTCTGACAAAAAGGGGGATTGTACGGTATATCCGTTGCGCCCGGTATCTTGCCGCATGTATTTCAGCGAAACGGACCCGAAGTTCTGTACGCCGGAGCATTTGCAAACTCCCGAAAACGATAGCTATATTGTGTACTTGCCGGATAGCATCGAAGATGCCGTGTACGGAATCTCGGAACATTATTCGTTGCTGGATTTGCCCGAAAGCTACTTTGGTGGACTTTTGGCGGTCAATCGTTTCGAAGGACTGATTGGCGGAAACTAGAAATGAATTTGTTTGGAATGCAACTTGACCTGTTCGGGAACAATACCGATGCTCCCAAGGAACCGGCGAAGCCGAAAGTTCCGGCATCGGTTTCGCAGAATGGCTTGGTGCATTTCAAGTACAATACGCAACTCAAGAAGAGCATCCGCTGCAAGGGGGGAGTGCTGTTTGGTCACCCCGAAGTGATTTTGCCCGCCTACATGAAAGATCCTGAGTTTGCGCCAGCGCGAGAACTTGCCGCCGAATGGGCGGAACACGCCATTAAACGCAAGACGGCGAAGAATAAGGCGGTAATCAAGGACTTGGTGAGCCGTTTTTGGACGCTGGTAGAACAGATTCTTGCAGACCGTGGCGATGAGTCGCTTTCGAGTAAGGGACGCCTTCCGCCTATAAAGCCGCAGGGCAAGTACCATAATCTGAACGATGTGCTTGCCGCAATCAACAGCACTTATTTTGAAGATAAATTAACTTGCCGTATCACGTGGAGCAATCGCGTGGGCGGACTCAGTTTCCATTCGGTCCGTCAGGATCCTGTGACCGGCGAAGAATTCCACCTGATTAGCATCAGCAAGGGCTACGATGCCGCCAACTGCCCGGAGTATGCCGTGGCCGGTGTGGTGTACCATGAATGCTTGCATATCGCGATTCCAGTTGAAATCAAGAATGGCCGCCGCATTGTTCATGGGCGTAACTTTAGACGTCGCGAACGCCAGTACATCTATTACGATGAATGGATCCACTGGCACAATCACGTGCTTCCGCAGAATATCCGCAAGATGCGGAGACATGCTGAATTGTAATGCAGTAGACGGTAGACAGTAGGCAGTAGACAGTAATTGGCACTGAGTCCTTCCTACTTCCTACTTCCTACTTCCTACATTTTTCTACATTTGTCCTCGTAAAATTAACAAGGACCAAATTATGGCAATGCAAGATATGAATGACCAGGTTCAGGCACGCCTCGCGAAGCTTGAAAAGTTCAAGGAAATGGGTGTGGAGGCTTATCCGCACAAGTTCAACCGCACGCATGATTCCAAGGTTTTGAAAGAAAATAAGGAAGCTTTGATGGCTTCTGGCGAAAGTATTGCTTTCGCTGGCCGTGTGGTTCGCTTCAACCGTAAGGGCAAAATGTGCTTTATGCACCTCAAGGACCGTTATGGCCGCTTGCAGGTAGTGGTCGCCCGCGACGAAGTGGGCGAAGAAAACTACGAAGTCGTGAAGATGACCGACCTCGGTGACTTTATTGGCGTGAACGGTACCATGTTCGAAACCCAGACGGGCGAATACTCCGTGCACGTGAAGAAGGTGACCATGCTTTCGAAGGCCGTGCGTCCGCTTCCGGTGGCCAAGGAAAAGGTCGACGAAAACGGCAACAAGGTCGTGTTCAACGAATTTGCCGACGTGGATACCCGTTACCGCCAGCGCTATATCGACATGGCTTTGAACGACGATGTGAAGGAAGTCTTCATCAAGCGTTCCAAGATTATGCAGGCTATCCGCGAATACCTGATTGAAAAGGGATTCATCGAAGTCGAAACGCCGACGCTCCAGCCGATTTACGGCGGTGCAAACGCCCGTCCGTTCACCACGCACCACAACGCTTGCGACATGACGCTTTACCTGCGCGTGGCTCCGGAACTTTACCTGAAGCGCTGCATCGTGGGCGGCATGGAAAAGGTGTTCGAATTCTCCAAGAACTTCCGTAACGAAGGTATGGATCGCACCCACAGCCCGGAATTCACCGGCCTCGAATTCTACGAAGCCTACGCCGACTACAACGACATGATGGTGCACTTCGAAAACATCTACGAACGCGCCTGTATTGCCGCGAACGGCACCACCAAGATTGAATACCAGGGCAAGGAAATCGACTTCAAGGCCCCGTGGCCGCGTTACAGCATGATCGAAGCTATCGAAAAGTTCGGCGGCCTCAAGGTCAACGAAATGAGCGACGATGAAATCAAGGCCAAGATGGAAGAACTGGGCGGACACTTGGACGGCGAATTCAGCCGCGGCCGCGGTATCCTCGAACTGTTCGAGCTCACCGTGGAAGACAAGCTCATCCAGCCGACGTTCATCAAGGACATGCCGACCGAAAGTACTCCGCTCTGCAAGAAGCACCGTACCATCGAAGGCCTTATCGAACAGTTCGAGCCGTACGCTAACGGATGGGAGCTGGGTAACGCCTATACCGAACTTAATGACCCCATCCGTCAGCGTGAGCTCCTGGAAGACCAGGTGCGCCGCGGCCGCGGTGGCGAAGGCGAAACGCACCCGATGGACGAAAACTTCATGCACGCTATCGAATCTGGCCTGCCTCCTACCGGCGGCGTGGGCTTTGGCATCGACCGTATGGTCATGCTCCTCACCAACCAGCAGACCATTAGAGATGTGCAGCTCTTCCCGCTGATGAAGCCGGAGACCTAATTATCGATGAATAAACTTGAGTGGCTCATCGCCTGGCGTTACTTAGGGGCTCAACGTAAGAGTCTCTTTGTCTCGCTTATTGGCATTTTCAGTATGCTTGGCGTTTCTATCGGCGTGTTTGCGCTGGTGGTGGCCCTTGCCGCAGTAAATGGTTTCGAAGAAGAAGTCACTGCTCAAATGATCGGCAAAGACGCTCACTTCGAAGTGATGGCGTACAATGGCGAATTCATTGCGCCGTATGATAGCCTCATTAAAGAAGTGCGCAGCCGCGATTCCCGCGTGGTCGCCTCGTCTCCGTTTATCATTTACAAGGTGGGCGTGAGTTCCAAGAAGGTAAACGACGGTATCGTAATCTACGGTATCGAAACCGAAACGGCGAAGGGCGTTACCGACATTCACAAGTACATCAAGTTTGGAAACTACTCGGTGGACAGCCTGGAAGACTTGAGCGGAACGCTCCGCCCCGGAATCATTTTGGGTTCGGGCCTTGCCAATAGGCTTCGTGTGGTGGTCGGCGACAAGCTTGTGTTGCAGACATTCCAAAGCCCCGACGCCATGGTCACAAGTGGTGGCCCGAAAATGATGATGTGCGTGGTGAGCGGCATCTTCGAAACGGGTACCTACGAATACGACGGTAACCTTGCTTACGTGGGCATTCCGGAACTCCAGAAGTTGCTTGGCCTTGAAGATGTCGTAACCGGTATCCAGTTCCGCTTGAATAACCATTGGCTTGCGGGCGAGGCGGTGGATAGCCTTGCCTCTTGGCTCGGTTATCCGTATTATGCCATGGACTGGAAGACGAAAAACATTACGCTCCTCAAGTGGATGAACTACGAAAAGTTCATTGTTGCTGCGGTGATTTGCCTCATCATTTTGGTGGCTGCATTCAATATCATCAGTAGCTTGATCATGGTTGTTATCGACAAGACCAAGGAAATCGGAATCCTCCGCAGCATGGGCTTGAGCAAAGGCAGCGTGATGCGTGTCTTTATGCTTATGGGTAGCTTTATTGGCGTGGGCGGCACGATTGTTGGTGGCACCATTGGCTTGGTGCTTTGCAAGCTGCAAGAGGCCTACCACTTTATCAAGCTCCCGGGTGATGTTTACGTGATTCCGTACTTCCCGATTTCGGTGCACATTCTTGACGTGATTTTGATTTTTGTAATTGGCATTGCGCTTTGCGTTTTGGCAACGCTGTTGCCGGCATGGAAGGCTAGCCGCTTGGATCCGGTGGGGGCAATTAGACATGAGTAGTTTAGTTCTCGGCATCTCTGATGCTGGTTGAACTATTCCAAATTGGAATAAGCGCTTGTTTGCAAAAATACACTAATTTTGCCATTTTTAAAGATTAATCCCTAAAAACTGAACTTTTAGGGATTTTTTATGTTATTTTAAAGGGAATAATGTGGATTGAACCACGAGGTGTTTATAGACTAAAAATGATTTGACATAGTTTTGAGCTTTGCTCTTGTTCTCTATCTGAAATCTGGAAAATTTCTTATTACGTGAGAATAAGTCGCAATGGTTCACGCCCCAATGGGCGTGGGTCGTTTGTGCATTTCAAGGATAGGTTTTCCAGAGCCTCAGATAGGATTGCATTGACAACGGCTCACGCTTTTTTGTTATGTGTTAATTCACTTTCAAATAGCAGAGTCGTTACAGTGCAAATCCAAGGCAGGCTGAAATATGTCAGTCGCGGAGGCACAATGAAAAGGAAAACGTCGTTCTCGAGTGTAGGGTGTAAATCCATACTATCGCTATTGGTCGCTTTCGCACTTACTGCCTGTGGCAGTGACAGTAGTAGCAAATCCGAAGAAACGAAAGATAATCTTAATCAGGATTATGATAATTCTGATCAAGACACTATCGTTAAAAATGTGTCCATTTCGGGTGCTGCATTGAAAGGTCCTTTCAAGTTTGATTCTCCGTTGGAACTCCATGAGTTACTATTGGTAAACGACACCCTCAGTTATTCGGGGAATGATTACATTGATGAAATTTCCAGCAACAAGGGTGACTTCGTGATTCCTAGGGTGAACCTTATTTCTCCTTATGCAGAGTTGGTTGTCGAAGGTTTATGGCATAACGAAGTTTCTGGGCAGTGGAGCAGTGAGCCCCTAAAACTCCGAGCTCTAGTTGATTTGAATGAACGTACCGAAGTGAACATTAATCTGCTTACGGACTTGGAATACGACCGTGTAGTCAAACTAGTCAATAAGGGTTATAGCGTCTTAGCTGCCAAGAAACAGGCGGAATTTGAAATAATGACGGCATTCGGATTCGCCACCACGATTGAAAATGCCGAAGATTTGAAGGTTTTCGTAGATTCGGCCGATAGTAAACACGATGCCAACGCAACCTTGATGGCGATTTCTCTTTTGTTCTTGGGCAATCGTGATGAATCAGCTGTGGTTGAATCGATAAATTCATTCAAGAGCGATTTTACACCTAGTGGCTCATGGGATAACAATCAGGCAAAAGTAGAAATGGCCGATTGGGCAGAAAGTTTTGATAACGCAGTGGTTCGTGTAAATGTGAAAAGCTGGAATATCTTGAATATACCCAAGTTTGAAACATACTTGAACATTTTTTGGTACAATGTCTATGGTCTTGGAGGTTGCGCCGAGAATCGTTATGGCACCATAGTGAAGAATTCGAACGACTTGAGCAGAAACTATGATGTCCATTACATTTGTTTTGATGACCAATGGCGGCGAGCTACCGATTACGAGAAGGACACGTATCAGTGGACAGACGGTAAAGAAAATGAAATTAAGAAAGGCGATGTGACTGGGGCAGACTACATTTTCAGAAAAGGATCATGGATTGCAAAGAACGATGATGGTGATGATGAATCTTGCGATAAGACTCGTTCAGGTGAAAAACTCACAAAGGATAATCGGTATTACGCTTGCGAAAATGGAATTTGGAAGGAAATCGATGAAAATGATTACTATGTGGTGCGGAATATTTCTGTGACTGGTTCGGCGCAGAAAGGTCCGTTTAAGTTTAATTCTCCGCTGAAAATCAAGGAAATGCATCTGCGTAATGACTCTCTGGTATATACGGGCCGTGAGTTTGAGGATGAAATCTCCAGCAACACGGGTGACTTCGTTGTCCCAAAAGTGAGTCTCGCTTATCCTTATGCAACCTTGGAAGTTCGTGGGCTATGGCGCAATGAAATTACCGGCAAATGGTCCAGTGATTCTATGACCTTACGAGCCTTGACGGAACTTTCTTCTAATGCAAATATTAATATCCTAACACATCTTGAATATGACCGCGCTGTTAACCTGGTAAAAAAAGGATATAGTGTGTCGGCGGCTAAAACGCAGGCTGATTATGAAATCATGACTGCTTTTGCAATAATCCCGACAACTTCGAATTCCGAGGAAAAACTCACGTTTGGTGAAGGGGCGGACCCGACTCTGCTTGCCTTGGCAATCTTGTTTACGGGAGACCGAAGCGATTCTGAAATACAGAAAACCATTAATAGTTTCAAGGCGGATATCGCAACCGATGGTGTTTGGAATGATGAACAGACCAAGGCTGAAATGGCTGACTATGCGGAAAATTTCAATAGCTCAGTGGTTCATACAAATGTAAAGAGCTGGAACATCTCTGTTATTCCTGATTTTGAAACTCAGCTTGCAACGTTTTGGAATAATGCCTATGGCCTTGGTGGATGTGCATCTACAAGAAACGGCTTGGTGCTCCAAAACAACAATTCCTTGAGCTCAAATTATGGAGTACATTATATATGCGAATCAAATGCTTGGCGTAGGGCTACCGATTACGAGAAGGATACATATAAATGGGCTAAGGGAACGACAGGCGATGTTAAAAAAGGCAATGTCACCAATACATATTACACGTATAATGGCTCAAAATGGGTTGTGGCGGATAGGGAAAATGACATTGGACTTTGCAAAGGTTCTACGGGAGTTATTAAGGAATATGGAGGAACATATTACATTTGTCGGTCGAAAAACTGGGTTGAAGCAACTGCTCTCGAGTATGATACCTACGGATGGCGCGCAGGATCGGATGGGGAAGTGAAACCCGGTAGCGTAAATACGGATAAATACTATGTCTATGAAAATGGATCTTGGCGAGTTTCTTCGGGAGCTGTTGAAAATAACCTTGGGGCATGTGTAATAAGTCGCTTAGGTGAAGTTGGTAAGTCGGGAACGACTTACTATACCTGTAAAACTGATGGGTGGGTGACATCGACTGCGTTAGAGTATGATACATACGGGTGGACTGCTGGGACAGAGGGCGAAGTGAGACCTGGTAGTGTAAATACTGATAAATACTATGTCTATGATAATGGTACCTGGCGAGCGTCTACGGGGCCTCTTGAAAATAATCTTGGTGCTTGTGTGACAAGCCGTTTGGGTGAAGTCGGTAAATGGAGGGATACCTACTATACCTGTAAGACAAATAGGTGGATACCTTCAAGTGAGTTGGAATATGACACTTATGGCATGGATTGCTCTAGCGATAAGATTGGAAAAATAATTGATGGTTTGGTGAATGCGACCAATAGGTATTACTGCTCTGCAAACGGTTGGGTAATCCTGATGGGTGGTTGGAGTTGGGATGTGCCGAAGGAGGCTCGCCTGAGTCCAACAATTACTTACGACACTATGACCGATTCCCGTGACAATAAAACCTACAAGACTGTGAAGATTGGTGACCAGATATGGATGGCGGAAAATTTGAATTATGCCGATAGTACGAAGACTCCGAGCTTGTTGATGCGTAGTTGGTGCTATAACAATATTGCGGCCAACTGCGATGTGGCTGGACGCCATTACACCTGGTCGGCTGTAATTGATTCTGTAAAACTTTATAGGAAAGAAAACGTTGATTGTGGTTATGGTAAAATTTGTTCTCTGCCTGATACTGTGCATGGAATTTGTCCGCTGGGTTGGCACCTGCCAACAGAAACTGAATGGAAAACTTTGTTTGCCAAAGTTGGTGGTAGCTTAACTGCAGGTAAAATATTGAAATCGCAGACGGGGTGGAACAGTAATGGAAATGGTACAGACGGCGTGGGCTTCTCGGCGTTGCCAGCTAGCGATAGGTCCTCTAATGGCGATTTCACCAACGATGGTAATTACGCTTACTTTTGGGGAGCCACTGATTACAGTAGCAATCGTGCCTGTTACATAAACTTGCTCTATAGCGACGATGGTGCGTTCCTGAGTAGCAGTCCTAAATCTGCAGGACTTTCAGTTCGTTGTGTAAAGGATTGATTTTTTTTTGAAGGTGTTATTTATGAATATTATTGCTGTAAAAATACACGAAGATACAAGGTCATACCTTCCTCCCTTTATGAAATATACTCAAGAACCCCAAAATTTAGAAGAGTATGAAATGTTTTTAAAAAAAGGGGAAAAAGGTAAAGGTGGATTAGGTTTCCATGAATGTATGAATTTTAAGGTCTATTCTGATGGACTAGTGCGCTTTTATTTGCCTCCTGGCTATGTTCCTGCTAAGGAAAAAAGGAAAGATTTGTTTACAATTGTTTGGGTTTCTTATTGCCCATATAAAATTTTGGGAATACAATTTGATGCACAAATTTATGATAGTGAACACGTAAGGAAGGATTCGGTTTTCTCGTATTATTCAACGCCGTTAAGTTATCATGGAATCGTTGAGGAAACAAAATCTGTATTGTTTAGTGTGCCAATGGAATTGAGAATAGGCAGGCATATTCCCGTACTTAAAGCATGGGGAAATGGCTTAAGATATCTAAAGACAAAACATTTAAAAAATATTTTGCACGATGAGATTAGGATTCTTGAAAAGCAATCTCGTAGCGAATATGAAAAAAAGGAATTTCAAAAGCTAAAAAAAATGTTGCTGGTAAGACAAAATTCCTCCCTTAAAAGTTGCAAGCCTGATAGTGATTTGGGAGAATGGGGAGAAAATATTGTTTATCAAGATCAAATAAAAAAAGTAAACATGTTGGATTTGCCTGCAACGAAAGTTGTCCATACTTCACAGACATATCCACAATGTGAATATGATGTTGAATCAGTCTATCGTTCAAAAGACAATTCTTTAGAACCATTGTATATAGAAGTGAAAACAACACAGACGATGAAACGCCCTTCTATACTGATTAGCAAACGACAAATAGATTTTGCTAGGGAACATTGTAAAAATCATACATTTGCCTTTGTTGATGCAGACTTAAACAAAATAAGGTATTTGTCTTTAGATGAAGTTGAAAATGAATTTATTTTTAATGTTGAAAAGTACCGTCTTGTCAAAAAAACAATGATAAAGAAAAATAATGTAAAAAGAGTGCGTGCAATCAATCCATCAGAATATTCCAAAATGGCCGTAGCCGTTTTTAACGAGTCATTTGATTATGAACAAGAAAACGACGATATATTGGACGACATTAGGCGTAATCTTGAAGAACGGATAAATCATCCGCAGCCATCTATTCGTAAACACAATGTGAAGGATAATGGTTCCTTCACGATGTATCGTTTATCTGGCTCTCAACGAAAAGCGTTGAATGACAAATGGAATCAGCTTGAGTACCTTGTCAAATTTGTATTCCATGATACAAGTATACATGGGGCGTCTGCTTGCATTGATGGCTTTTGTTTTTACAAGATTGAAAAGAATGATGGAAAAATTTCTCTAAAGCAAATAGAGACCAGTTTCCCTTTCTATGATTTGAAGTCGGCATTTTTTGATAAATTAAATGATGATGATTTTAAATTTTGCATTCAAGATAACGCAATAACTTTGCATTTACTTGAAGAAATTATGCATTAAAACGACCGTAGGTCGCAAACTCGCTGTTTAAGCCTAATTCGGGGGCGGATCCCCTTTCTGTAGATTAAAAAAATCTATATTTTTCACGATGGTTCAGGAATCCTTTGAGTTTGTCGTGTATATGATTCATGCTTGTGCGAACAAGTGGAATCGTTTGCCGTCTTTTGTGTATCGGAAACTGAAGGAATCGGGATGTATCCAGAAATTTCTCGTTCCTAATTATGAAATCCTACACACGCAGAGTACGGACTTCGTTGTCCGTGACATCGAAGAATACCTGAATGTACGCAAGGTGGCGATATGATTGTCTATCATGGCTCAAATGATGTTGTTGAAAAGCCTGATGTCAATCATTCGTTCAGGCCGTTGGACTTCGGTAAGGGGTTCTATGTCACGACTGTTCGGGAACAGGCTATTCGGTGGGCTAATCGAAAGGCTGTTGTTGAAGGAACGACCCCTATTTTGAATATTTATGAGATGTCCGAGATTCCAGCGAATTTGCAGAAAAAGTCTTTCCCTGATGATTTGGAAGAATGGATAAACTTTGTGTGTGATTGCCGTGACGGTAAACCGGAATACGCAAAGTACGACGTTATCGTGGGTAAAGTTGCGAACGACAAGGTGTTTAGGGTCGTCGATATGTATCATTCGGGAATCTGGGACCTGAAAAGGGCGTTGGAAGAAATAAAGGCTTACCCAAACTATGACCAGATTGCTTTTATATCCCAGCGTGCCATTGATGCGCTTCTCAAATTCAAATCCAGCGAAGAGGTGTAGCATGGTAGACGGAGATGTTCTGGAAAAGGTCTATCAGGAACGCCTGGAAGAGCGCATTATAGCCTATCTTGCGCAACAAAAAAATTGTTCTTTGGAAGAGGCTATGGACTTGTTCTATCATAGCAAGCTGGCCGATATGATTAACCAGGGCCAAGAGGGAATCCAGTATTTGGATTATAAGGTCTTGACTCAAATTCTAATGGATATGGAGACCAGTAAGGTTTAGACATGTCTGATATGCTTTTACAAACTATAGACCTCCGTCGAGAATTCTCTGAAACGGGCGAAAAGCTTGAAATTCTGAAGGGTGTGAACTTCTCCATGGAAGAAGGCGAACTTGTGGCCCTTACGGGTTCTTCGGGTTCGGGTAAGTCGACGTTCCTCAATTTGGTGGGGATGCTCGATACGCCGACGTCTGGCGAAATCCTCTTTAAGGGCAAGGCGCTTTCCAAGTTTAACGATTCTGAACGCGACCGCTACCACCGTGTGCAGGTGGGGTTTGTGTTCCAGTTCCATCACCTGTTGAGCGAATTTACCGCGATTGAAAACGTGTGCGTGCCGGGCCGCATTCTTGGAACGTCTGAAAAGGAATGCCGTGAACGCGCTGCAATGCTTTTGGAAACGGTGGGACTCAAGGACCGCCTCAAGCACTTGCCGCGTGAACTTTCCGGTGGTGAACGCCAGCGTGTGGCTATTGCCCGTGCGCTCATGAACCATCCGGACTTGGTGCTGGCTGACGAACCGAGCGGTAACTTGGATGAAGCAAATTCCGCGATGCTGAACGAATTGATTGGCGAACTTAACGAAAAGTTTAATCAGGCTTTCTTGATTGTGACGCACGACGAAAAATTGGCTAGTTTTGCAAAACGCCGTGTGGCAATGCATGGCGGCGTCATTCAGTAGCTTAAGGAGAAAATATGTCTGATATCAACGGTATTTTTTCGAAGAAAGCGAAGGCTGTTTTACAGGCGGCACGCATTGCTGCCCGTAATTTAGGTAGCGATAGTGTTACGACCGAACATTTGCTGCTCGGCCTGGTACGCGAGGATTCCGGCTTTGCCGCCGAAACCTTGCGTGCGCTTAAGATCAATTTGAATGAACTTGGCGAAAATGTGCAGCGCTCGTTGACCACAAATGGTGGCATTATGACCGTGGGCGATGCCCATGGTGCGTTGCTCTCTTTTACGACTCGTTGTAAGGCTGCTCTTTTTAATGCGGCAAAGATTGCTAAAGAAGAAGGGGACCAGTATATTGGTCCCGAACACTTGATGCTTGCCATTTTGCAGCAGGCTGAATCTCCGGCTGCAGGCACTCTTTCGACTTTTGGCGTAACCTACGAAAATTTTGAAAACACCTTGCAGCAGATCAAGCGCGAGGCCATGAATGGTCAGCCCTCTGGCGAAGAAGGCGATGGCATGGACGGCGATGACCGCTTTATGGGACAGGGCCGCGGTGGCGACACGCGCCAGCAGGTGCGTAGCCAGAGTCGTTCCAAGACGCCGATTCTCGATCACTTTGGTCGCGACTTGACGGCGCTTGCCAAGCAGGGTAAGCTTGATCCGATTATCGGTCGCGGTCGCGAAATTGAACGTTTGATTCAGATTCTTTGCCGCCGCAAAAAGAATAACCCCGCCCTCATTGGTGAACCGGGCGTGGGCAAGACGGCGATTATCGAAGGCCTTGCTCAGAAGATTGTCCAGAAAAAGATCCCGGAACTCTTGATGAACAAGCGCGTGGTCACGCTTGATGTGGCTGCCATGGTGGCAGGTACTAAGTACCGTGGCCAGTTTGAAGAACGCGTGAAGGGCCTGATTATGGAACTCCAGCGCGTGGACAATTCGGTAATCTTGTTTATCGACGAACTCCATACGATTGTGGGCGCGGGCGGTTCCGAAGGTAGCCTTGATGCCAGCAATATCTTTAAGCCGGCGCTCGCCCGAGGCGAGCTCCAGTGCATTGGCGCAACGACGATCGATGAATACCGCAAGTACATCGAGAAGGATGCCGCGCTTGAACGCCGCTTCCAGACGATTGTCGTGAATCCGCCTAATTCCGAAGATTCTATCCAGATTCTGGAAGGACTGCGTCCGAAGTACGAGCAACACCACAAGGTGCATTACACGCCCGAAGCGATTCGCGCTGCGGTGACGCTTGCAGAACGCTACATTACCGACCGATTCCTACCGGACAAGGCCATCGACGTGCTCGACGAGGCAGGTGCCCGCGTGCGTTTGAATTCGATTCGTACTCCGCAAGACCTCAAGGAAATGGAAGACGAACTTGCCGCGACCATGCAAAAGAAGGAAGAAGCGATTGCCGATCAGCAGTACGAAACGGCCGCCACTCTCCGCGACAAGATCGAAGATTTGACGAACCGCATCGCTGAACGCCGCGAAGCTTTGAATAAAGAAGACTCTGCGGACTTCCCGATTGTCGACGAAAACGAAATTCGCGATTGCATTAGCAAGATGACGGGCATTCCTGTGAGCCGCCTCGCCGGAGAAGAAACGCAGAAACTTCTGAAGCTCGGTGACGAAATCAAGGAACGCGTGATTGGCCAGGACCAGGCTGTAGATGCCGTCGTGAAAGCCATTCGCCGTACCCGCGCCGGTATCCGCGACACCAAGCGCCCCATGGGTAGTTTCTTGTTCCTGGGCCCCACGGGCGTGGGTAAGACAGAACTTGCGAAGGTTCTGAGCCAGAGCCTGTTCGGTAGCGAAGATTCCATGATCCGTATCGACATGAGCGAATACATGGAAAAGCATAGCGTGAGCCGCTTGATCGGTGCGCCTCCGGGATACGTCGGCTTTGAAGATAATGGTGGCCAGCTCAGCGAAAAGGTGCGCAAACGCCCGTATTGCGTGGTGCTCCTCGACGAAATCGAAAAGGCTCATCCGGACATTTACAACTTGCTCTTGCAGATTTTGGACGACGGTATCCTTACGGATAGCTACGGCCGCAAAATCAACTTCAAGAATACGATAATCATCATGACGAGTAACGCAGGCGCTCGCGAAGTGCGCCACAGCTCGGGCATGGGATTCACCAAGATGGGCGAGACCGACGACTACGAACGTATGGAAACGGCTATCCGCGAAGAAGTCAAGCGAGTGTTCTCTCCGGAATTCTTGAACCGTATTGATGAACAGATTGTGTTCCGTGCGCTTACCAAGAAGGAACTGACTTCTGTCGTGGATATCCAGCTGACCTTCTTGCAGAAGAATTTGTCTGAACGCGGAATTCTCTTGGAAGTTTCCGAAGCGGCCAAGGAATTCATCGTGTCCCACAACTACGATTCTGCTTTGGGTGCACGCCCCATTCGTCGCTCCATCCAGAATCTGGTGGAAGACGAAATTGCCGAAGGCCTGCTGCTTGGAATCTACAAGGATTTCTCGACGATTTCGATTGATGTCGAAAACAACAAGCTCAAGTTCACGTCAGAGGCGTTGCCTAGCTAATTTTTCCTATATTTAGTCCCGATTTTTTAACACTAAACCCAAGAGGTTAACACAATGGCTAAAATTCCTGCAGTTCTTATCTTTGGCGCTCCCGGTTCCGGCAAGGGTACCGTTGGTGCAAAGCTCGCTGCTACTACGTCCCTCAAGCACATTTCCACGGGCGACATCTTCCGTGGCATTGCTCCTTCCAGCGAATCCGGCAAGCTCCTCGCTTCTTATTCCAGCAAGGGCCTCTTGGTTCCGGACGAAGCCACTGTCGAAATTTTCGGCCGCTTCATCGAAGGCCTCGTGAACACCAATAAGGTGAATCCGGACAAGGATACTCTCCTCCTCGACGGTATTCCTCGCACGGTTGCCCAGGTCAAGCTCATCGAATCCGTGGTCGACGTGAAACACATCTTCGTGCTCGACATCAAGGACGAAAAGACCATCGTGGCACGCCTCCTCAACCGCGCCAAGATCGAAGGCCGTAAGGACGACGCCGACGAAGCCGTGATCAAGAACCGTCTCAAGGTTTACAAGGAATCCACCGCCAAGGTGCTCGGCAAGTACAGCAAGTCCATCATCAGCCGCATCAACGGCGACAACACTCCGGACGAAGTGTTCTGCGACACTCTCGCTGCCTACGTGAAGTTCTGCAAGTCTTCCGCAAAGAAGCCTGCTGCTAAGAAGGCTGCAAAGAAGAAAGCCAAGTAAGGCGAGTGTCGCGGCGACAAGCTTGCTTGCCGACATGACCGAGCCGATTGGCTTGCGCTACGAAGTAGCGCAACTATTTTTTCTTAAGCCAAAAAGCTTAAAGAGACCGTGGAAAATCCGCGGTCTTTTTTTTGTTTTTCTATTTTTGTGCGTGAAGATATAGAAAGGAAGAAAATGGAACCGAATACTCAGTATAATTCTACAGGCGCGACGTCTTCAACTAGGGGAAAAGACGATGATGAAATCGATATCCTCGAAGTCATTGGACTATTGCTGAAGCATAAATTCTTTTTGGTATGTTGTATTGTTGTAGGCTGTTTCGTGGGCTTTTTGGCTGCGAACTGGATGCGTCCGCAGTTTACGAGCGATGCTCTTTTGCAGATTGACGTGAAGGGTAATAAGGCCGGTAAGGCCATGGGCGAAATGGGTGCCCTTTTGGATGTGGCGTCTCCTGCAGAAGCAGAAATTGAACTTTTGAAGAGCCGCATGGTGTTGAACTATGTGGTTGAACAGGAACGTCTGTGCTTTAATGCCTACCCGAAGGGAGCCATTGACCGTTTGCTCCATACGGAAGGCCGCATGGATCTCGAAGACCTTTATATTCCCGAAATTGCCCGTATTGAAAAGTGGACGGCCGAGGTGGTCGGTGAAAACGAAATTGCTGTTTTCTCTCCCGAAGGCATCAAGCTTTTGCAAGGCAAGGTGGGGGAGGCTCTTTCGGCTCCCTATGGTGGCGATACTCTTAGAATCCATGTCAAGCACTTGCTTGCAAGACCTGGACAGATGTTTGTTCTTGCTCAGTCCGAACCGCTGGATGCGGTCCGAGGCTTGGTTAAAAAACTCGATGTGGCCGAAAAGGGTAAGCAGACGGGTATCATCGGCGTGTCTTACACAGACCGTTATGCTGACAAGGCTGCCTCTGTCCTGAATACCATTGCAAATATCTATCTGCGCCAGAATGTGGAAATGCGCAGCGCCGAAGCCGAGAAGACATTGGAATTCCTGGAAGAACAACTCCCGGGAGTCAAGGCTAAGCTGGATTCAGCCGAAAAGAAGCTGGCTGATTACCGCTTGAAAATCGGTTCAGTGGATATGACGGGTGAAACCAGGGTTCACTTGGAAAAGGTCACGGAACTGGAAAAGCAGGTCTTGGAATTGGAACAGCAGCGCCAGGAAGCGACGCGCCTGTTCAAGGAAGAACACCCGGCTGTCCAGACGATTATGCAACAGCAGAGCCGCTTGCGTTCGGAACTTTCCAGACTCAAAAAGTCTGCTGAAAACATGCCGCGCACCCAGCAGGACGTGATGAGCTTGCAGGAAGAAGTGGCTGTGAACAACGCCCAGTATACCGCAATGCTTAACAACATCCAGCAGCTCCGTGTGGTGCGTGCCGGTGAAGTGGGTAACGTGCGAATCGTGGACTATGCCCAGATCGAACGCAAGCCTTCTAAGCCGAATAAGAAGGTTGTCTTTGCAGGGTGTGTTGGCGGTGCATTCCTTTTGGGTGCCTTGCTGATTTATTTGATGCAGATGACCCGTCGCGGTGTTCGTAGCTCTCTCGAAATTGAACGTGAAACGGGCATTAGCGTGTACGCCAAGATTCCGAAGGCCGAAAACGCAATCCTCCTCAAGCGCAACAAGGGCAAGAATACGAAGCCTCTGGTCGAAGACGACCCCGATTCGCCATCGAGCGAAGCTCTCCGTTCTCTTTATACGGCTATTGAATTTGCGACGACGGATCTGCGTGTCATGATGGTGACCGGTATGATTCCGGGTGTCGGTAAGTCCTTCGTTTCTAAGAACGTTTCAGCCCTCTTTGCCGGCTCTGGCAAGAAGACTTTGCTCATCGATGCTGACATGCGTCGCGGCGTGGTTTACAGCCACCGCAAGCAGGGCCTGGGCGATGTGCTTGAAGGCAAGTGCTCCTTGGATAACGCCGTTGCCGATTCCATTACCAAGAACCTTTATGTGCTCGGTGCCGGAAAGACCGATGTTTCTCCTAGCGAACTCTTGCGTGGCGAAACCTTCAAGAATCTTTTGGAAGAAGCCAAGTCCAAGTTCGATGTCGTTATCGTGGATACGCCTCCTCTGGAACTTGTGACCGATTCCGAACTCATTTACCCCATTGTGGACTTTGCCTTGTTCGTGCTCCATTACGGCAAGCATTCCATGGATCAGATCAAGGAATCCATGATGAAGCTGGATCGTTGCTGCGAAGGTAAGCCCCGCGCATTCGTGATGAACCATTGCGAATCCGACGGCCACGGCTACGGTTACGGTAGCTATGGTTACGGTAAGTACAGCTATTACGGAAAAGACAAAAAAAGAAAATAAGTAGAACTCATGAAAGTTTTTTTATACGACACAACTCTCCGCGACGGTAACCAGGACCGTAAAATCAGCCTTTCTCTTGCAGACAAACTGCAGATTGCGCGCATCCTGGACCATTTCGGCTTTGACTATATCGAAGGCGGCTGGCCGAATCCTAGCAACCCCACCGACGAAGAATTCTTCCAGAAGATTAAGGATGTCAAGCTGAAGCATGCGAAGATTGCGGCCTTCGGTTCTACCCGTCGTCCCAAGGTGCTGCCCGAAAAGGACCCGCTGTTGCAGGCTCTCGTAAAGTCTGGTGCTCCGGTGAAGACCATTTTCGGCAAGAGCTGGGATTTGCACGTCACTGATGTTATCCGCACGACCCTCGAAGAAAATCTCGACATGATCGAGTCTTCTGTGGCATACCTCAAGGAACATTCCGAAGAGGTGATTTACGATGCGGAACATTTCTTCGATGGATATAAGGCTAATCCGCAGTACGCCTTGGAAACCCTCCGTGCTGCAGAACTTGGCCATGCCGACTTTATCGTGCTTTGCGATACCAACGGCGGTACTATGCCGTGGGAACTCGAAGAAATTGTGAAGGACGTGAAGAAGCACGTTTCTACGCCGATCGGTATCCATGTGCATAACGATGCCGGCCTTGGCGTGTGCAACAGCATTTACGCCGTGAAGAGCGGTGCGACCATGGTGCAGGGCGTTGTGAACGGTTACGGTGAACGTTGCGGTAACGCAAACCTCACGACCATCGCTGCTGACCTCCACTTTAAAATGGGAGCCAAGTTCTTCGCAGCCAAGAAGATTGCTCGCCTCCGTCAGTTGAGCAGCAATGTAGACCAGATTGTGAACCTCCCGAGCGATGCCCACGCCCCGTACGTAGGCGATGCTGCCTTTGCCCATAAGGGTGGCGCTCACATCGACGGTGTGATGAAGGTGTCTCGCAGCTTTGAACACATCGACCCGCACGCCGTGGGTAATGACCGCGTGTTTGTCACGAGTGACCAGGCCGGCGGTTCTCTCGTTGTCGAAAAGCTTAAGGCAATTAAGCCGGGTATCGACAAGAAGGACCCGGTGGTGGCAAGTCTCCTTTCTTTGATCAAGGAACGCGAAAACGCCGGTTGGCATTTCGACAGTGCCGAAGCAAGCTTCAAGATGCTCGTGTATCGCCACTTGGGAATGGTCAAGGAACCGTTCAAGGTGCTGAACTACCGCGTTATCGAAGACAAAACGCCGCAGGGTGTTTCTGTTTCGCAGGCCACTGTCAAGCTCCAGATTGGTGACAAGATTAGCCATCAGGTGAGCGAAGGCGATGGCCCGGTGAACGCATTGGATGCTGCCCTCCGTAAGGCTTTGCTCCCGTTCTTCCCGAACATGGCGAAGGTCAAGCTCGACGACTATAAGGTGCGCGTGCTCGGTTCCAAGGTTGCCTCTGATGCGACGGTTCGCGTGTGGACAACCTTCGGCGACGAAAAGGGCTACTGGAATGTGGTGGGCGTTTCGAGCAACATTATCGAAGCTTCTTGGATGGCTTTCGTTGATGGCTTGACCTACAAGATTTTGGTGGACGATAAAGTCATCGAGAGCGCATACAAGCATTTGGACGTGAAGCCTGTTGAACCGGTTAAGGCAAAAGAAGAGGCTGCGCCTGAGAAAGCAAAAAAATTGACTGCTCGCAAGGTTCGTAATCTCGCGGGTGTTTCAAGGAAAAAGTAAGTCATGCAAATTGTAAAAGTTACTCCGAAATCTGCTGAAATTGAACGCATTTGCGGGCGCGAAGTCGCTCCGTCTAGGGAAATTCACGACAAGGTGTTGAGCATTCTTGCCGACATCAAGAAGGGTGGCATCGCTAAGGCTACCGAATACGCTCAGAAGTTCGACGGCCTCAAGGGCAAGAACATTCGCGTTCCGGCATCTGCCATTGCAAAGTCTGCTGCCAAGTGCCCCAAGGAACTCCAGAAGGCCCTGAAGCAGGCCATCAAGAATGTGCGTGATTTCCACCAGAACCAGATGGAAGAATCCTGGCTCATGGAAGGCAAGGACGGCGTGGTTCTCGGTCAGCGCATTCGCCCGATGAAGCGCGTGGGTCTTTATGTGCCGGGAGGTGCAGGCATTTATCCGAGTACCGTGATTATGAATGCGGTTCCGGCTCTCGTAGCTGGCGTGCAAGACATCGTGGTGGTGACCCCGATTAAGGGCGAAATCAACCGCGCTGTGGCCTTTGTGCTGCAAGAACTTGGCATTGACGAAGTCTACCACATTGGTGGCGCTCAGGCTATCGGCTTGCTCGCTTATGGCGCTAAGGATGCCAAGGGCAAGACTGTTGTGGAACGCGTCGACAAGATTGTGGGCCCGGGTAACGTGTTTGCTGCCATCGCCAAGAAAGAAGTCTTTGGCGTCGTCGATATCGACATGGTTGCAGGCCCTTCCGAAGTGCTCGTGATGGCCGACAACACTTGCGATCCGGACTTTGTCGCTGCAGACCTTTTGAGCCAGGCTGAACACGGTTCCGGTTTTGAAGCTGCTATCTGTATTACCGACAACATGGAAACCGCCCAGATGATTTCTGCCTGTGTTGATGTGCAGGTTGAAAATTCTCCGAAGCGTGAACTTCTCGAAAAGGTGCTCGGCAACTTTGGCCGCATCTTGGTGGTGAAGGACTGGTTCGACGGCGTGGAAATCGCAAATCGCATTGCTCCGGAACACTTGGAAGTGATGACCGCTGAAGCTGAATCCATGGCTGCTCAGATTGAAAATGCTGGCGCCGTGTTTATCGGTCCGTGGTCCAGCGAACCGGTGGGTGACTACTTTGCCGGCCCGAACCACGTGCTGCCTACCAACGGAACGGGCCGCTTCTTCAGCCCGCTCGGTGTGTACGATTTCTTGAAGCGTATGAGCATCATTCGCTACAGCGAAAAGGCCATCAAGAAGAATGCGAAGGCGATTGCCGCCGTCGCTACCGAAGAAGGCTTTATTCACCACGCCGCTGCGGTTCTCAAGCGACTCTAATAATCGATAAAAATTTAAAAGAAAGGCTCCTCGTTCGAGGAGCTTTTTTAAACCGTGAGCAACAAAGCCCTCGATATTAATCGAGGGCGGTTGCGAGAGGATTGGCCAATAATAAGAATACACTTATTTGCAGCCAATCCGGTCAGATGTGAGCAACAAAGCCCTCGATATAAATCGAGGGCGGTTGCGAGAGAGCTGGCTCCAGGGTACGAACCTTGGTGCATTAGCCAGCTCGGTCTTGTTAGAACAAAAACATGGTATCATCGCCAAGATTCAGGCACACGCGGTTGCGCCCTGATTCCTTGGCGTGGTAAAGCGCATCGTCGGCGCGTTTGATGATTGCTTCGACGGTGTCTTCGCTTTTACGCTCGGTAAAGCCAATGCTCACCGTGACTGACAAATTTTCGCCGTTGGGCAGGGGAATGGGTAATGCCTCGATGGCCGCACGTAGCCTTTCTCCCACAATTTTTGCGTTCTCGACGCTGGTTCCCGGTAAAAAGATGGTGAACTCTTCGCCGCCGTAGCGCACGGGCATGTCCGTGGGACGCAGGCATTTGAGAATTTCCTTGGCAACCGCAATCAGCACCTGGTCGCCTACAAGATGGCCGAAGGTATCATTGATTTTTTTGAAATGGTCGATGTCCACCATGAATGCCGAAAGATGCAAGTTGCCGGCATTGCTGCGCTTGAGTTCGCGGGTGTACATTTCTTCTAGCCAGCGGCGATTATGCAGGCCCGTAAGGGCGTCCACCTTCGCGTTTTCTTCGATGCAGCGAATGTGGTATTCTTCTTCGCAGACCACCTTGTTACTGTTGCGAATGCGGTTGCTTAGAATCTGCAAGAAGTTCAGGCAAAGATCGTGTGAAGCGTTGAGCATGGCAAGGGCCGTATTCGCTTCGATAATCAGGATTTTGCAATTTTCCTTTGCAAAAACCTTGGCGCTGGGTTTCATATTTTCGAAAATGGACATTTCGCCGGCGCAGTGTCCGGGGTGAATGTCGTTCCTGAAAACGCCGCCTTGAGATTCCACTTGCACTTCCATGAGCCCTTCCAAAAGCACCAGGAGACGCCTTTGGGGTTGCTCCGGGTCGATGAGTAACGTGCCCGGTGCAGGATAAATCGTTTTACAGCCTAGCAGGTAACCAGCCAAGCTTTCGAAAGCGACGTTTTTGAAAATTTCTAGTCGCTGAAATTCTGCCCTGGAGATGGGCAATGTTTCCAACTCGTAGTTGCTCATACCATAATTATATACAAAAAAAGAACAAATAGCTTTTTATAATTTATATTTTTGGGAAAAAAGGGTAAAAAAGCGAACTTTTATGGCCAAGACGATACTCCAATCTGTATTATTCCAGGGTAAGAAACAAGATATCTTGATTTCCGGAAAGAAATTTGCCAAGGTGGGACGCAACCTGACAGCTCGCGATCGCGATAAGGCCGAGGTGGTAAATTGCGATGGTTTGGCCATTGTTCCGCCGTTCTATAACGGTCACACCCATGCCGCCATGACTCTTTTGCGTGGCTATGCCGATGACATGCCGCTCCAAAAATGGTTGCAAGAATATATCTGGCCGTTCGAGGCCAAGCTCACTGCCAAGGATATCGAAATCGGATCGCGCCTTGCTGTGCTTGAAATGATCAAGTCGGGAACGGTGTTCTTTTCGGATATGTACTGGCGTCGCGAAGTGACCATGAAGGTGGTCAAGGAAATGGGAATCCGTGCGGCCATTGGCGTGACCATAGCCGAAAACTTGGATACGCCCGAACACATCGAAGAAAATTTCAAGTTCTTGCAGGATCACCGCTTTGAATCGGACCGTGTAAAGCTTGCCGTGATGCCGCATAGCATTTATACTGTTGGCGAGAAAATCTTCAAGCGCTGTGCCAAAGTAGCCCGCGAAGAAAATTACATCCTGCACACTCATTTGTCTGAAACGCTCAAAGAAGTCAAGGATTGCAAAAAGCAGTACGGCTGCACTCCCGTAGAACTCCTTGACAAGTGGGGAATTCTCGGCGAAAATTTTGTGGGCGCGCACTGCGTTCACCTGAACGAATATGAAATGTCGCTGATGGCCGAATCGGAATCGGCGGCGATTTTGAATCCGTGCTCGAACTTGAAGCTTGGCAGCGGTATCCCGAAGGTGAATGCGCTGCTTGATAGCGGCGTGCTTGTGGGGCTTGGTACCGACGGAGCCTCGTCGAACAACAACTTGGACATGCACGAAGAAATGAAGCTGATTTCGCTGCTTGCAAAGGTGGAACCGAAGACCGGCAAGGCGGAATCGTTACCGGCGATAGAGGCGCTTGAAATGGCGACTT
>JAEEGG010005510.1_pt1 | contig 30013 bp, 26 predicted proteins | sample 9134161 | NCBI WGS metagenome assembly JAEEGG01 (sample SAMN16246543, study PRJNA631951) | gut metagenome | biome: gut microbiome; feature: rumen; material: CR-attached | host: Bos | place: Iran: Karaj | collected 2018-10
TTCGCAGGTGAAAAGGCTGAGCCGATGGGCAAGATCGTAAGAGTGCCCGAGACGATAACCTATTCGCAGGCGCTTCGTAACACCACGATCTTTACTTCGACCGTTATCTTCGATACTGAGATTGTAAAAAAGGAAGACATAGTTTTCCCGGACATCCTTTCCGAGGATACCGCCCTCTGGTTTGCGCTTCTCAGGAAGGGATATAAGGCCTGCGGACTGGACGAAAACCTGACGCTGTACCGCCGGACGGGCAATTCTCTTTCCTCCGACAAAAAGGACGCCGCCCGCCGCATCTGGAACCTCTACCGAAAATCCGAGAAGCTTTCGCTTCCGCGAAGCATTTTCTCCTTCATCGGCTGGGGCTTCAACGCCATAAAACGCAGAATCTGAACGCATATCTGCTCATTATATTTCAATAATCCCGGTCCTCGGGCACATATATGTGTCCGAGGACCCTGTTTTTATGTTATAATTAGACGATTATGGAAAATGCACTGATATCCATCATAATACCCGTTTACAACGCCGCGAAATATCTTGAGCGGTCTCTCGGCAGTGTCCTGAAGCAGACCTACCGGAATCTTGAGATCATCACGGTCGACGACGGCTCAAAGGATGACAGCCTTAAGCTTTTGAATTCCTTTGCGGCTTCTGACAGCCGCGTGAAGGTGATACATAAGGAAAACGGCGGCTCGTCCTCGGCAAGGAATGCGGGACTTAAGATCTCGACCGGCGAATATATCGGTTTTATCGATGCTGACGATTACATCGAGTATGATATGTACGAAAACCTCGCAAGGCTTCTTGATGAGGATCCGAAGGCGGATGTGTCCCAGATCCTGTCGTGCGAAGAAAATGAAAACGGGGAGCTTATCAAGGCTTTCGGTGACGGGTTCACGGATGAAGAGCAGCAGACAGGAAGGGATTTCTTCAGGGCTCTTCTTCTTCACCGCGGCGACAGTTCGTTTTGCACGAAGCTTTTCAGGAGGGAATTCTTCGAAGGTTTTTCTTTTCCGGAAGGAAGGCTGAATGAGGATTTCGACCTTCTTGTGAAGATGAGCGAAAAGCTGGAGCTTCTGAAGGTCTGCAGGGAGCCGGGTTACCACATTGTTCTCAGCACTCAGAGCAATACCCGCGGAGCTTACAGACAGTCCTTCTATGAGAATGTGATGGAAAATGCCGAGAAGATGCTTGCGCTTTCGGCGAAGAAATATCCGGGTCTCAAAGAGGAGGCCGCACATTTTTATCTCGTGCAGGCAATGTGGCTTCTGCTTCATATCCCGGTCTCCGAGATGAACAGGGATAACAAGCTCTACACAGAGGTTTACGGCAATGTAAAATCCCATAAGAGGTTCATCCGCAGGGATCCGTACCTTACGAAGAAGCAGAGAAGAAATCTTTTGATATTTGCATACCTTCCCGCAAAGAGTGTTAAGAGGCTCTTCGGGATCATAAAGAAGACGAAATGATATTAGACGAAAAGCAAAAGAAAAAAGCGAGGTTGATGGAGAGCACCAAGCGCATCATCAATCTTTCACTGGTGATGGGATGCCTTGCTCTCGAGATAGGATCCTTCGGTTTCCATTGGTTTTTCCACTTCCAGCACAGCGTAGTTGAACCTCTGAGAGACTTCTATTTCAAGGGTCACGTGCTCGAGATCATGGTCTACGGCATTATCCTGTTCCTGATCTCAAATATGTACGGAGGAATGAGGCTCGGATATATGAAGAACTCCGAGATCGTGTTCTCGCAGCTCTTCTCGACCGTGCTTGCGGACATATTCATCTGGGGCGAGCTTTCGATCCTTGCGGGCCAGCCCTTCCAGCTTGCGTACTTTATAGCGATGGGAACGGAACAGCTTATCATAGTTCTGATCTATATTCCGATCGTCAACAAGATCTACAGGCATATATTCCCTCCGAGAAAGCTTCTTCTGATCTACGGCAGTACCAACAAGGATATGCTTTCTGCCAAATTCGAGACCAGGAAGGATAAGTATGTCATAACCGACCGCATCAAGGCGGAGGAAGGCTACGATGCCATCGTTAAGCGTATCAATGAAGATTATTCCGGCGGTAAGATCAATGCCGTCATAATCGGGGATATTTCCGTATCCCAGAGAAAACCCCTGATCAAGTATTGTTACGGTAATTCCATAAGGTTTTATCTTCTTCCCAAGATCGGAGATGTCATTCTTTCCGGAGCGGAGGAGCTTCACGTATTCGATTCACCCATACTCCTTACGAGGGAGTATTCGCTCACCGTTGAGCAGAGGATCATCAAGCGTACCATCGACATCGTATTTTCGCTTCTGCTCATAATCCTTACATCACCCTTCATGCTTCTTACCGCGATCGCTGTCAAGCTTTGTGACAAGGGTCCCATCCTCTACAGGCAGATCCGCTGCACAAGGGATGCAAGGGAATTTACGATCTATAAGTTCAGATCGATGAGAGTCGATGCGGAGAGCGACGGCGTTGCAAGACTTGCAAGCAAGGGCGATACGCGTATCACTCCCGTCGGAAAATTCATCAGAAAGTGCAGGCTCGATGAGCTTCCCCAGCTTTTCAACATTCTCAAAGGCGATATGTCCTTCATAGGACCCAGACCCGAGCGGCCCGAGATCATCGCACAGTATGTCGAGGTCATGCCCGAGTTTGCATACCGTATGAAGGTTAAAGCGGGACTTGCGGGATTTGCGCAGGTCTACGGAAAATACAACACAACTCCTTACGACAAGCTTAAGCTTGATCTGATCTATATCGAGCAGTATTCCCTTATGCTCGATCTTAAACTCATGCTTCTTACTCTTAAGGTTCTTATGTGGCCCGATTCGACCGAGGGTGTCGAGAAGGAACAGATAACGGCACTTAAGAACGGTCAGGACGATTCGTATAAGCAGGAAGACTGATGAAGGTATTGTGGCTCTGTAATATCATACTTCCGAAAGTCGCGGCGGTGATGGGACTTAAAGCCTCCAACAAGGAAGGATGGCTTTCGGGCGCAAGCGCAGCCGCGGAAAAGGGCGGTGAATTCGAGCTCGGTATCTGTTTCCCCGTCGGAAAGGAAAACGACGGATTCTTCTTTGAAGACGGTGTAAAGTATTACGGATTCTATGAGGATACCTCGCATCCGGAAAGTTACGATCCTTCTCTCGAAGACAGGCTTTCATCCATTGTCGATAAATTCGATCCCGATATAGTACACATATTCGGAACAGAATTTCCCCATACCCGTGCTATGGCGGAAGTGATGAAGGACCGCCCCGAGCGCATCCTCATCGGCATGCAGGGAATTGTTGCGGCATGCGCAGATCACTATCTTGACGGGCTTCCCGAAAGGGTAATAAACCGTGTAACATTCAGGGACCTTGTGAAGAAGGATTCCCTTAAGATCCAGAAGGATAAATTCGCACTCCGTACCGAAAATGAGACCGCGGCACTTAAGATATCGGGGAACGTCACGGGAAGAACCCCTTTCGACAGGGAATATACTTCCAAGGTAAATCCTGAGGCGAAGTATCATTTCATGAACGAAACATTAAGGGCAGAGTTTTATGAGCACGCCCTTGCAGCAGGCGCGGAAAGGAAGGATGCGGAGCCTCATTCCGTTTTCCTGAGCCAGGGCAATTACCCTCTTAAGGGAGCGCATATGATGATAAAGGCTTTTGCGGAGCTTAAGAAAAAATATCCGGACGCAAAGCTTTACATCGCAGGTGACAATGTGACAAAGCATGAGAGCCTCAGGGAAAAACTGGCGCTCGCATCCTACGATAAATACCTTCTCGAACTCATAAAAGGATTGTCTCTTGAAGGATCGGTGGTATTTACCGGAAACCTTCCGGTATCGCAGTACATAGACAGGCTTTCAAAATGCAGCGTATTCGTATGTCCTTCATCCGTGGAGAATTCTCCCAATTCCCTCGGAGAAGCGATGATGCTCGGAGTTCCCTGCGTTGCTTCGAATGTCGGCGGAATACCCGGTATCTTCGAAGGAGGAAGGGACGGAATACTGTATGAATACAGCGATACCGATGCACTTGTGACAGCTGTGTCGGAAATGTTCGATGATGAGGCAAAAGCATACGGGTATGCGAAGAACGCTTCCGTACACGCACTTGCAACTCACGATCCATCTGCGAATTATTCAAGGCTTGTTGAAATATATAGGGAAATAGCCGGGTGAAGATAGTATTTGTATCCAATTACATAAATCATCATCAGGTGCCGTTTTCCGACAGGCTCTGTGAACTGACGGGCGGTGAATATGCCTTCATACAGACCGAGCCGATGGAAGAGGAAAGGGTGAAGCTCGGATGGGATTCATCCCTTGCCGAAAAGCCGTACGTTGAACTTTACTACCGGGATAAGGAAAAATGCGACAGGCTGATAATGGATGCTGACTGCACCATATTCGGCGGATGTGAGGATTCGGAAGTCATAATGCCGAGACTCGAAGCCGGGAAATTTACTCTCATATATTCAGAGAGGATCTACAAGGAAAGCAGACTTAAGTTCATATCTCCGAGAGGGCTTAAGAAGAAATATCACGATCATGTAAGGTTTAATGATTCGCCCGTATATCTCCTTTGCGCGGGTGCGTACGTAAAGGGTGACTTTGATCTGATCGGCGCGTACAGAAACAAGAAATTCAAGTTCGGTTATTTTCCTCAGTGTTTTAAATACGATGACCTTAACGAACTCAGGAAGGATAACGAGGAACTCCGCATTCTGTGGGTCGGACGGTTCATAGGCTGGAAGCATCCCGGGATGATGATCACTCTTGCGGAGAACCTTAAAAAGTCCGGTGTCCGTTTTCATATCACGATGATCGGAAACGGAGAGATGGAAGATGAGATCCGGAAGGCCGCATCGGATAAGGGCGTGGGAGAAGCCGTCACATTCCGGGGAGGTGTCAGGCCGGATGAAGTAAGGGATGAGATGAGAAGATCCGATATCTTCATCTCGACATCCGACAGGCTTGAAGGCTGGGGAGCCGTGGTTAATGAAGCGATGAACTCGGGATGCGTTACTATCGCTTCGAAGAGCATAGGAAGCGCTCCCTATCTTATCAAAGACGGAGTAAGCGGTTATCTCTACAGGTCCTGCGATGATAAGGGACTGCTGGAGAAGGTGCTTCTCGGAAGTGACAGGGAAAAAGCGGCGAGGATAGGAAAGGCCGCATATGAAACGATAGTTAATGTCTGGAATCCGGATGTTGCGGCGGAAAGGATCTATAAGTTCGCATCGGACCCGGAGCACAGGATGCCGGATTATGAAGAAGGACCGTTAAGCAGGGCATGAATGATCCCGGGGGGGAAGATGCTTTAATGATGCGGGCGGCAAATAGCCTGCACGGGCAGTTTTCGGAGGATTTGATGAAAGTTTTATGGCTCAGCAATTATATACCTGAAAAGGCGGCGCAGTGTCTCGGTATCGAGGATGATTCCAAAGCGGGAATGGCGGAGGGAATGCTTTCCGCACTTGCTTCGTATTCCGAGGATATCGAGCTTGGTATCGCATTTCCCGTTTCCGAGCAGTTCGACGGAAAGAGGGGATCCTTTAAGATGTCGGACGACAGCGAGTTTTCCGTTTCCTGTTATCCTTTTTATGAGGATATGTCACGCCCCGACAATTTTGATCTCACCCTTATCTCTTCGATGAACAGGATCCTCGATGAGTTCAGGCCCGATGTCATTCATATACTCGGAACCGAATTCCCCCATGCTCTTGCAATGAGCAAGGCTGCAACGGATGATGATTTCCATTACCATCCGGGAAAGGAAAGGCTTCTTGTTTCCTTCCGCGGAATCTGTGCCGCTATCGCAGCCGATTACCTTGCGTGTCTTCCCGATGAGATAGTATCCTCATCGACTCTCAGGGATACGCTGCTCAGGGACAATATCAGGCAGCAGCAGGATAAGTTTCACAACAGGGCTGTCAATGAACTCGAAGCGGTCTCGAGAGCGGGACATATCGGCGGATGCACGGGCCTTGATAAGAAGTGGGCATCGCGCCTCGGCCCCGAAGCACAGTATCACCATCTGAGCGAAGCCGTAAGACCTGTTTTCTATGAGCCTGTTCCCGCAGGGAACGAGCGCGACAGGAACACTATATTTGTTGCGGGAGCATATTATCCTCTCAAAGGATTTCATATCCTTCTTAAGGCATTAAAGGATATAAACTGGCCCGAGCTTAAGGTACGTGTTGCAGGTCCCGATATCGTTTCGATGAATACTCTGAAGGACAAGGTTAAGATATCCGAATACGGAAAGTATCTCGGTGAACTTATTGAAGGCTGTAATCTTCAGGGAAAGATCACATTCCTCGGAAACATAAGTGCGCAGCAGATGAGGGAAGAGTATCTTAAATGCGGAATGTACGTATGCCCTTCGACCGTAGAGAACACTCCGAATCCCGTGATAGAAGCGGCTCTTAGCGAAGCTCCGATAATCGCGTCGAGGGTGGGAGGAATTCCCGATATCATTGACGATAAGAATCAGTGCCTTCTCTATGACTGCAATGCCAGAAAGCAGATGGATGAGGTTGCCGCATCCCTCAGGAAGACGATCGAATTTACGAAGATCGATTACGACCGTGCACTTGAAAGAGGAAAGGCCGCGAGAGCAAGAGCGCTCAAAGACCACGATCCTAAGACGGTTGCTGAGGGGCTTGCGGACATATACAGGAAAATGTGCGGCGAACATGCTTAGTATGTGTAGAGTTCCCTGCCCGTGATCTCTTTGTACGCATCAACTATCTCGTTAAGCGGCACGGCCCAGTCACGCTCGGGCGCGACGGAGTAGGCAAAAGCCATCGCGATGAGCCTTCCTTCCGGATCGAATACCGCCGATCCCGAATCGCCCGCCCGTAAATTAAGCGCCATCTCGGTTTCGATAAAGGGCTCGAAGAACGGAAATGTCTGAAGCTTTTTGACAAGCGTTCCGTATCTGATATGCTCGATATTACCGAACTCGTCAACTATTTCTATCGCAAGCTCTATAGGCTCTGCGTCAAGTTCTTCCCAGTATGTCATATCTATATGCACCGCGCTGAAGGTCGCGTCTGAAAGCTCCGGCAGGAGCTTCTTTGAGATCCTTACTACCGCGACATCATATTCTTCCGCACACCCGATAACGGATGCTCCGGTAACGCACAGGCCGCCCGTGAAGTACACATCCGCCTGTTTGTAATTGCCCACAACATGCTTGTTGGTTATGACATAGATATCTGTATCCGTTATCTCCGCAATGTATCCGGAACCTACCGTGATGCTTCCGTCATCCTTGCGTATGCGCAGGTGAACGAGCGAGTTCATCACTCCGTCCAGGGTTTCCGCCATATCGCCTTCTTCAAAGAGGCCGGTATCATAGGCATTGTAGGCTCCCACTATGTTGTACTCGGATCTGCTGATCGACCTTTCGCAGATCATTTCCTGGATGGAATCTGCGGAATCGAAGTATGCGGTTCCTTCCGACGTTGTCGTAAAACCGCATGAATCGGTTACCTTATATGTGATTCCTACTTCGCCCTTTTCGGGGAACTCTTCCGTTTCAAATGTGATCTCGAGGCTGTCTGTCAGATCTCCGTCCAGGTGATCGTATGCGGATACATATCTGAGAATGTCAGGCTCCGTCCCCGATGAAACATAGAAATCCGTGATCCCCGATATCACCGGTGCATCGTCCACAAGAAAATCCGTGACCGCAACGGAGGTGTTGCCCGATGAATCGCTTGCCATGATCCTTACGGAATACTCGCGCATTTCCCTGCAGCTTAATGCTCCCGCTTCGATGAATTCGGTATCAAAGGAAATATTCAAAAGGGTGTCCGCATCCTTAACGCTTTCCAGAAAATCGGACGGCTTAAGCTTTGTTCCGGGAAGGAAATAAAACGGTCCTTCCTTTAACGTGATCTCGGGAACTATGGTGTCCCTGATGACGATGTCATAGGAAAAAACCTTGCCGAAGTATACGACACACATCGGATATCTTCCGGGCTTAGTCTTATCCACAAGCGAAAAGTCTGCTATGGCCAGGTGGCGGGCGAAAAATCCCGCATCGATATAATCTGCGGCATCTTCGCTTATGCCGGAACCCAGTTCATAGGTGTAGGTATCCTGCAGCTGCTTTGCGTAAAAGAGGGAATGTATGAGAACAATGAAGCCGGCGATGAAGAAACACAAAGAAAGACCTGCTACGATCTTTCCTTTTGTGTTGAGTCTTCTTACGGGCTTTGAACTTTGATCCTGAGTCATTTCTTAAAATATCTCGCAAGCCCCTGAGCCAGGAGATACCTTCCGTTTTCGTTATAGTGGACAAGATCGGGGAGCAGGAAGCTTTCCGTATCCTCCTGCGAGAATCCGAAATCGTCCGTAAGTGAAAGGAGTGCGCAGCTCTGCTGCGCTGCAACCTCCGCCGTTATGTCGCGGTAAGCCTGAAGCACGGAGCCTGTTTCCGCGGTGGGCATCGTTCCGTCATTATACATCCTGATGAAGCCGGGTGAAAGAACAAGGATCTCAGACTTAGGATATGTGCTCTTTAGTCCGGTGATGATCATGTTCATCGCTCTGTGGAATTCATCCTCTGTCTTGCCGGAGAAATAATCGTTCAGTCCGAATTCGACGATGAATATCGAATTCTCGCCCTTTGTTTCCTTCAGACGGTCTGCGGCGTTCCAATACGAATAATAACTCTTGAAACCATAGCAGCGTGTGCTGAAGGTTTCAAGTCTTTCTTTTCCGATGAGGTAATTGATCGCGCTTCCAATGTCGGATGAGGAATTGGCTGCGGATACGGCGGCCATTCCGCCTTCGCCGAGGTTATAAACCTGCGCGCCGGTCATATCCCTGAAAAAGGAAGAAACTGCGGTTTCGTCCCTGTAATTGCCGAATATCGAATCCCCGATGAAATAGACGTCTTTACCGGTAAGGTCGGCGTAGGAGCTTCTGATATCTTCGTACCTGCGCGCCCTTTCGATGGTTTCGTCCATGATCGCATTTACATTATCCGAAGTGAGGATGTGATCCGTCGCATTCGGGTCTATATTTGTTGCGAGCAGGTGTGAATCGATATTGTAAAGGACGGGAGAAAGAGGTCCGTCCTCCCTGATGCAATCCGAATAAAGAACCCATTCCTCGACAGAGTTATAGATGATGCGGATATTTTCAATGTCCGAAAGCTCACGGACCGTGATGATATATGAGCTCCTTGCCTGTTTTACCTTCGTTTCGTCGAGTGATGTCCATTTGAACGCGGAATCGTCCGGAAGGGTTATGAGTATACGGCAGGCAGGGTGCGAGACCGCGATATCGCGGATAAACGCGATCTGCTTTCTGTAAAGATCCGAATTGGAGCAGGACTGGAGCAGAGCCGCATAAGGATCTATCCCGAGGACGATATATCTCGGGAAGGACTCTTCCGGAATGTCTTCAAATATCTTTTTCATACGGTTTCCGAGGACTCTGACCGACGGCATCCTGCGCGTTACCGTTACGCTCTCATATCCGAAGAAGGTTACGAACACATCATCGGAAATGTTCGAATCATACATGCATGCCAGAAATGCATCGGTCTCGCCGATGTAATCAAATGCATTAAGATTGCCCCTGTCAATGCGCTCTATGGAGGGCAGTTTTGCCGTTTCGGCGCTTATTTCGATCTTGCGGGGATGGAGAGCTCTGTATACCGAATATATTATGACGAATATCAGAAGAAGGACTGCGAAAATCCCCCCTGAGATCATCAATATTCTTTTATTTTGTAAGGTTTTTTTCATGCTCTGATATGGTATAATAACTTTGTATGTGACCATGTCACACTTAACTATAATAACATCATTTTTATACAGTTAACTACGTTTTTCTTTTTGGAGTTTTTTATGGATAATTTAGCAGTTCTGATACCGTGCTATAACGAGGCTCAGACCATCGCCAAGGTTATAGGGGATGTTAAAAAAGTCCTCCCCGAGGCGGTTATTTACGTATATAACAACAATTCCACCGACGATACGGCGAAGATCGCCGAGGAGTGCGGGGCGGTTGTCAGGAACGAATACAAGCAGGGCAAGGGAAATGTCATCAGAAGAATGTTCCGCGAGATCAATGCAAAGTGCTATCTCATGATCGACGGTGACGACACTTATCCCCTTGAGAGTGCTCCTGAGATGGTAAAGCTTGTTCTTGAGAAGAATTCCGACATGGTTGTGGGCGACAGGCTTTCATCCACTTACTTTACGGAGAACAAGAGACCATTCCACAATTTCGGAAATTCCCTCATGAGATGGGGCATCAATCATCTCTTCAGGGCCGATATCCGCGACATCATGACAGGCTACAGGGCGATGTCATATGATTTCGTCAAGACCTTCCCCGTCTTTTCCAAGGGATTTGAGATAGAGACTGAGATGACCATCCATGCGGTCAATTACGATCTTCAGGTTGACAATGTTGTTGTCGAATACCGTGACAGGCCCAGCGGAAGCGAAAGCAAGCTCAACACACTTCCCGACGGCTTCAAGGTCATCCGCAAGATGATGTCCCTTTACAGAAATTACAGACCCATGCATTTCTTCGGAATCATTGCCTGTGTGCTCATGCTTGCGAGCCTGGTCTTCATGGTTCCCATCATAAGCGATTATGCGACCACGGGCCTTGTTCCCAGATTTCCGACACTGATCACCTGCGGTTTTGTATTTATGGCCGGACTCCTTTCCCTGTTTACCGGAATGGTGCTTAAGGTGGTGGATTCCAAGGACCGCAAGGATTTCGAATACAGACTTACCCGTATCCACGACAGATTTAACGAAGCAAAATAATGCTTACCGGAAAGCTTCCGGATGAGCGGAAAAACACAGGCACATATTTATGGAAAAGATCAGCTTTATAATTCCCTGTTACAGATCCGAGAATACTCTTCCTTCGGTTGTGGAAGAGATCAGGACCACCATGTCCGGAATGAGTGACAGGTACACATTCGATATATTTCTCATAAACGACTGCTCGCCCGACGGAACCGCGGAGACGATAAAGAAGCTCTGCGAAGAGGACGAAAGGATCAGCGGTATTTCCTTTGCGAGGAATTTCGGACAGCATGCGGCACTCATGGCAGGCTTCAGGTATTCCGACGGAGACATCTGCGTATGCCTTGATGACGACGGACAGACTCCCGCTGACCAGGTCGGCAGACTCCTTGAGAAGATCGACGAAGGCTATGATGCCGTCTATGCAAAGTATGACCACAAGAAACATTCCGGATTCAGGAATTTCGGAAGCCGTGTAAATGATATGATGCTCCGTGTGATGCTCTCAAAGCCCAGGGAGCTTTTCGTGTCGAGTTATTTTGCCGTAAAGCGTTTTATAGTGGAGGATATGATCCGGTATGAGAATTCGTATCCCTACGTCATCGGACTTGTGCTCCGTTCAACCACAAGGATCACAAATGTTTCCATCGATCACAGAGACAGGATGGAGGGAACGAGCGGCTATAATCTCAAAAAGCTTCTGAATCTGTGGTTCAACGGCTTTACCGCTTTTTCCGTAAAGCCATTAAGGATCGCGACCTTCATCGGAGGCTTTTCAGCCGTTGCCGGTCTTTTGTACGGACTCTTTGTCATCGTAAGAAGACTTCTTTTCCCGGAAAACGCTGTGATGGGTTATGCGGCGATAATGAGCTCAATAGTGTTTTTCGGCGGTATGATCCTTCTTACTCTCGGACTTATCGGTGAGTACATCGGAAGAATGTACATCAGCATGAACAATTCTCCCCAATATATCATCCGTGACAGTTGGAATATAGATAGATGAAGAAGGATTTTTTAAAGAACCCCAAGGTTATAAATCTCATATGCATCGCGGCTTTGGGACTCCTTCCCTTTATTTATGTACTCGTAAAAGTGATCATCGATCCGACTCCGGTCTCACTTATAACGAGCGAGTGGAATGATGAGCTCTTTTATTTCAAACAGGTGGAAGCGATCATCGACCACGGATATCCTATGGGTTATTACGGCTTCAATGACGGACACGCGCTTTCGTTAAGCTTTGCCGCATGGAGCCCCGTACTTGTCTGGCCCTGGGTTTTACTTGGGATTATTTTCGGATGGACGATGAAGTCCGTATTTGTCTATAACGCGATCATCTATTCGTCAGCGCTTATCCTCTTCGGCATTATGACAAAGCCGTCGGTAAAGCAGACAATGGCGATCTCAGTCTGGTTCTTCGCATTTTTCCTCAACCTCAGATATATCTATTCATGCATGCCCGAGGTCATATGCTTTGCGCATCTTCTCGTTTTCTGGGGATGCATGCTCGGTTTTTTCAGGACATCGAAAAAAGGATATCTGACCGGTGCGATCGTGCTCGGATCTCTCATGACATGGATGAGACCGTACATGATACTGTTCCTCGTATTTGCACTCCTTGTGATGTTCGTTAAGGCCTCCGGCAAAAGGAATAAGTTCATCGCTTTCTTCATTTCATTCGGTGTCATCGGAGTTACGGCATTTATCTACTACCTGCTGAATCACTTCCTTTCCGCGGAATACTTTATGCCGTTCTTCTATACCGATTTCATCACGACTTTCTTTACCGCCGGATTTAAGGCAGGCGTACATAACCTGTTCGGAACGCTTTATTACAAGGGAATGGATTTCTTCAGATTCATGAAGGATGCCTTCTATATCGACAGCGCACCCGGAATGTTCTTCGACATCTATCTGTTCATGATGGCCGTGCAGGGCATTCAGCTTATAGCCCAGAGAAGAGCTGCAGGAAAGAGTATTGCTGCGGAAGCAGATGCTGTGACGGAAAAAGCAGCCGGAAAGAGTGTTGCCGCGGAAACGGAGTCTGCGCCTGAAAATGCTGCAGAGAAAGCGGACAGGAAAATCCTTCGCAGGAAGATCGCAGATAACCTTGGCGGCTCCTTCTATTGCAGGCTCTATATGCTCTTTGCCGACTTCGCACTCCTTGTCGCGATCCTTCTTATGTACAAGCTCATCGAAGGAAGCAAGCATCTTCTTACGTTTATTGCCGTAGGTGTCATCCTCATGATCGCAAAGAAGGAAAGATCATGGATCTGTGCCCTGCTCATGAGTATATGCCTTATCTATTTCGGTGTTTTCCATGCGGTGGGCAATGATTACGATTTCGGGATCCCTAAGCAGACAGCTCAGTCCGAGGCGAGATACGAATATTTCAGAAGTGCGTTTGATGAGGGGATAAAGCTCGATCCTGCGAGTGTTCCTTCATACGACAATGCCGTGATATGGGAGTTCAGGGATATTGTTGACGGTGAAAGCGTGACAACCGACTGGCAGATGCTCTATGCGGTTCCTTCGGGAACGGGCATCAACTGCTGCTTTGATTATTCCTATGATAATTTCGATGATCTGAAGACCAGATACATATCCGCTCCTTCCGGCGGAAGGATAGAGGAGCGCTGTATCGAAGCAGGATACAGACTTGTCGCAAAGGATGAGAGGTTCTGTGTATATGCAAGGTATTAAGTCCGGAAAATTAAAGGATATTCTTTTATATTCCGTGATCCTGTGGATGGCGGCGCACGGTTACAGATTCATGAACAATCTGTACACTGCCGATACTCTTGCGAGTGTTTTCCAGGATGACATTCTCTGGCAGCGTTCTCTCGGAAGATTCATGCAGACCTTCACCATGATCTTCCGCGGCTGCATTGTTTCACCCTGGCTTGTCGGAATCATCTCGATGATCATTTTTTCTTTTTCGGTTTATCTTATTTCCGAGATCCTTAAGATAGAAGACAGGGTTCTTCTGTTCATGATATGTGCGGTGCTTTCATGCAACGTTACGATCACCTGTGCGATGGCGGCATATACTCCCTGGATCGATGTTTATATGTCCGCATTTTTCTTCGCGGTACTCGGAGTGTATCTGTTCACCAAAGACAGGATAGTCTGCTATATTCCCGGTATTGTCTCTCTTGCGGTGAGCATGGGATTTTATCAGATGTATATCTGTGTTGCATTCATGCTCTTTGCGATCATTTATATCAGGGAGCTTTCGGAAAAGAAACCTGACAAAGCCTTCCTCATCAGGGCCGGAAAGACGGTCATCGGAGTTGTTCTTTCGGGCGGATTGTATTTTGCGCTATATAAACTTGTTCTTGCGGTTCATCATGTCGTTGAAGCGATGAGCTATAACAGCCTTGCCAATATGGGCGGGGTGGAAGGCCCCGGTTTCGGAAGCCTTCTTGCCGGGACCTATGAAAGATACATATATTACCTTACGCATCAGGGCACGTTTGTTTCCACTTATCTTCTCGGAAGAAAGGTAAGCGATGCCTGGGATATACTTATTGTTATCTGCGTCATGGCTGTTGTCCTGATATTGCTTGCCGGACTTGCGATCATTAACAAAAGGAACGGATCCTCAGTGCTTCAGATGGTGCTTCAGGCGGTCCTGGTTCTGTGCATTCCGCTTTTTTCCAATGTGATCTATATCATCTCAAACGGCTTTGAATATGATGTTATGATCTACGGCATCTATTTCATTTATGTACTCTTTGCGGTGATCCTTGCGAAGGCCGCAAGCACAAGGAAGATGATGTTTATCGCGCTGATCCCCGTATTTGTCATTGTATGGCATTCGGTCGTATTCAGTAACCAGGTTTACATGAAGTTGGATATGGAGGACAGAGAGGCACTTTCGATATGTACCAGGATTGCGGATGATGTCTGTGAAACGGAAGGCTACGAGCCCGGTGTGACTCCCGTTAAGATCGTCGGATCGCTCGAGTTCAATGAACACCACGGTCCGGTCATTTATCTGAAGGATGTCACTATTCACGGAAATAATAATACTCCTTTCAACTATATCAGGTCCTTCCCGTTCTATATGAATTACTACCTGAATGAGGATATGAACTTTACCACGCAGGATGTTTCTGAGGAGATCACTGACCTGATGCCCGAATATCCCGAAAAAGGATCCATCGCATTTGTTGATGATGTGCTTGTTATAAAACTTTCGGATTAACGGTATGAGCTTTGTCCATCTGCATACCCATACCCAGTATTCACTTCTGGACGGGTCCAACAGAATAAAGGATTACGTGGCACGGGTTAAGGAACTCGGCATGAATGCTGCGGCTATAACCGATCACGGCGTAATGTACGGCGTGGTCGATTTTTATGATGAATGTAAAAAGCAGGGCATCAGACCGATCATCGGATGCGAGGTTTATGTCGCTCCGGGTTCGAGATTCGATAAGAATGCCAGGGATGAAAAATATTATCACCTCGTTCTTCTTGCCGAGAACAATACGGGATACGGAAATCTGTTAAAGCTGGTCAGCCGCGGATTTACGGAAGGCTTCTACTATAAGCCGAGGATAGACAAAGAGCTTTTGAGAGAGTGTCACGAAGGACTCATCGCATCGAGCGCATGCTTAAACGGTGAGGTGGCATCCCTCATCACGCACGGCTTTAACGAAAAGGCGCTTGAGACGGCACTTGAATACAGGGATATTTTCGGTGAAGGCAATTTCTTCCTTGAGCTTCAGGATCACGGCATCCCGGAAGAAACCCTTGTCAATACCGAGCTTTTATCGATAAGCAGAAAGACAGGAATTCCTCTCATATGCACCAACGACTGTCACTACACATATGCATCGGATACTGATGCACATGACGTTCTCCTTTGTCTTCAGACGGGTGCACGTATTTCCGATGAGGACAGAATGAGATATAAGCCCGGGGAGTTCTTCGTCCGTTCGGAAGAGGAGATGAAGGCGCTCTTCAGGTATGCTCCCGAGGCGCTTGAAAACACGCAGAAGATCGCCGACAGATGTAATGTCGAGATGCAGTTCGGAGTAACGAGGCTTCCCGACTATAAGGTTCCTGACGGCTTTGACGGATATTCCTATCTTAAGCACCTCTGCTATGAGGGACTTACATGGCGCTACGGCGCGGAGCATTCGGAGATCAGGGATTCCTCCGGCAGGTCGCTCGAAGAAAAGATGGAATATGAACTCGGTGTCATTTCCGATATGGGATATGTCGAGTATTTCCTGATCGTCTGGGATTTCATTAACTATGCGAGAAAGAACCATATAAGTGTAGGTCCCGGCAGAGGAAGCGCCGCAGGCAGTATTGTTTCGTATTGCCTTGGTATCACGGAGATAGATCCGGTCAGATACGATCTTGTATTCGAAAGATTCCTAAACCCCGAGCGTGTATCGATGCCCGATATCGACGTAGACTTTGCACCCGAATCCCGTCAGGAGATGTTCGATTACGTTTCCCGCAAATACGGCAAGGAAAATGTGGTCCAGATAGTCACCTTCGGAACACTTGCGGCGAAGGGTGTTGTAAGGGATGTTGCCAGGGTGATGGATCTTCCCTATGCGTTCGGTTCCGAGATCAGCAACCTCATTCCGAGGGAACTGGGCATAACACTTGATGAAGCGCTCGAATCAGTTCCCGAGCTTAAGAAAAGATACGACGAAGATCCGGATGTTAAGAAGGTCATCGATATGTCGAGGAAGCTCGAAGGACTTCCGAGGCATTCGTCCACCCATGCCGCTGCCGTCGTCATATGCCGTGACGAAGCGGAAAAGTATGTACCCCTGTGCCTGGGCACCGAGGATAATATCCAGTCTCAGTACACCAAGGAGCCTCTCGAAAAGCTGGGGCTTCTAAAGATGGATTTCCTGGGACTCAGAAACCTTACCGTAATAGAAGATACGATCGAAAAGGTCCGTGAAAATACGGGCACCGAGATTGACTTTTCCAAGATGGATTTCGATGACAGAAAGGTTTTCGAATCCCTTTGGGAAGGTGCGACAGACGGTGTGTTCCAGCTTGAATCCCGCGGCATGAGGATGTTCATGAGAGCGCTCAGGCCCGAGTCGCTTGATGATGTCATCGCGGGAATAGCACTTTTCAGACCCGGTCCCATGAAGTCCATTGACGATTACATCCGAGGCAAGGAAAACAAGGCGTCGGTCTCATTCCTTTGTCCCGAACTAGAATCAATCCTCAGGCCAACGAACGGCTGCATAGTCTACCAGGAGCAGGTAATGCAGATCGTTGTCAAGCTTGCGGGCTACAGTGTCGGCAGGAGTGACATCGTACGCGCGGCCATGAGTAAGAAGAAGGCATCCCTTATGGAATACGAAAGGGATATCTTCATTAACGGTAATGAAAGGGAGATCGCGGAAAAGAAAGCGGCGGGCACTCCCGAAGACAAGCTTCCCGCATATGTTCCCGGATGCATTAAGAACGGGATAAAGCCTCAGATTGCGGAGGAGATATATAACAGACTCATGGAATTTGCCAGCTACGGCTTCAACAAGTCGCACGCTGTATGCTATGCATATCTCGCATATGAGACCGCATGGCTCAAATATCATTATCCGCTCGAGTTCATGGCATCCCTTCTTTCATCCGAAATAGGAAATGTCGGAAAGCTCAGCGGTTACCTCTTTGCCGCAAGGCAGCTCGGTATTAAGATCCTTCCTCCCGATGTGAATAAGAGCTCGGGATTTTTCGAGACCGAAAACGGATGCATAAGATTCCCTCTGACCGCCATCAAGGGAATAGGTTATCCGGTAGTCAGCGCGATCGCAGGCATCCGCTCTCTTGGCGGGGACTTTACCGATTACAGTGATTTCCTTCGCAGGATCTCGGGAACCCAGGTTTCCAAGAATGCGGTCGAAGCGATGATCAAGGCGGGCGCACTTTCGGAGATCGCTCCTAACAGAAAGCAGTGCCTTGAAACCTTCGAGAGCATCATGGATTCTTTTGTAAATATCAAGAGGGGACAGATCGAAGGACAGATGTCACTCTTTGATCTGGATGATGCGACTGACGGAAGTGACAAGGATGTCTCAGATATGGGCTCACTTCCGGACATCCCCGATTACGACAACGAAACAAGACTCCTTCTGGAAAAGGAAGTACTCGGCATCTATGTGAGCGGTCATCCTCTTGATGAGTGGGCGCCCCTTATAAAGAAATACATAACCGCGGATTCTTCCGCTTTCGGCGCATCAAACGATGACGAAGAGGATGAGGACGGAAGCGAAAGAAACGTAAAGAACGGCGACTTCCTAACCGTCTGCGGAATGACCCGTGACGTTACCTTGCGCACCACCAGAAACGGGGATGTGATGGCCACATTCGTGCTTGAAGATCTGAACGGCGACATAAGTGCCGTTGCTTTTCCCAAGACATATGAAAAGTACAGCACCCTTATAAAGGATGACGAGAAGCTCTTCATAAGAGGAAGATTCGATGATACCGATGACAGGGGCTCCAAGCTGATCGCATCAGACATCGTTTCCTTCGAAGAGGCATCGCAGCCGGGCTTCAGGGGATTCGGAAGGCAGAATTACAGCCGGGGCAATACCTTCGGAGCATACAAAAAGCAGGGCGGCAGTCAGAATCAGTCCGCGGCGGCGGATCAGCGGCAATCTGAAGGCGACCGGAATAGAAGTGCACAACAATCAGCTACGGAAAAGCCCGTCGACATGCAGGCTATCGCAGATAAGGCTTTCGGCAGAGCTCCCGGCAAATCTGCAAGTGCAAGCGTCGTTCCCTCGAAGGGTCTTTTTATCCGCTTCGAAAACAGGAACGCCTGCACCTCGGGTCTGTCAATGCTGCGTGAGACCCTTAAGGCATATCCCGGTGAAGAGCCCTGCGTGATCTTCATCAAAGAGGAGAAACTCCTTAAGACCCTTGAAGAAAGAGTGGGCATCACTGATGACCTCCTTCAGAGCTTATATGTATGCTTCGGCAAGGACAACGTGGCCGTTAAGTAAACGGATGAGGCTGAAAAATCGTTTTTTTGCTTTGCAAATTAAGCATTTTCCCTATTTTTTCATTGATTTACGCGGAAAATGATAATAAAATATTTTGGGTACAGTTGGAGAACTATGGGGATATCGTTAATACCCGGAGGAATATATGGCTAAGGAAGTTAAAACAATCGGCGTACTTACAAGCGGCGGTGACGCGCCCGGAATGAACGCAGCCATCAGAAGCGTTGTCCGTGTTGCTCTTGCAAGAGGACTTAAGGTAAAGGGAATCAAAAAGGGATATCAGGGCCTTTTGAACGAAGAGATCTTCGATATGCAGGCTCATGATGTTTCTGATATCATACAGCGAGGCGGTACCGTACTCGGAACCGCAAGATGTCTCGAGTTCAAGACTCTCGAGGGACAGCAGAAGGGTGCCGATATCTGCCGTAAGCACGGAATAGACGGAATAGTCGTTATCGGCGGAGACGGTTCATACAGAGGAGCTCAGGCTCTTTCGAGACTCGGCATCAACACCATCGGACTTCCCGGAACCATCGACCTTGATATTTCCTGCACCGATTACACCATCGGTTTCGATACCTCCGTTAATACTGCAATGCAGGCTATCGACAGGGTCAAGGATACTTCCTCATCCCACGAAAGATGCTCCATCATCGAGGTCATGGGAAGAAATGCCGGCTACATCGCTCTCTGGTGCGGAATCGCCAACGGCGCAGAGGACATCCTCATCCCCGAGAAGTACGATTTCGATGAGCAGAAGATAATCAACAACATCATCCTTTCGCGTAAGAAGGGTAAGACCCACCACCTCATCATCAACGCTGAGGGAATCGGACACTCCGCATCAATGGCAAGACGTATCGAGGCAGCTACCGGTATCGAGACCAGAGCTACCATCCTCGGATACATGCAGCGTGGCGGATCACCCACCGCAAAGGACAGATATTATGCATCCATCATGGGCGCAAGAGCCGTTGATATCCTCATCGAGGGTAAGACTAACAGAGTCGTAGGCTACAGGGACGGTAAGTTCATGGACGTAGACATCGAGGAAGGTCTTGCAATGACCAAGAACATCGATGAGTACGAATTCGAAGTGGCAAGACTTCTTTCACTTTGATCTTTCATTAATTGAATATGAAGGGAATGGTTCCGAAAGCCATTCCCTTTTTTTAACAAAAGGTAAAAGGAGGGCAGATATGGCTAACACGGTTTCACCGGCATCTCAGTCGGCATGGTTTTCGCAGTACGAAAAGGAAGTAAACGCAAAAAGAAATACGAGTAACGGAAACAAGAAGATCCTTGTCATCATCCCCGTACTTCTCATCGGTGCGATGATCTTCATGATGATCAGAAACGGCGCACTTGCCGATGAACAGGCCAAGGGCGGACTCTATGCCCTCATCGGAATCGCGGTATTTATCGTTCTTCTTGTACTTATCCTTACCGGAAAAGGAAAAAAGATCGATGCCGCAGCTGTCACCAGAAAGGATCTCGATGATCTTTTGAAGACTCCCGAGGATGCGAAGGAGTTTGATGCCCAGATGGGAGCGGCGCCTGCTTTCAAGGTTGAAAATTCCAAGGACGAGTACATCTTTGCGACCAAGGATTATTTCGGAAGCAGATTCACTTATCTCGGAGATCTTACATACAGATTCATAAGGATAAGCGACGTGACTCTTCTTCATGCGATCCTTTACAAGAAGGGGTCCTGTGATGTGGAGTTCAGGGACGGCAACGGAGATGTGCTCCTTACCTGGGTTGCGGATGATAAGTCAAAGGTTGACGAGCTCAAAGCCGCAATGCCAAGTATCAATGTCGAACTCATACCTGCAAAGGAATAAACAATGGGAAGTGGGGACATATCAGATGTCCCCGCTTTTTTTATGTTAAATTTCATATATTAATGATATTATGGAATAGTGTGAAATCTTGTCCGGAGGATACAAAGCAAAATGGAAATCTATCCCAGACTCAGAAAAGAAAGCGCAAGGGACTATGCCCTGAAGGTTCTCAAGGGAAACATCACTTCCCTCGATCTTGCTCCCGGAACTCCCATTTCCGAAAATGAACTTGCCGCGGAACTCGGTATTTCGAGAACGCCGGTAAGGGAAGCGATAATCGAACTTGCCAAGGTATATCTCATTGAGATCTATCCCCAGAGGGGAAGCTTCGTTTCGCTGATCGATCCGAAGATGGTTGAAGAAGCAAGATTCCTGAGAAGAGTAATGGATGTTGCCGTTATCCGCGAAGCTTGTGACGTAGCGGGTGAAGAAGGCATCGCAAAGCTCGAGGAGAACGTATCCCTCCAGGAGTTCTATCTTTCAAGGGAGATGACCGACAAGATCTTCGATCTTGATAACAAATTCCACCGTGATATATACAGGGTCGCACAGAAGGACATCATCTACGAGATCCACTCGACCATGATGATCCACTTCGACAGGGTAAGAAATCTTTCCGTTGAGACGGTCAAGGATCTGAAGGTCGTAAACGACCACCGTGCGATGCTCGAAGCCATCAAGGCAAAGGATAAGGACACCGCATCTGCACTTGTCGAAAAGCACCTGAACCGTTACAGGATCGACGAAGGGCAGATCCGCAGCGGAAGACCCGAATACTTCAAAGCTTGATTCTTTTCAAAGGAGATAAAGAAATGAAAATAGGATTCATCGGACTCGGAAATATGGGCGGCGCCATCATCGGCGGAATAATCAAGAGCGGACTTTTTGCTCCCGCGGATATATACGGATTTGATAAGTCTGCGGAAATGGCTGCAAGCGTCAGGGATAAGTACGGCATCAATATAGGAAAGAACAATCCCGATGTTGCGGGGAATGTTGATGTGCTTGTTCTTGCCGTAAAGCCCATCTTTGCCAAGGAAGTGATAACAGAGATCGCTGATGCTACGAGTGAAAAGACACTTATCTTCAGCATCATGGCAGGCAAGACCCTTGACTTCATAGAGAAGGCATTCGGCTCAAGCAAGGCCAAGATCGTACGTGCAATGCCCAATACTCCCGCACTTGTGGGAGAAGGCTGCACTGCGCTCAGCCCCAACCGAAATGTTACCGAAGAAGAGACCGAGCTTGCCCTTAAAATCGCAAGGTCATTCGGAAAGGCATCCGTCGTTCCCGAAAGACTCATGGATGCGGTTGTTGCCGCAAGCGGTTCATCACCCGCATTCGTATTCATGTTCATCGAGGCTCTGGCAGATTCCGTTGTGGAAGCGGGAATGCCCAGAAGCCAGGCATATATGTTCGCAGCTCAGACCGTTCTCGGAAGCGCAAAGCTCATGCTCGAGACAGGACGCCATCCCGGAGACCTCAAGGATATGGTCTGCTCACCCGGAGGCACCACCATCGAGGGTGTCAGAGTCCTTGAAGAGAAGGGATTCAGAGCCGCAGTCATCGACGCTGCCAAGGCAGTTGCTGAAAAGTCCGCCAAGCTCTGATATGAGAGAGATCACTTCTCCTTCCAATGAAATAATCAAAAAGACCGTTCAGTACGCATCGAAAGCTTCCGCCAGAAAAGAAGACGGAGTATTTGTTGCGGAAGGGACCAAGCTTGTGACCGAAGCGCCTTCTTCATCCGTAAGAAGGCTCTTTGTTTCTGAAAGCTGTCTTTCCGCTCTGCAAAAGGAAAAAGGAAAGCTCTTCGAAGCCTTCGAAAACCTTTCCGCTTCACTGGAAAGTGACGATGTAATAAAGCTTCCCGACCATATCTTCGAAAAGATCTCCACAATGAAGACTCCCCAGGGCATGCTGGCGGTGCTTGATGCTCCTTCCTTTTCGGAAGAGGATGTCTGCGGAAAAGGAGTGCCCCTTATCCCGGTCCTTGAAGATATCCAGGATCCCGGGAATGTGGGAACGATATTCAGGACGGCGGAGGCAGCAGGCGTAAGCGGAATCATCCTTACTCCCGGATGCGCCGATCCCTTAAGCCCCAAGGTGGTCCGTTCATCAATGGGTGCGATATTCAGGATCCCCTTCATAATAGAAGATGACCTCCCCGGATGTATATTGCGTCTCGAGGAAAAAGGAATAACCTGCTATGCCGCAAGACTGGATGCTGCGGAGAGCTACGATAAGTGTGATCTGACCGCGCCCTGTGCCCTTCTTATAGGAAATGAAGGGAACGGATTGTCCGGGAACGTTGTTGACAAAGTGTCAAAAGGTATTTTTATCCCGATGAGCGGCAAAACGGAGAGTCTGAACGCCGCGGTATCGGCATCCATCCTTTCATATGAAGCAAGGAGGCAGAGAAGCAATGACTAAGGAAGATAAGCAGCTTCTTGAAATGGCTAAGGTTTTCCATATGCCGAAGCTCAGGATCTTTAAGTACATAATCCTTCCCGCCCTTTTGAGAAAGAAGGGAGGGGAGTCATGACGATCGAAGTGGAAAATGTCAGCCTTCAGATCGATGGTAAAGATATCCTGAAGGATATTTCCTGGGAGATCTCCTCGGATGATACCTGGCTGCTCACCGGACCTGCGGGTTCCGGAAAGAGTGCTCTTATATCCATAATAATAGGAATACTTAATCCGACCTCCGGAAGGGTAAGACTCCTCGGCGATTATAAATATGACAGGGTCAATGCCGGAGTCGTTTTTCAGGAGGACAGACTTATCGAAAATCTCACCGCAGCGGAAAATGTTGCGGTCATAAGGCCCGAAACTTCCCCCGCCGTGGCAGCGGAAGAGCTTGAGAAATTCCTTGACAAAGAGTCAATAAACATTCCCGTAAGTGAGCTGGATCCCGTAAAACGCCGTATTACAGCCATTGTCAGGGCATGTTCGGTGCCTTCCGACATCCTTATCCTGGACGAACCCTTCCTCGGAATGGATGAAAATACACGGAAAAAGGCATTTTCTTACATAAAAGAGACCGCCGGACACAAGGGAATCGTAATATCTACGCGGGTTCCGGAGGGTTTGCCCCCTCTTAGGACCTTCAGTTTGACATAATATTTCTATTTTGCTATCATACCTTCGCCGTAACAATTCCGTAATAATTCGGCATGAAAGTATGAGCAGAAGAAAACTTTCCAAGATCATAATTTCATCACTTACGTTTGTAACCGTCCTCTTTTCCGGGAAGGCTTCTTTTGATGTGTGTGCGAGTCCTTTGGAAGATGCAAGGGGCGGCGCTTCGGGTGTGCTCAATTCCTATAACGCATCACAGGTGATCGACAACACCATCGCGGAGCTGGGAATTGTTTTCCCCGATGAGTTCGATATAGACTCAATTGTCATGGTCGACATCAGGAACTATGTAAATGTAAGAAGCGAAGCTACGGTTGATTCCGAGAAGATGGGTGTTCTCTACAAGGACTGCGGCGGAACCCTTATCGAAGAGGGTGAGGAGTGGTCGCTCATTCAGTCGGGTGAACTTGTGGGATGGGTCGAGAATTCCTACCTCCTTTTTGGAGACGAGGCTAAGGCAATGGCATCCGATGTCGGAATGACACTTGCGGTCGTCAACACCAGATCGCTCAGACTTCACACCGAGGCATCACTGGACAGTGAGGTTCTTGCGATAGTTCCCGAAAATGAGATCATGGAAGTCGTGGATCAGTCCGATCCCGACTGGATATATGTTGACTACGGCGAGTGGGACGGATATGTCTCCGCCGAGTACGTCGATATCAATTTCGAGGTCGATGCAGGAGAGACCATGACCCAGATAAGGGCCAGGGAAGCTGCCGAAGCCGAAGCAAGAAGACATCAGAACTACGGAGCATACATGACCGATGCCGACGATCTCCTTTTGCTTGCTGCGCTCATCCAGTGCGAAGCCGGCGGAGAGCCTTACGAAGGTCAGGTTGCGGTCGGTGCCGTCGTTATGAACAGAGTCCGTTCCGCTGCATACCCGAACACCATTCACGGTGTCATCTATGCATCGGGTCAGTTCACTCCCGCGATGACCGGAAGACTGAACCAGGTCTACAATTCCGGAAACATTCGCCCGAGCTGTATCCAGGCGGCGCAGGAAGCATTGAACGGAACCTCGAATGTCGGAGCGTTCACCCACTTCCGTACCAACAACGGTGCGCACACGGGCATCGCAATCGGACATCATATTTTCTATTAAGGCTGTTTGCCGCAATGTGATATGATCATGCAGAAACAAACCCTCTTTTCCGGGCGACCGGGAAGGAGGGCATTTTTTATTTCATTCAACATATATTTGTAGAAATATGGTAAAATATATCTGATTTTTATTTAGGAGGAATGACTATGAACACACAGTTTATTTTCTGGCTTGTGATCGTGGCGGCCTGCGCTATAGTCGAACTGCTTACCATGGGTCTTACCAGCATCTGGTTTGCGGCCGGCGCTCTTGTAGCTGCGATCTGTTCACTCTTTGTTCCCTATTTCTGGGTTCAGCTTGTGATCTTTGTGGTCGTGAGCGTTCTGCTCCTCGTATTCACCAAGCCGATAGCGGTCAAATTCTTAAATGTCGGCAAGTTCAAATCCAATGCCGAGAGCCTTGTCGGAAAACGCGCGATCGTCACTTCCGAGATTGATAACCTCAAGGAGATCGGAGAGGTTACCGTTTCGGGTCTCGACTGGAGTGCAAGGACCGAAAATGACGGCGTGGTCATACCGAAGAATGCCGTTGTCGTGATCAAGAAGATCGAGGGGGTAAAACTCATCGTAGATCTCGATGAATCACTCAAGAATGTCATCACGCTTGAAGAGTCGGATGCAATGCTTAATCCTGAGATGATCGAAGATCAGGATGACTGAAACTAATAATATTTTTTGCAAAGGAGAAATAATATGCCGGTTTTAGTTGGAATTCTTGTTGTTTTATTTCTGGGAGTACTTGTCAGCTGCATCAAGGTCGTACCTCAGGCAAATGCTTACATTGTTGAGAGACTCGGAGCATACCAGTCCACATGGTCCGTAGGTCTTCACCTCAAGCTGCCCTTCTTCGATAAGGTTGCAAGAAGAGTCAACCTCAAGGAACAGGTTGCGGATTTCCCTCCCCAGCCCGTTATTACCAAGGATAACGTTACGATGCGTATCGATACCGTTGTCTTCTATCAGATCACCGATCCCAAGCTCTATGCATACGGCGTAGAGAATCCCATGCAGGCTATCGAGAACCTCACCGCAACGACCCTTCGTAACATCATCGGTGACCTCGAACTCGATGAGACCCTTACCTCCCGTGAGACCATCAATACCAAGATGAGAGCAACCCTCGATGTTGCGACCGACCCTTGGGGAATCAAGGTTAACCGTGTTGAGCTCAAGAACATCATTCCTCCCGCTGAGATCCAGAATGCGATGGAGAAGCAGATGAAGGCAGAGCGTGAAAGACGTGAAGCCGTAACAAGGGCAGAGGGTGACAAGAAAGCAAGGATCCTCGAGGCAGAAGGTAACAAGGAATCCGCAATTCTTAACGCAGAAGCTGAAAAGCAGGCAATGATCCTTCACGCAGACGCTCATAAGCAGAAGATGATCCTCGAAGCGGAAGGTCAGGCAGAAGCTATCCTTAAGGTCCAGCAGGCTAAGGCAGACGGTATCAAGCTCCTCAGAGATGCAGGCGCAGATGCCGCAGTACTTAAGCTCAAGAGCCTCGAAGCATTTGAGAAGGTTGCAGACGGACGTGCCACCACGATCCTTCTTCCTTCCGATCTTCAGGGTATCGCCAGCGTGGGAACCGCTCTTTCACAGGGAATGAAGGCTACCGCCAATGCACAGCCCGGCCCCGGATACAAGGATGCTTGTGCACCCGATACAGGATATGAGGATTGCCCCGCTGAATAAGGAAGTTTGAAATGGTAAATTTAAAAGGCCGTGATCTGCTCAAGATGAAAGACTTTACCGCAGAGGAGATCGAATACCTCGTCGATCTTGCGGCAGATCTCAAGGATAAAAAGAAAAAAGGGATATCGGTCGCTGACCGTCATCCCGGCAAGAACATAGCTCTTATTTTCGAAAAGACAAGCACCAGGACCAGATGCTCCTTTGAGGTCGCGGCTCACGATCTCGGAATGCATGTGACTTACCTCGATCCTGCGGGATCGCAGATCGGTAAGAAGGAATCCATCGCCGACACCGCAAGAGTCCTTGCGGGAATGTTCGACGGTATCGAGTACAGGGGATTTGAGCAGTCGATAGTCGAAGAGCTCGCTCTCTACTCCAAGGTGCCCGTGTGGAACGGACTTACCAACGAGTCACATCCCACCCAGATGTTTGCTGACCTTCTCACCATCCGTGAGCACTTCGGATATCTTAAGGGCATCAAGCTTGCATATATGGGAGATGCCCGCTATAACATGGGTAATTCCCTGATGGTCACCTGTGCGAAGATGGGAATGCATTTCGTGGCATGCACCTCTCCCAAGTACTTCCCCGATAAGGAGCTTGTAGCCGAGTGCGAGGCTATCGCAGCACAGACAGGCGGAAGCGTAACCCTTACATCCGATGCAATGGAAGGAACCAAGGGTGCCGATGTAGTCTACACCGATGTGTGGGTATCAATGGGAGAGCCTGAAGCCGTATGGGCTGAGCGTATCCCCGAGCTTTCACCCTACCAGGTTAATAAGAAGATCATGGACAATGCAGGTCCGAAGGCGATATTCCTTCACTGCCTGCCCGCGTTCCATGACCTCAAGACCAAGATCGGTGCGCAGATGGGGGCACGCTTCGGACTGACCGAGATGGAGGTTACCGATGAGGTATTCGAATCGCAGCAGTCACTTGTTTTCGAAGAAGCCGAGAACCGCATGCATACGATCAAGGCGATAATGGATGCAACTCTGTAATAATGAAAGCTAAGATATTGGAGCTCCTGCGCCGGAAAGGTGATTACGTATCCGGCCAGGAGCTTTGTGAATTGAATAATGTTTCGCGAACCGCTGTCTGGAAGGCTATCAAGGCTCTGGAAAAGGAAGGCTATCACATCGAGGCCGTAAGAAACCGCGGCTACAGGCTGGTGGAGGATGAAGATTCTCCGGGTGATGCCGATCCCGCTGATATCTTTTCAAAGAGTGAGATATCGAGCAGGCTTGACGAGGCAGCAGGCGTAAAGGAAGTCGTCTTTTTGCCCTGCATAGATTCGACCAATTCGGAAGCGGCAAGGCGTGCGGAAAATTCGGACGGAGGAGTACTCATAGTCAGCGAGGAACAGACGGCCGGAAGAGGAAGACGCGGAAGAAGCTGGAATTCACCCGCGGGCTCGAATGTTTATTTTTCCCTTATGATAAAGCCGGACCTGTCTACGGATGTCGCTCCGATGCTTACTCTTATCATGGCTCTTGCCGTGTGCAGGGGAATGGAGAAGGTGCTTACGGGCAAGGCCAAGAGTACTTCCGGCAGAAAGGGCACGTCAAGACCTGCCGATCTTCCCATGATCAAGTGGCCGAACGATATAGTTTTCGGCGGAAAGAAATGCTGCGGCATGCTGACGGAGATGAGCTGCGAGGAAGACCGCATAAGGTACGTTGTGATCGGTGTCGGCATCAATGTCAGGGAGCAGGATTTCCCCGATGAGATAAAGGAGACCGCCGTTTCGCTTGAAGGAGCCTGCGGAAAGAAGATCAAAAGAAGCCTTCTCGTGGCTGAGATAATGAATGAATTCGGCCCGCTTTACGAAAGCTTTCTTGAAGAAAGAGATCTTAATTTTGCGAGGAAAGCATATTTTGACCGCCTGATAAATTCCGACAGGAAGGTCAGGGTGCTCGATCCTAAGGGCGAATACGAAGGAACATGCAGGGGAATCAGTGAAAGAGGCGAACTGCTTGTTGAAGTTGAGGACGGAAATATTGTGAAGGTCAATTCCGGAGAGGTTTCCGTCAGAGGAGTATACGGATATGTCTGAAGAATTTGAAAACACGGTGATCGATGACGGCATGGACGGAGACCTTTACGTCCTTTGCGGTGCCAATTCATACGATAAGAAATATTATTACAACAAGAGATTTGAGAAGATTCCCGAGTCCATTCAGAAGGACCTTCATATCATCTGTGTCCTTTTCACCGAAGAGGTCGGCGGGATCTTTACTATAGAATTCGACGAAGACGGTGAGATCATCCTGAGCAACAGGCATGATGAGAGCGACATCGTATATGATGAGGTTTCCGCGGGACTCATGATAGGACAGATCCGCAAGAACAGGGCCGAACTCTTCGAATCACTCAAGGCATATTACAGGGTGCTGATACTGGGTGAAGACGTGGATTCGGTTCTTTCGGAGGAGTGATCCTTGAAGATCGGTAATGTTGAATTAAAGAACGACTATATCCTCGGTCCCATGGCCGGAGTCACGGATACGGCGTTCCGCATAATATGCTCTGAACTTGGTGCGGGGCTTGTGTGTGCGGAGATGGTCAGTGCAAAGGCTGTTTCCTTTCACAACAAGAATACCGTATCTATGCTTGAGACCGCTGAGAGTGAACATCCCGTCAGCATGCAGCTTTTTGGATCCGAGCCCGATATCCTCGGTGAGGTGACGGCCGGTCTGCAGGATCATGATTTCGAGATCATCGATTTCAATATGGGCTGTCCTGTTCCCAAGGTTGCCGGCAACGGAGAGGGAAGCGCACTTATGAAGGATCCCGAACTGGCCGGAAGGATCCTTAAGGCGATGGTAGACAACTCGCCGAAGAAGCCCGTAACGGTCAAGATAAGAAAGGGCTGGGATGCGGAACATATCAATGCGGTCGAGGTTGCGAAGATCGCAGAGGATGCGGGTGTGGCTGCCATCGCAGTTCATGCAAGGACAAGGACGCAGTATTATTCCGGCGAAGCAGACTGGGATATCATCAGGCAGGTCAAGGAAGCCGTGAAGATACCTGTCATCGGAAACGGTGATGTCGTAAATCCCGAAGATGCGCTCCACATGAAAAAAGAAACCGGATGCGACGGCGTTATGATCGCGAGGGCGACAAGGGGTAATCCCTGGATATTCAGACAAATATGCGACCTTGAAGCGGGAAGGGAAGTTTATATACCCGATAATGCGGAGAAGAGGCGGGTTGCCAGAATGCACGGCGAGCTTCTCCTTAAGTACAAGGGCGAATATACTGCTGTCAGGGAAATGAGAGCACATCTTGCCTGGTATACCCACGGCATGCCCGGTGCGTCGAAGCTCAGGGGCAGGGTGTCACAGATGCTTTCTATGCAGGATCTTTTTGATGCGATAGAGGAGATCTTTCCGGAGCGTTAGATTTGAAACAAGGGACGGCTTACGCTGTTTCG
>JAEEGG010005511.1_pt1 | contig 30011 bp, 20 predicted proteins | sample 9134161 | NCBI WGS metagenome assembly JAEEGG01 (sample SAMN16246543, study PRJNA631951) | gut metagenome | biome: gut microbiome; feature: rumen; material: CR-attached | host: Bos | place: Iran: Karaj | collected 2018-10
GTGCATAACGTGAAGGCCCAGGACATTATCGAATCGGGCCGCACCGACTTCATCTCGGCACTGCAAGGTCGTGTGTCGGGTATGAGCGTCGTTAGTTCAGGTGGTGCCCCCGGTGCCTCAACGACTGTTGTATTGCGCAGTGCCACGTCACTGAGTGGTAACAACCAGCCGCTGTATGTCATCGACGGTGTCCCCATGAACAACACCTCGTTCAACCCCACAACGGGTCTGGCAGTTTCCGATGATGTTACTGGTCTGAATGTGCGTTCGACCGACTACTCATCGCGTGGTAATGACTTCAACCCCGAGGACATCGAGTCGATGACCGTGCTGAAAGGCGCTGCTGCTGCCGCTCTGTACGGTAGTGACGCCTCGAACGGTGCCATCATCATCACCACTAAGAAAGGTCGTGCAGGACGCGCCCGCGTGACTTACAGCAACCAGATCACTTGGTCCAAGGCCTATGGTTGGCCCAAGGTCCAGGACAAGTACGTCAACGGTGCTTATGGTGCTGCCAACTTCTACTACACCAGCCGCTATGGTTCACTGTATGATGGTTCATTGCCATACTATGACAACGCTGCTGCCGTGCTGCAGACCGGTTTCATGCACCGCCACAACCTGTCGTTGGAGGCTGGTAATGAGCGCATGTCGGTTCGTGCCAGTGCTTCTTACTTTGACCAGGACGGTGTTGTCAAGACCACAAACCTGACGCGTACCAACCTGTCACTGTCAGGACGCGCCCAGTTGACCAAGTGGTTAGCGATGGAGGGTACCATGCAGTATGTGAACGCCAAGAACGATAAGGCCATGCGTGGTTTGGACGGTCCTATTCGCCAAAGCTACAAATGGCCGAGCGTAGATGATATGAGCATCTACATGGCCGAGGACGGTGCACACCAGAAGTATCCCGCATACTACACCGATACCGATTTGCTGAATCCGCTGTTCGGTTTGAAGAAGAACCTGAATCATGATGAGACCGATCGCATCATCAGCGCTTTCTCGCTGAACTTCACTCCGATCGTCCACACCTACCTGCGCTTGCAAATGGGTTGGGACGTGAGCACCTCGACCTACCAGTATGGTAAGCATCCGTATTTTGTGACCACTAACCAGGCTGTTGATGATAGTAACAATGCTGGTAAGTACAGTATCACAAAGTACAATACCAACGACCCGACGCTCAACGTGCTGGCCGGTTACAACAACAGCTGGTTGGACAACAAGTACTCGTTGGGCATCCAGGTGGGTTACCACCAGTTGGAGAACGGTGTGACCAGCTTATCATCCTATGGTTCTAACTTCAAGGTGATTGACTTCTACAGCATCAACAACTGTACCGAGAGCACCGTCTCCAGCAAGAAGCGCTCCACCAAGCGCCGCGTGCAGGCTATCTCAGGTCAGTTGGAGCTGGGTTACAACAACATGATCTTCTTGACCGGTCGCTTCCGTAACGACTGGTCTTCGACCCTGCCCAAGGACAATAACCACTACTTCTATCCCGCTGGTGAGCTTGCAATCGTGCTCAGCGAGATGAAGTTTATGAAGAATATCGGCTTCATTAACTACCTGAAGCTGCGCGGCGCTGTCGCTCAGGTCGGTAAGGATGCTCCCGTGCTCTCGATTGATCCCGAGCTCGAGCCCACTTATCTGACGGGTGGTGGTTACAAGTACGGCTACACCGGTCCCAACCGCAGCCTCAAGCCCGAGATGACCACCTCCTACGAGGCTGGTGTTGAGGCTCGCTTCTGGGATGACCGCATCAATGCCGACTTCACCTGGTTCCGCACACACTGCGCCGACCAGATTGTTACCGGCTTCCGCATGAGTTACGCTACCGGTTTCGTGTTGAACAACATGAACGTGGGTACGTTTAACACGTGGGGCTGGGAAGGTCACGCCGATGTTGACGTTGTTCGCACTCCTGACATCCGTTGGAATGTGGGCGTGAACGTGTCACATACCAACAGTAAGGTTGTTTATCTGCCCGAGAACCTGGTTGAGTTCTATAACGCTTACACTTGGAACTCAGGTAACATCCGCAATGGTGTGATGAGGGGACATCCAATCAGCACCGTTACCGGTCGCGCCTACGAGCGCAACGAGGCTGGTCAGATCCTGATTGACCCGACCACGGGTCTGCCTCGTGTATCGGCCGATTGGAGTATCATCGGTAACCGTGAGCCCAAGCTGCGCTTCGGTCTCACAACTTCTCTGAGTGTGAAGAACTGGCGCTTTAGTGCTATGTTCCAGGGCCGCTACCATGCCGACGTTGTCAACGCTACCATGCGTGAAATGTTAACTAATGGTTTGAACCAGTTGTCTGTTGACATGCGTGAACAGGGCTACGTTGTATTCGACGGCGTTCTCTATGACGGCAAGCAGGAGACTGCCAATCCCACCAAGAACACCATCGCCGTTAACCTGGGTGAGTATGGTTCCTCGATCTACACTGGTGGTGATGAGGACTGGGTTCAGCACAAGATCAACTACATCCGCTGTCAAGAGTTGCGTTTGGCCTACGTCTTCTCACACAACTGGCTGAACAAGGTGACCAAGGGTACCGTTCAGAATGCCAGCATCTATGCTTCAGCTAACGACTTGTTCACTATCACCAACTACACGGGTACCGACGTTGCCGGTAACACCATGTCGGCTGCTGCCGGTGGTACTGGTGGTGAGGGTTACGACTGCTGGTCGTTGCCCACGCCCCGCAGCTACTCTGTTGGTCTGAGTGTGACCTTCGGTTCCAACGACGAGGCTCCCAAGCCTGCCTATGTGAACACCACCGCTCTCAACGATCAGATTAATGACCTGCGCGCTCAGCTCGCCAATGCCGAGAACAGCTATAACAGCCGTCTGGCTCAGTTGCAGAACGACCTCGACGCCGCTAACCGCGCCCTGGCCAACTGCCGCAGCGACCTGAATGCTGCTAAGAACAAGCCCGCCACCGTGGTTGACAACAGCAAGCAGTACATGAACGTTCTCGTTCACTTCCCCGTGAACAAGACCGCTGTGACCGCAGACCAGCGTCCCAATGTGGAGCGCATTGCCGCTTACATGAAGAGCCATCCCGAGGCAACCTGCGTGATCAAGGGTTATGCTTCGCCCGAGGGCAATCAGGACAACAATATCAAGCTCGCTAACGGCCGTGCCGCCAGCGTGAGGGATATGCTCGTCAACAAGTATGGTATCGCTGCCAACCGCATCCAGGCTGCCGGCCAGGGTATCAGCAACATGTTCGACGAATTGAGCTGGAACCGTGTTTCGATTTGCGAAATCATCGTGAAGTAATCATTAATGAACTCAAATATAACAGATATAATTATGAAACATTTCAAATCAATTATACTGTGTGCGCTGGCTTGCTTGGCTTTGGGTCTGACATCCTGCGATGACTATCTGGATGTGAATCGGAACACCGACGCGCCAGACTATGTGGAGGGTTACCTCTATCTGGCCGGTATCCAGCAGGCCTATCAGGGCATCTACTGGGACTTGCGTGCCGTCGCACCGCTTACCCAGATGATGGGTACTTCGAGCTACTCAAACTTCGCCAACAACTACTATACTAAGGGCAGCGATGCCGGTGGTGAGGCTTGGCGTATGGTTTACTGGAACCAGGGTATGAACCTGGAGAACATGATCAACCAGAGTGTTGAGGCCGAGAACTGGACATTGGCCGGTATCGGCTTGGCGATGAAGGCCTTCTCTTGGGATCTGTTGACAAAGGTCAACGGCGAGGCTCCCATGAAGCAGGCTTACGAGGCTGGTCGTCTGTCACACGAGTATGACTACCAGTATGACATCTATCCTCAGGTGCGCGAGTGGGCTTATCAGGCTATCGAATACCTGCAGAAGGAGGACAACTCGTCTTATGGTAACCGCATCAAGAACAATGACTTCATCTATGGCGGTGACAAGGACAAATGGATCAAGTTCGCCTATGCAGTGATTGCCCGTAACTTGGCTTCGCTGACCAACAAGAAGGACTTCAAGGAGAAATACTACAATGAGTTCATGACAGCGGTGAACAATGCATTTGCCAGCAATGACGACAATGCCACGCTCAAGATTTGGGGTGGTAGTGCCGACGCCGCCGAGAGTGGTTACAATAACTTCTGGGGTACCTATCGCGGCAACCTGGTTTACAGCTATTTCCAGCATGACTATCCTGTGCAGCTGTTCACGGGTACCATTCGCAAGTATGACGAAGAGGGTAACTTCATCCGTGTTGAGGTTGACTCGACCAATCCGCTCAAGTCTCAGCACTATCCTTACGCGCTGCTCGAAAAGCAGATCACCAGCGACACCCTGCCCGATGCAGGTCACTTTGATCCGCGTCGCCTCGTGAAACTGGCGACCACCGACAGCAACAACTTGGCCACCATCACCGATCGTGAGGTGCTCCGCAACCTCTACTATGCCGGTTCTGGTTTCACTGGTGCTAGCGGTCCCATCGCTACTGCACCCTCGTTCTGGGGTCGCAACGCCACATCCAACACCACCTATGACGGTGCTGGTCGCTGGCTGTATCGTGACGATGCACCTTACATCATGACCACCTATGCCGAGCTGATGTTTGACTTGGCTGAGGTACAGTACAAGTATGGTAGCAAGAGCGACGCTTTTGAGGCTTGGAAGAAAGCTATGGCTGCCGATATGGAATTCACTGCCAGCTATATCGTTGCCGGTACCACCGACGGCACCTATCATCAGGGTGACAAGGTGACCAAGGCCACCTTTAACGAGTTGGCTCAAGAATACCTGAACGGTCCCTATGTGAATAATCTGCCCATGGGCGACTTCTCGCTCTCGCACATCATGATGCAGAAGTACCTCGCCCTCTAGCCTTGGGGTGGTATTGAAGCATGGGTTGACCTGCGCAAGTACTTCTATGACATTCAGTACACGGGTGAATATCCCAAGTATGGTAACGGTTGGGACAAGACCACCCTTGACCAGAAACGCGATGAGGATCCCACCAAGGTTTACAAGGGATTCTATCTGCAGCCTGCTCAGTTCGAAGGCCGCAGGGGCACCTATAACGCCGACAACAACGGCTCGCCCTGCTTCCGCATTCGTCCGCGCTACAACTCTGAGTACATGTGGAACAAGACTAACTTGGATGCTCTGCTGCCCATTGGTGGTCAAGAACTGGATTACCAGTGCTCCATCATGTGGTTCTGCTATCCTGGTGACATGCCCACTTCAAGATGATGTTTTATTAGATTAAAAAATTCAATGACTATGAAATATTTCAAATATATAGCATTATTGCTGTTGGTAGCAGTCACAATGGGTTCATGTGACAAGAAGGATGTGTCCTACATGGCCGAGCCCGTTGACGAGGGCCAGATGGCATATGTCCAGGTGGGCTTTTATGCACCTGTTTCCACTGCTGCAGCCAATAACATCTACTTCGTTGACATCAATGGTGTGGAATACGGTAACGACGGCGCTGCCTTCTTGACGACCTATAACACGGTTCCTGGTGGCGGCACCAACCGCTACTATGCTGTTCCTGCCGGTAACGTCAACATCAAGCTGCACCAGCGCGAGAGCGACGGCAACGGCGGTTTCAACTATCCCGTTGTCTATGACCAGAGCGCAACCGTCCAGGCTGGCAAGCGCTATTGCCTGTATGTTCACGACTTCAACCAGCCGCCTATCCCGATTGAGATGTCTGCTGCTCCTGAGTTCAGCAAGGGTCTTGATACCGATTCACTGTGCCGTGTACAGTTCGTGAACATGATTTATGAGAACGGTGCTCCCATTACCGACAAGGTTCAATTTGGTGTTCAGAATCAATACACTAAGGAGTATGAACCAGTGGCTGAGCCTGTTGCCTTTGGTGAGGTTACTTCGTGGTTTAAGGTGCTCATTCACAAAACTGTATTCAACAGTTCTGGCTATCAACGTATTGAAGTGTGCCTCTATCGAATTGATCCCAACACAGGCGAGAACCTCGGTATTATGTTCACTGACTATTGGAACTGGTACATTGGACGCGCTTATCGCGAGATAGCAGCCCCCAATGGTAATGCGAACAAATTCAAAATGTATCAGTTTGTCGTTGAGTAAAGTCATTCCAGCGCCAGCCGCGGCCGTGCGTCACGGCTGGTCGCTATCCTGATAACAATTCAGCCGCAATGGGTCTCCCCACTGCGGCTGAATTGTTTTATGATCAGGATTATTCAGCTGCTGGAATGTCGATTTCCACGACGGGAGCGACTTTCAGCAGGTTGCGGTACAAGTCGGTCATCTTCTTGTAGAAGGCGGGATAGTCGAGATTGTTCTCAAAGTCCTTTTGGGCCTGGGTTCCCATGCGGCTGCGGGTAGCGGTGTCGTTAATGAGCAGGTTGATGGCAGCGGTGAGGGCCTGCTCGTCGCCTGGGGGAACGAGGAGGCCGTTCTCGCCATCATGCACGTACTCGGGCTGGGCGCCGTTGTTACTGCAGATGTGTGCCTTGCCAGCCATCATGTACTCCAAGTTGCTGATACCCAGTGCTTCGGGCTGAATCGATGGCAGGATACCAAAGTCGGCTTGACGCAGGTATTCCAGGATGTTATCCCTGAATCCCAACAGTGAAACATTATGTACAAGTCCGTTAGCGACGATAAAACCCTTGATTTTTGCCTTGTATTTGGGCTGTCCTTCGCCGATGATGGCCAGGTGGTACTTGTTCTTGTCCACGTGGGTTAACGCGCTCAGGAGCGAATCTAGGCCTTTTTCCGGGGTCAGTTTGCCGTGGTACATGATGAGTGCCTGATGGCTATCGAGGCCCAATTCTCGGCGCAAGTCAGGAACTTGGGTGCCTATCTGGCTGTCACAGACGCTGTCACGCAACACAATGCCACGGTCAGCATACTGTTTCTTGGCCTTGCCCAGAAAAGCCTCCCGTGCCATCTCTGACGAGAAGACAAAGCAGTCGATGGACTTGTACAGCTTGGTGTACATGTAATTCTTTTTGGGCTTGTAAACACCATGGACGCTAACGATCACGCGGGTATCGCGGTTCTCGCTGATGCGGCGGGCCATCACAGCCATGAAGGCATCCTTGAAGCTGTGTACATGGATGATGTTCTGCCCCTTGCGCAGCAGGCGTGCGAAACGCACGGGCGAGTCGATGTCGGTGACACCCTTGAGCGGCAGGATGGAGATGGGAATCTCTAGGCGGCGATATTGCTTGAGCACGTTGGGATGCTTGCGGCAGACGACCTCGGTATAGAAATCCGGGTCGTTGCGCAGACGGTCCACCAGGTCATAGGTGTACTGCTCGGCACCAGTCCAATGCTTGTTGGAAACGATATGGAAAACGTTAATCATCAGTTAATCAGATTCTTGCGGCTAGTATTAATTGGGCCGCATCGATTTTTCAGCGGCAAAGTTACAAAATTATCTTCTACTCTCCCCCACCCTTTTCCACAATTTCTGGCGGACAGTGAAAGCAGGCGCGGCATCATCTTGCCGCGCCTGCGTGAGATTGCTCATGTGGGTCGGGGTCTCCCCTACCCGATTACTCTTCCTTCTTGTCTCCGCCAAAGAGCTCCTTGATGCCGCCGATAGAACCCAGCAGGTTGGTGGCTTCATACGGCAGATAGACCGTCTTGGTCTTGTCGCCACTTGCCACGGTGTCGAGCATCTGGATGTACTTTTGAGCAAGCAGGTAGTTGGCAGGATTGGTGCTCTGCCCTACTGCCTGGGTGATCTTGTCGATGGCGATAGCCTCGGCCTCGGCCTTGCGGATACGAGCCTGAGCTTCACCTTCGGCACGCAGGATTTCGGTCTGCTTGTCGGCCTCGGCCTGATTGATGCGTGCGGTCTTTTGACCCTCGGACTGGAGGATGGCGGACTGTTTCTGACCTTCACTAGTCAAGATGGTGGCGCGCTTGTTACGCTCGGCCTGCATCTGTTTCTCCATGGCCTGGAGAACAGTTTGAGGCGGCTGAATGTCCTGTAACTCAACGCGGTTGACCTTGATACCCCACTTGTTGGTGGCATCGTCGAGGACGGCACGCAGCTTGCTGTTGATGGTGTCGCGCGAGGTCAGCGTCTGGTCCAGTTCGAGTTCACCGATGATGTTACGCAATGTGGTCTGAGTCAGTTTCTCGATAGCGTTGGGCAGGTTGTTGATTTCATACACGGCCTTGAACGGGTCCATAATCTGGAAATAGAGCAACGCGTTGATTTGCGTCATGACGTTATCCTTGGTGATAACGTTTTGCTTGTCGAAGTCATACACCTGTTCGCGCAGGTCGATGGAATTGGTGGTGCGGTAGCGTCCGTGTTCATAGGCCACAATGGTCTTGGCCCGGTCGATAAATGGGATGATGATGTTGATACCGGGCTTGAGTGTGGCATAGTACTTACCCAGGCGCTCAATGATCTTAGTTTCGCTCTGAGGGATAATCACGAGACTGTTCTTGACCAGGATCAGAGCCAGCAGAATGATAACAACGAGGAAAATTGTTAATGCAGATGGCATAATAATTATAGTTTTATGGTTAGTATTAAAATTGATTCTTCTCGATTAGTTGACGGGCTCGACAGTCACGATGATGCTGTCCATTTTAACGACGCGAACGAGCACGTCTTTGTCGATTGCGCTGCCATCGGCACTGCGGGCTTTCCAGTCGTCACCATCGATGGCGACGCGTCCATAACCGCCAGCTTCAATGGACTCACTTACCCTACCCTGCTGCCCAATCATGGCCTCGACATTACTCAAGCGCTCACGGTTGGGTTTGTGCAACTTCTTGAGGAGCGCAGGGCGCACGAGCAACAGGCTCAAGACCGAAACGGCGGCAAAGGTGATAATCTGCACGGTGAGGTTGGCGCCGCATCCGGCAACGATGGCGCTCACAGCGGATCCGATGGCAAAGCACAGGATAAAACAATCACCAGATGATAATTCAAGAATCAGGCACACGATGGAAATGATTACCCAGATGAGCCAAAGGTTGGATGTGAAAAAGTCAATCATAGTTGTATTCTTTTAGGTTGTTTTATATTTATTCTCTTGTTGTCCTATTTATTAGACGCATCAATACATCAAAAAACTACACTTGATGGCGCAATTTTTATGTACCTTACCAAAGTCATGAAAATCCGATCTGGGACTCAATGTGTGGCTCGGACAGGACTTCTGTCGTTAGGCATCTCCAAAGGTAGGGTTTTTCTATTAATCCTGCAAATTTTATGCCAAAAACATTAAAAATCCCGCATAATATTAACGGTGAAGAATCGAATTTTCAATTCTCAAGAGGTTAAAATGTGGTTTCTCGCTGTCTTTCAGTGATTTTGTCATTTTTGGCTTGAGGCCCGAAAAATTTGAGATTGGCTGTATTTGGGCCAGAATAGCCTCTGAAGCCTGGAAATCCCATTAGAATGTCGCCTTGCTAGCAATTCTTGTCCGTTTATGCTTGTTTCTCAAAAAAAAGTGTTATCTTTGCGTCCCCTTTTTCAAGTGTTAGCGATATGACCGAAATTAATTACATGACTCAAGGCAACGTCGAGATGCCACGGCTCAATGAGCAGGTGGTTCGCGACTGGATTGTCGCAGTTGCTGCAACTCTGAACCAGAAGGTGGGTTGTCTGACCTATGTCTTCTGTGACGATGAGTATATCTTGCAGACCAACCGCGAATTCCTGGGCCATGATTACTATACGGACATTATTACCTTTGATTACACCAATTCACGCCACATTGCGGGCGATATGGTCATCTCGCTTGATACCGTGCGCACCAATGCCGAAGGCCTGCAAGTGCCTTATGACACCGAGTTGATGCGCGTCATCATCCATGGCGTGCTTCACCTGTGTGGCATCAATGACAAGGGCCCTGGAGAGCGTGAAATCATGGAACAACATGAGAATAACGCACTGGCATTGTTGCCCGAGAACGTGTTCCTGAAAGATTGATTTCCCGAGAGTGATGAGAACCGACTATGATGTCATAGTGGTGGGTGCCGGCCATGCCGGATGTGAGGCTGCTTGTGCGTCCGCACGGCTTGGATCACACACTTTGCTCATCACCATCGACATGAATAAGATTGCCCAAATGAGTTGCAATCCTGCTGTCGGCGGCATAGCCAAGGGTCAGATTGTGCGCGAAATCGACGCTTTGGGCGGTCAAATGGGGATTGTCACGGACCGCAGCAGTATCCAGTTCCGCATGCTCAACCGTAGCAAGGGACCCGCTATGTGGAGCCCGCGTTCGCAAAGTGACCGCCAACAGTTTATCCTCGAGTGGAGAGAAGTCTTGGAAAACACGCCAAATCTGTACATGTGGCAGGATTCGGTCGATGAATTCATCATCGAGGGTGGGGTAGTGAAGGGCGTCAAAACCGCTTTAGGCATGTCGTTTAATGCCCGTGCAGTCATCTTGACAGCAGGTACATTCCTGAATGGCTTGATGCACGTTGGCCCAGTTCAGACACCTGGAGGACGTGTTTCAGAACCTCCTGCAAGGGGAATTACCGAGCAGTTGGCCAGCCTGGGATTCACTGTTGGTCGCATGAAAACGGGAACACCGCCGCGCCTTGACGAGCGCACCATCGATTTTTCGCAATGTATCAAGCAGGAAGGGGAGAGCGACTTTCATCATTTCTCTTACCTGCCAGGTGTTACTTCGCGGTTGCCTCAGCGACCTTGCTGGATTGTGCATACCAACGAAAAAGTGCATGAAGTGTTGCGTGAAGGATTGCCTCAGTCACCGCTTTACAATGGTCAGATCACGAGCATTGGACCGCGATACTGTCCGAGTATCGAGACTAAGATTGTCACTTTTGCCGATAAAACCTCGCATCAGCTCTTTATTGAACCCGAGGGGGCCACGACTCACGAAATGTACCTGAACGGTTTCTCGTCCTCATTACCGTGGAAGGTCCAGTTTGAGGCATTAAGGCACATCCCGGCTTTGAGCAATGTGCATGCCTTCCGTCCCGGTTATGCCATCGAATATGATTTCTTTGACCCGACTCAGCTCAATCACACGCTTGAATCTAAGCTGGTCAAGAACCTGTTCCTTGCAGGCCAGGTCAATGGCACGACGGGTTATGAGGAGGCGGCAGGGCAGGGCCTTATTGCCGGTATCAATGCGCATCAGAATGTAGTAGGCGGCGAACCTTTCACTTTAGGCCGCAACGAGGCCTATATCGGTGTGCTGATCGATGACCTGGTGACCTGTGGCGTGGATGAGCCTTACCGCATGTTTACCTCGCGTGCCGAGCACCGCATCCTGCTCAGGCAAGATGATGCTGACATGCGATTGACAGAGAAAGGTTACCGATTGGGATTGGCTTCTCAAGAGCGTTATGACCTGATGTGCTCCAAACGCGAACAGATTCAGATGCTCACTGCCTTCTGCCGTGAATATACAGTCAAAGCCAACCTGATTAATCCAGCCCTGGAGGAGATGGGCATGCACCCCTTGACTCAAGGTCAACGTCTATATGATTTGCTGTTGAGGCCACAGCTCACAATGATGATGCTTGCTACAATTCTTCCGGACCTACAAGCCAAAATTGGCGCCCTGGAAGATGCCCGCCGTGATGAGATTATCGAAGCCACCGAAATCGCTATCAAGTATCACGGTTATATTGAGCGTGAATCTCTCATCGCCGACCGCGTGGCACGGCTTGACAATGTGACGCTGAAAGGTAAGTTTGATTATTCGCAGATTCACCAGATTTCGACCGAAGCGCGCCAGAAACTGCAGGCGATTGACCCCGAAACAGTGGGGCAGGCTTCTCGCATTCCGGGTGTCTCACCAAGTGATATCAACATTCTGCTCGTTTTATTGGGCAGGTAATTGTTCCACGTGAAACAAAATACACATAAAATACTGATTTACAATGAATAAGCAAGATTTAGAAAGAGTAAAAAGCGTAGTCCGCAATATTCCTGATTTCCCTGTTCCGGGCATTCAGTTCAAGGACTTGACCACGGCTTTTAAAGACCCTGAGGCGCTCCAGATCATGACACGTGCCATGGTGGACCTGTACCGTGACGCTGGCGTGACCAAGGTCGTCGGCATCGAGGCGCGCGGCTTCATTGGCGGGGCCATCCTCGCCACCCAGTTGAATGCAGGTTTTGTGCCCTTGCGCAAGCCTGGAAAATTGCCCGCCGAAGTTATCCAAAAATCTTACTCCAAGGAGTACGGCACCGATACCATCGAGATTCACCAGGATGCCATCGGCCCCGATGATGTTGTGGTTATCCATGACGACCTCTTGGCCACTGGTGGCACAATGCTGGCAGCCTATGAACTAGTGAAGTCGATGAATCCTAAGAAGATATACATCAATTTCATCTGTGACTTGGCCGATCTGCACGGACGCGAAGTATTCCCGCCCGAGGTAGAGATTACGTCACTCTTCACTTTCTAATGGCATCTTTGACTTGTCGTGAATAGGGTGGAATGGCTATGACCGACAATCTGAAATTGAAAATCTCGTTGCTCCCCGAGGAACCTGGCGTTTATCGCTACCGCAATCGTGAGGGCACCATCATCTATGTCGGCAAGGCCAAGAATCTGAAACGTCGGGTCAATTCCTATTTCAACCGTGAGCATCCCTCGGTGCGCACAACGATGCTCGTGCGCAACATCGCTGACCTTGAATATACCGTTGTCAACACCGAGGAAGAGGCTCTTGACCTCGAGAATGCCCTCATCAAGGAGTATCAGCCACGGTATAACGTGTTGCTCAAGGACGACAAGAGTTATCCTTGGATATGCGTCACCGGCGACCTGTATCCGCGAGTGTTCATCACGCGCGACAAGAGGGGCAAGGGAGACCGGTTTTACGGACCTTATCCCCGTGCCGAGGTCGCTAAAGTGCTCATCGACACCATGCGGCAGATTTACCCGTTGCGCACCTGCAGGCTGAATGTTTCACGTGAAACAATCGATGCGGGTAAACACCGTCTGTGCCTGCAGTATCACATTCACCGTTGTGAGGGGTGTTGCCAGGGTCTTGTCTCTGTTGAACAATATGGTGGATATATCAGCGAAATCAAGCAGATTCTCAACGGTGACACTCATGTGTTGATGGATGTACTCATGCAACAGATGCAGCAACTTGCTGGAGAACTGAGGTTTGAGGAAGCCGAGTTGGTCAAGCGCCGGTACAAGCTGTTGGAGCATGTGCGGCGCCGGTCGGTCATTGTGAGCCCGACAATTCACAACATAGATGTGTTTGGTTTGCTGCGTGACGAGGATGCCGCATGGGTTAACTACATGCATGTGCGGGGTGGGGCAGTGGTGCAATCATTGACCCTGGAATATCGCCTGTCCACCCATGACGAGGCCGATGCCGAAATCATGTCGATGGCCATTGCCGAGGTGCGCCAACGCTTTGCCGAGACTTATCGCCAGGACAGGGTGACCGAAATCATGGTCAATGTCGAACCCGATGTGGAGTTCGGCGGATTAACCTTTGTGATACCTCAACGCGGTGACAAGAAAAAGCTGCTTGACATCGCCGTGAAAAATGCCACACAGAGCCGCACCGACCGCTTGCGCATGATGGAGAAACTGAACCCCGAACAGCGCACTACGCGCACCCTTACCACCATGCAGCGCGACCTGCGACTGACTGTGCTACCGCGACACATTGAGTGCTTTGACAACAGTAATATCAGTGGCACAGATGCCGTGGCATCGTGTGTGGTGTTCCGCAATGCCAAGCCGTCCAAGAAGGAGTATCGCCATTTCAACATCAAGACGGTGGAAGGTGCCGATGACTTTGCCTCGATGCGTGAGGTCATCAACCGCCGTTACAGCCGTCTGGTGCAAGAGGGACAAGAGTTGCCGCAGTTGCTCGTCGTCGATGGCGGCAAGGGACAGGTGACGTCGGCCATCGAGGCTCTCGAACAGATTGGTTTACAGGGCCAGATTGCCGTTGTGGGCATTGCCAAACGCCTTAACGAAGTCTATTTCCCTGGTGACAGCATTCCTCTGTACATCGACAAAAACAGCGAGACTCTTCATGTCATCCAGCGTCTGCGTGACGAGTCACACCGCTTTGCCATCACATTCCACCGCAAGCAGCGCAGTAAAAGCCAGGTGCACAGCGCTCTTGATGATATTCCTGGCATTGGCCCCAAGACACGAACCCTATTGCTCAAACAGTTCAAGTCGCTCAAGCGCATCCGTGAAGCCAGCGAGCAGGAACTGGCCGTTGTCATCGGGCCAGCTAAGGCCGCTGCTCTCAAAGCCGCTCTTGGCGGGTCATCGGACGCTGATTCCTGACCCTCACAATAAATCCTGTTATTCCTCAAGCGGCAAAGATTGTCTAAAATCAGATACAAAGGATTGTTTTCCACGAGATTTGCATTATCTTTGTGACCATGAAACGAATACTCATTTTTGGCAACGCCTTTCAGCAAGAGGATATCAAGCGTGTGCACGCCTTGATGGAGCACATGCACCAGTTGCAGCTAGAAATCATTGTTGAGAAGCGATACATGGACTACATGTGTGGTTTGGGCCTCGGGATGGATGTGCCCACATTTGACACCGACCATGTTCCTGATGCCGATTTGGCGCTGTCGCTGGGCGGTGACGGCACGTTCCTGACGACAGTGATGTGGGTGTCGAGACAGGGAATGCCAATTTTGGGCATCAATCTGGGGCACTTGGGCTACCTTACAGCAGGGCGTCTGGATGCTGATAACGCTGTGATAGATGCTGTGCTCTCAGGAAAATACCGCATTGAAGAGCGCACGATGCTGCAGGTTGAGAGTGATGTTGTGGACATTCCTCATCCTTGGGCGCTGAACGAGATTGCTATCCTGCGCCACGACACTTCGTCGATGCTCGACATGGAAACCAGATTGCGCAGCCATGCCCTCACCACCTACCGCGGCGACGGCCTCATCGTGAGCACGCCGACGGGTTCCACAGCCTATAATATGAGTGTCGGCGGACCCATCCTTGAGCCGACAGCATCCTGTTTGGTGCTTTCACCCATTTCTCCCCATTCTTTGACGATGCGTCCTCTGGTGGTGCGCGACGACAGTGTTATCGTGGTATGTACCCACACGAGAGCCACGCACTACGAGGTCAGTATTGATGGTGAGGTGTCGTTGTGTCCCACAGGTTCATCGTTGACTATCAAGCGTGCTCCTTATTGCGCACGTGTCGTCCAACTGCTGGACAACAACTTTGGCAGCACCCTAAGACAGAAACTTCTTTGGGGTACTGACCGTCGTTAAAAAATGCTTTTTGTATTTCAGTGTGATTTTACTGGAACAAGCGGCGGTGCGTGAGTACTGAACGGTAGATGTGAATCATGTGATCGGCCAGTATTTTGCTGGTGAATCGCTCCGTGTTCTCGTGGGCAGCCTTCAACAGGGCAGCCTTTTTGTTTTCATCCTCTAGCACATCACTCAGCAAATCAGCTCCCTCAGCAAAGTCATTGTAATAAATGGCCCCGTCGCCACCAAATTCTCTGGCTTTGGGCGAGTCCTTGCAGATGACCACAGCACCGCTGCGTTGCGCGTTAATGAGTTTGAACAGGTCGCGCATGCGGTCGGTGTTGGGAATGATGACAGCTTTTGCCATCTTGCAAACGGCGGTGAGGTCAGCATGGTGCACCTTGTCCACCTGTTTGAAGCGATGGAAGATGTGCATGTCATGGGCTTGTTCCTTGATGACATGGTCAAAGTGGTCGGTGCGGTATCCCAGCATCACAATGGAAATTTTGCGGTTGCGCAACGCATGGACAAGCTGCATGGCTTCATTCAGGTTGTCCTCGCCATTCAGTCGTCCCTTGTACAGCACAAAGCGCTCGGGCAGGTGGTACTTTTCCCTGAGGATATCGTACATGTTTTCGGGTACCGACTCGTCGCATCCGTCATAGAAGCAGGGGTGTACAACTTCGACATTGTCGGGGTTAACGTGGTAGTGGTCAATGATGATTTGGCGATCCACCTCATTGAGTGCGATGACACGCTTGGCGATTTTGCACGCCTTGCGGGCCCGGCGTTGCATGCCCATCCTTTCTATCCAGCCTTTAGCGTTCTTGAACAATGGGTCAGTCATGGTGAATACTGTCGGGAAGCTACTGCCGTCGAATCCCGATGCGATGCCATCATCAATGCCGTGGAAGGTGTTCACACCATGTGCCTTGGCCGAGCGGACAATACCGTTGTTGGTATACCAGCGACTTTTGATGTGGATGTGGTTACGGGGGAACTTCACGCGGACGCTATCCTCGTTAAGTATCGAAGTGAGACGCTTATTGTGCTCGTTCTCAGGCGAGTATAAGATATAATAATTATCGGGATAATTGACAGCGAGCGCTTTGATAAGGATGCGTCCATAATAGGACGTATCATTATTCTTCATGATGATACTGCGGGCACCGTAACCTACTACCATAATATTCTTTTGCTTGTTTTTGTGTTTACATTCAATATCACTTGTCAACCGAGTCTGAGAAACTCATGAGTTGACAATCTGCAAAGATACTCTTTTTTTTATTTAAATGCGGGATTTGTGCCTGTTTTTTGGGATTTTGAGTTAAATTTGCGGCAAAATAGATTTGAAAATGAAAAGATTTGCCTCAATTTTCTGTGTCATGATGGTCATCTTGGCCATGTCGGCAACCAGTTGCCGGACATCACATCAAGCGGCTGGTCGTGACCTGCACCCTGATGAAGTCTTCACGATTACCGAACAGGATATCGCTAACGAGACCTATCGCATCAACTCGACGATCAGTGGCGAGTGGAAATATAAATGCCCAAGCGTTGGGGTGAGCGGTAAAAACTTTCTTGCAGGCATCGCCAAGCCAATCGCCAAGGGCAAGTTAAAAAAGAAACTCAAGAAAGCCTTCAAGAAAATCGGTCTTGAGCAGGCGCGTCCGCAGTTCGTCTTCAATGTGGATGGCACATGCGCCATCAGATTGTTGGGAGTGAATGTCAAGGGCCAATACAATTACAATCCCAGTGAGGGAAAAATCACCTTCAAGTGGCACGGTATCCCCTTGAGCGCCAAACTCACTCCTGACGGGAAGAAGAAACTGCACCTCACCTTTGACACCGACAAGTTGTTGACGTTGTTGAGACTGGTGGGTCGTTTCAGTGAAAATGAGATTATCAAGGCTTTGTCTTTTCTCACCGAAAACTATGACGACGTGATGGTGGGTTTTGAACTCAAGAAGTCATGACCCCCGCATAACATAAAGCAGGAGGGAATTCCCAAACGGGATTCCCTCCTGTCATATTGATAGCCGTATCCTCAACAACCGTTTTAGTGGCGGGGATCGTGCATTCGCTGTTTACCCTGATTTACCGCCTGTTTCTTGGTCATTCCAGGCTGGCTCTTGCTGCCGGGCTGACTCTTTGACCCGCTGCCCATGCTGGGTTGGGGCTGTGATTTGCTGTCAGGAGCGCCAAAGGTGCGTCCGTTGTAAGCACTGTGGTCAAAGTAGCGGTTCGAGCCCTTATACACCTGGTATCCGGGAGGAGCAGCGTGGTAGTATCTGCCCTTGGGATAGTGGTTGTAGATGGTGAACGTAAATCTTCTGTTCTCCCATGTCACGGGACGATAGAAGTATTCCATCTGAATGTAACGCTGGTATTGTACTGGTGAGAGCACATACCTCAGTTCGTTGTTGCGACGGGTCCAGAAGGTGCCGAAGATGTCATCATACACGTCCAGACACATGATGTAGTCGATGTTGATTTCAAACACGGCATTGTACTGGTCAGCACTTAACCCGAGTTCATAGGCCATCTTGTCGGTCAAGAAGAACGCATGATCGCGGGCCGTCTTATAACTCATCGCATTGGCGGCTGCCCCCAAGGTCAGCACTGCCATCATTGTTAAGATAAACCGTTTCATAGTGCGTATGTTTTAAATTGTTCATAAATGTTTGTTGACCCAAAATTAGTGTCATTGATTGATTGTTGCAAATCTTTTAGACAAAGATTTATAAATAATCGACTAATCACCCATGAAACTGCATTTTTCGTGCCTGTTTCATCATTTTGCCCATAAATCAGGCAAAATCAACCCTAAAGCGTTGTTTTTATAGACTAATGGCCTTGTTTCTCCGTTTTTTCAGCCCGTGTTTTGGGGTTTATTTGTAATTTTGTCGCTATGATAAACTTCACTCCGTTGTTCCGCAGTCATTTCTTGGACCGCCTGCAGCAGCACACAAGGTACATCGACCACGCCGATGCCGTGCAGCAGGGCGAACTGGTGCGTCTTGTCGAGAAGGCTTCGCTGTCGCGCATCGGGCGTAAATATGATTTTTCTTCTATCAGGACCTACAGGCAGTTCGCCTCCACACTGCCTTTGTACCGCTATGAGGACCTGCAGCAGCACATCATGCGCATGATTAACGGTGCCAAGGACGAGTTGTGGCCTGGCCGATGCTTTAATTTCGCACAGTCCTCAGGCACGAGCGACGGGCGCAGCAAGTATATCCCCATCACGCGCGAGTCTTTTCAGTGGAACCATTATCAAGGCACCAGTGACGTGATGTCACACTATCTGAACCTGAACCCCGAGAGCCGTATCTTGTCAGGCAAGGCCTTCATTCTGGGCGGCAGTTTCGCCAACCAATTGAATGTGCCGCGAGGGGTGAGGGTAGGGGACTTGAGCGCTAACCTCATCGAGAACATGAATCCGCTGGCTAACCTGGTGCGCATTCCCAGCCGCCAGGTGGCACTCATGGAGGACTGGAGAGAGAAACTGCCGTTGCTGGTCGAGGCTTCCATCGGGCAGAATGTGACTAACCTGAGCGGTGTTCCCTCATGGTTCCTCACTGTCCTGCGTGAGGTGTTAAAGAAGACCGGAAAGGCCAGCATCCATGAGGTGTGGCCCAATCTGGAAGTCTTTTTCCATGGTGGCATCGCCTTTAAACCCTACAGGCAGCAATACGAAGAAATCTGTGACATGAGCAAGATGCACTTCCTGGACACCTATAACGCCAGCGAAGGTTTCTTTGCCGTGCAGAGCGACTGGGACAGCGAGGCCATGTTGTTGCTGCTCGACGTGGGCGTGTTTTACGAGTTCCTGCCTGTCGAGGAGAGCGACAGCGAGACGCCCGAGGTCTATCCCATCTGGGAAATCGAGAAGGGACGCACCTATGAACTCATCATCACCGCCGCCAATGGCCTGTGGCGTTACCGCTTGGGCGACACGGTGACCATCGAGCAGCTCAATCCCGTCAAGATCACCATTGCAGGTCGCACGCGCAGTTTCATCAATGCCTTTGGCGAGGAGCTGATGGTCCACAATGCCGACCATGCCATCACTCTAGCGTCCCGGGAGACGGGTGCCGAAGTGCTCAACTACACCGCTGCACCGGTCTATGCCACGAGCGGCCAGCGCGGTCACCATCAGTGGCTCATCGAGTTTGCCCGCCGCCCGTCTGACGAGGCGCGCTTCATGCAGCTGCTGGATGAGCATCTGCGCGAGGTGAACAGCGACTATGACGCCAAGCGCACTGGCGACATCTTCCTTGCCGCGCCATCACTGGTCACGGCACCCGAAGGCCTCTTTGACCGTTGGCTGGCATCGACCGGCAAGCTGGGAGGCCAGCGCAAGGTGCCCCGTCTGAGCAACGACCGCACTATCATCGACCAGATGCTTGCCTTCATCAGTTAATCTAGAGACAAGACTCATTTCCCTCAACTTACAACTATTTCTATTACTTTGATTAGCATTATTAGCATAAAAAATACAAGGTAGACTGCTATATTGTTGCTTTGGCAAGTGGCAAGAAAAAAGAAATCCCCGACAACCTTTCGGTTATCAGGGAATCTTTTTGGTGCCCAGGGCGGGACTCGAACCCGCACACCTCGCGGCACACGCACCTGAAACGTGCGCGTCTACCAATTCCGCCACCTGGGCAAATGTGGCTTTGCGCAATTCGTTTTGCGTTTAGCGGTGCAAAGGTACTACTTTTTTTTAATATGCAAGCGTTTTGGCAAAAAAAATGCTCAAAAAAGGCTTTTTGTTGTCTTTTGAGCACATTATCTGTTCCTGAGACGGTTTCTCTTGGAGTCGTTATACTTGTTGCCAGTATAGGAATTGTTGATGCCGGTAGAGAATTCATTTTCCTCTTCCTCCTCTTCGTCGCGGTCGGCATTCTGCTGCTTTTTCTCGACCTTGTTCTTGGCCTGCTCGGGCTTGTTGCGTCGGATGTCTTCGGGCTTTTGCAGGTCAAGAGCCGTCTCGTAGATGTTCCAGTTTTCGTCGAGGTCCCAGTTGGCCCTCAGTCGTAGTTTCTTGGGATAATAGTACACCTCCTCGGGCTGCAGGTGCTGCAGGTAGTTGCCCGTGTCCCACTTGCCGTTGCCGTTGGCATCAATGGTCAGTCGCAGGTAGTATGTGCCTGGCGGGACATTGATGATTTCAAACTCGCCATTGTTGACGGTGATGGTGCGCATTACTTTTTCGCCCGAGGCCAAGAGTTCTACAAAGGCGCTGTCCTTGACATTGACCTTGAAATAGACGTTGGCATATTCTTCCAGCCCCCTGACTTTCATCTCCTTAACCAGTCTGACGTTGCTCAGGCCATAGACCGAGGTCACTGCTGCGCTGTCGATGGTCAGGCGGTAGATTGAGTCGGGTAGGGTGGTGACGGGCAGCCAGTAGCGCATGGGGTTACAGTCGTTGGCCAGCCGCATGTGGGGCACGTTGCCGGGATAGGGCACCCACAGCGTGTCACGCTTCATTTCCAGATGCACGCCCCGTGGGTCGATGGCAGCGATGGGCGTGTCAAATTTCAACAGGATGGAGTCTCCCACATCGATGGTGCCGTTCTTGACGAGCTCCATGTTGAGTTTGGGGATGTCATCGGGATTGATGTGCTGCAGTTCCTTGATTTCCTCAAGTTCGCCCTCGTTGAGTTCCTTGCCTTGTTCGGCTGCCTTCTGCTGCTTTTCAAGCAGTTGGGCGAGTCGCTTGGCGCGGTCCTCGCGCTCTTTGGCTTTCTTCTCCTCTTCCTTGACCTGGGCATTGGGTTTGCGGTATCCGAAACGGATAGTGTCGGTGACCTGCTCCAGCTGTTCGGCTGTGTCGGTGCGCAGATAGGTCATGGCCACGATGATGGTGTCGGTTTTGATCATCACCGAGTCGGTGAGCCAGTAGAAAATCGAGTCGTTCTCCTCGGTTCGTTCCACGCGGTACCAGTCATCCTGGTGAATGGCAGGGCGCAAGACCTCCATCTGTGGCAATTCCTCGTTTGGCGCGCCGAAGAGCACATGGAGCTTGTTGTCGGCGGGACGTGTCGTCTGCTTGACGTAATGCGACCGGTAGCCCTCGTTGAACATGCACAGCAGCAAGTCGTTGGGCAGATACAGCGTGTGGGTGGCGGTAACCACAGTATCCACCTGGCGGTCATAGGTGAAGACCGTGTCCTGGGACGTGTACTCGCTTGTCGAGGGAACGATAATCTCGTCAAGGAAAGCGATGTCCTCGGTTCGGACCATGCGGTAGTCGCCGTCAACATCGTTCAATGCGAACACGTGATAGCTGCCGGGCTTGAGGTTGCGGATGGTGAACTTGCCGCGGTCGTTGGTGCGGCTGACTCGTTCTAGCGGCAGGCGCGTGAATGCGGTGTCGTCGAGGTTGCTGTGCAGCCCGACGATGACGTGTTGCATGGGCTCCAAGTTCTTGGCCTGCAAGACAATGCCCGATACCGCCAACGTGTCAATCTCGTCGCCTGTCGAGAAGGCGAAGGTGTAGCCGTCCAGCTGGTTGCCCTCGTTGTTGTCCTCGATGGCGTTAGAGAAATCGATGACGTAGGTCGTGTTATCTTCCAGCTCGTCGCGAAACTCGACAGTGACTTTCTTGCCGACGGTGCGGATGAGCGGCATGGTTTTGGGCGCTGGCGAGATAATGACTTTCTTTTGCTGGTCCTTGAGGTTGACGATTTCATCGAAGGTGATTTCCACTTTCTTGCCTTTGAAGTTGACTGTCCCTGGCTCGGGGGAAGACTTCACCACTTGGGGCGGAGTGTAATCACGCGGACCACCCTCGGGTGACCCGATGCTGGCGCAAGCCGCGAGCAGCAATCCCACGGCGAGCATCGTCATCAAGTATATCCAGCGCCTTTTCATTATAATGTGCCGCAAAGGTAATGAAAAGTTTTCAGATGAATCGGTTGTTTGGATGATTATCTAAAGAAACTCCTCGGCACTGCAAGCGGCACCGAGGGGTTGTGGTGAATGATATATTGTCGCGGGGATTACGCCCCGCGTAGCCAAAGGCATCAAGTGTCGATGGTGGCGTAGGTGGCGTTCTCCTCGATGAACTTGCGGCGCGGATCAACGTCTTCGCCCATGAGCATCGAGAAGATGCGGTCGGCCTCGGCAGCGTCGCTGATGTTGACGCGCTTGAGCAGACGGTGCTCCGGATCCATGGTGGTTTCCCACAGCTGTTCGGGATTCATCTCACCCAGACCTTTGAATCGCTGCACGGTGATGGCATCCTCGTTACCGCCGGCATACTCATCGATGAACTTGCGCAGCTGCGTCTCGTCCCAGCAGTACTCCTCGCGCTGGCCCTTCTTGGTGCGGGCACGGTACAAGGGTGGTGTGGCGATGTACAGGTAGCCGTTCTCGATGATGGGTCGCATGCGGCGGAAGAAGAAGGTCATCAACAGCGTGTCGATGTGCGCGCCATCGACGTCGGCATCGGTCATGATGATGATGCGGTGGTAGCGCAACTTGCTCAAGTTGGCCTCCTTGGGGTCTTCCTCGGTGCCGATGGTCACACCCAGAGCACGGAAGATGGTGACAATCGAGTCGCTCTCAAAGACCTTGTGGTCCATTGCCTTCTCGACGTTGAGGATTTTACCGCGCAAGGGCAGGATAGCCTGGAACTTGCGGTCACGTCCCTGCTTGGCACTGCCGCCTGCCGAGTCACCCTCGACGAGGAAGAGTTCGCTCTCGGCGGGATCCTTCGACGAGCAGTCGGCCAGTTTGCCGGGCAGTCCACCGCCGGCGAGCGGTGACTTGCGCTGCACCTTCAGGCGGGCGTTCTGTGCGGCATGGCGTGCCTGAGCGGCCAGGATGACCTTCTCGATGACGGTCTTGGCCTGATTGGGATGCTCCTCGAGGTAGTTGTTCAAGGCCTCGCGTACGGCAGTCTCGACGGCGCCGATCACCTCGTTGTTACCCAGTTTGGTCTTGGTCTGTCCCTCGAACTGGGGCTCCAGCACCTTGACCGAGATGATGGCGGTGAGACCCTCGCGGAAGTCCTCGGGCTTGATTTCGACCTTGGCTTTCTCGAGCATCTTGTTGTCCTCGGCATACTTCTTCAGGGTCGAGCCCAGACCGCGGCGGAAACCCGTCAGGTGGGTACCGCCCTCGATGGTGTTGATGTTGTTGACAAACGAGTAGATGTTCTCGTTGAACGATGTGTTATAGGTCATGGCGACCTCAACGGGGATGTCGCCCTTCTTGCTCTTGATGTGGATGACGTCCTGGATGAGCGCCTCCTTGTTGCCGTCGATGTAGCGCACGAACTCGTCGAGACCTGTCTCGCTGTAGTAGGTCTCGCTGTGGCAATTACCGTTCTCGTCCTTGGTGCGCAGGTCGGTGATGGAGAGCGTCACGCCGGCATTCAGATATGCCAGGTCGCGCAGGCGGTTGGAGAGGATGGCAAACTCGTAGACCGTGGTCGAGAAGATGTTGCCGTCGGGGTGGAAGATGATAGTCGTGCCATGGTCTTCCTCGCTGCAGGTGCCGATAACCTTCACCTCGCTGGTGGGTTTACCCAGGCTGTACTCCTGCATGTAGACCTTGCCACCACGGCGCACCTCGGCGCGCAGGTAGTCGCTCAAGGCGTTCACGCAGCTCACGCCGACACCGTGCAGACCACCGGACACCTTGTAGGATCCCTTGTCAAACTTGCCGCCGGCATGGAGCACGGTCATGACGACCTCGAGTGCCGACTTGTGCAGCTTCTCGTGCTCGTCTACGGGGATGCCGCGCCCGTTGTCCTTAACGGTGATGCTGTTGTCCTCGCCGATGTAGACGTCGATGCGGTCACAGAATCCTGCCAGGGCCTCGTCGATGGAGTTGTCCACCACCTCGCTCACCAAGTGGTGCAGACCCTTGATGTGGGTGTCACCGATGTACATTGCCGGACGCTTGCGCACGGCCTCCAGTCCTTCCAGGACCTGAATGTTAGACGCAGAATAATTCTTCTCTTCTTGTTCTTCGATATAATTGTTCTCTTCTGACATAAAAATGTAGTTTATTTCACATTTATACCCTCTGAAAAAGGGGGTGTCTAAAAACGTACAAAATTACAAAAAAATGCCCGTTTGCCAATGCTTTGAAACCTTAAAAAACTATAATTCAACCTACCTTTTCCCATGATTGCCAGCCAAGATTATATCGCTGTTTTGAACGGGCGATGTGCGTCGATTTTTGTCCAATTGTGGGGTGAAAAGTATGGATTTGGACGAAATGCGATTTCCTGGGTGTGATTAGTGCCGTGTTTGGTGCATTTGTGTTACTTTTGCAGTGATGAAACTGCATGATGAGTTCATAGCGCAGCTGCGTGAGCTGTTGCCCGAAGAATGGGAAGCGCTCGTTGATGCCATTACCACGAGTGAGCCCAGTGTCGCTGTGCGCGTCAACGGGGCGCGTGGGGTAGGGGTGCCCGATGGCCTCCACCGCGTGCCATGGTGCGACCAGGGTTTCTACCTCGATGGCCGTCCGTCATTTACCTTTGACCCCGACTGGCATGCCGGGCGCTACTATGTGCAGGATGCCTCATCGATGTTTATTGCCCATGTCATCAGCCACTTTGTCCATGAGCCCGTGCGCTACCTGGACCTGTGTGCTGCTCCCGGCGGCAAGACCACCGCTGCTATCCAGGCGCTGCCGCCACGGTCGCTGACGGTAGCCAACGAGATTGTGCCGCCGCGTGCCCGCGTGCTTGCCGACAACGTCATCCGTTGGGGTAGTCCCCACTGTGTGGTGACCAGTAATGCCCCTGCCCACTTGGGAAGACTGGAGAGTTTCTTTGATGTCATTGCAGCCGATGTGCCGTGCAGCGGCGAGGGCATGATGCGCAAGGACGACGAGGCTGTCGCCCAGTGGTCTCCTGCCCTGGTAGAGCAGTGCGCCCAGCGCCAGCGCGAGATACTCTCCGACGTGTGGCCCGCCTTGCGCCCTGGCGGCCTGTTCATCTACAGCACTTGCACCTACAACCGCCAGGAGAATGAGCAGATGGCCGATTTCATCGTCCGCGAACTGGGTGCCACCTCGCTTGAGGTGCCCGTTGACCCGTCATGGAATATCCATGCCGCCATCGGCAGCGAAGCCCATTGTTACCGTTTCATGCCCCACAGGGTGGATGGAGAGGGGTTGTTCATGGCGGTCTTCCGCAAGGACGGTGATGGCCTGCGCCAGGATATCCGCATGAAAGGGAAATCGTCCAAAAAAATCGATGAAACCGCTATAAACTGGCTTGCTGGTCCCGATCAGTTCATGATTGACCAGCAGGGCGACCTGCTGATTGCCGTTCCGCAAGACATCCACCGTGAGGTGGCCGCCCTGCGCGCGTCGTTGACCGTATTGCATGCCGGTGTGGAACTGGCGACGGTGATGGGACGCAAGACCGTGCCACACCATGCCCTGGCGCTGTCCATGGCAAGGGCCGATGGCGCTTTCCCCGTCTGTGAGGTCGATTATCCCGCTGCGCTGCGCTACCTGCGTGGCGAGAGCATCCCCGTTGAGGGTCCGCGTGGATACGTCCTCATCGCCCATCAGGGGGCCGTTCTAGGCTTTGCCAACAACCTGGGCAATCGCGCCAACAACCTCTATCCCAAGTCCCAACGCATCCTCAGCACCCACCTCCCCGACACCAAACCTACGGTAATTCTTTACTGAACAAATCATCCATGGTGACAGTGGCTTGGAAGTAGCTTGAGTACATGCCTTGTTTTAAACCATAAGTAGTGACAAGAACCGTGTGAATGGCATCGCGAGTTTTGGTCAAGTGGGTAAATGCACTAGTTCGTTCTCTGAGGTGCTCATCATATTCGCGTGACACAGAAAATAGCGATTGGCTGTACTTCATCTCGCAGATGGTGATGACGTGGTCTCCGCGGCATAATAGCAAATCGAGCTGCAAACCAGGCCACTCGTTGCCGTCTTTATCAATATGTTTTGGTGACGACCAGGTACAAATGTTGGTGAGAACGCCTTTGATACTCAATCTTGCCCTTATTTGGCTGATGTGATGCAGGCATACTTGTTCAAAAGCATATCCTGCCCATGCGTTTCTCGAATTTTCCTTGATATTTGACCAGAAATGCTCGTCTTGCCCCGATTTTCCCGCTATAAACTTTAGGTAATAGAGAGAGTAAGGATCTGTCAATTGATAGATAGCACCTCGTTCTTTCTTGCCGTAGGACGAATACTTCCTGATAAAATCACACTTTATCAAGTTATTGAGGATGGCGGTCAGTTTCCCGCTATCTCCGCCCTTAAGGCCTTCCTTGATTTCCTTCAAGGTCAATCCCTTATTTTTGGTGGCAATTATTTCTACGATTCGTCGATAAACCTCGGAAGACTTGAATAGTGAGCGGAAAAGGAAGTCATATTCAGTGCGGAGAGGAGCACCTTTACGATAAAACAGGTTGTCAATATTTTGATCAAAGGGTAGATTCCTGTCTAGCATGTCAAGATAATATGGGATGCCTCCCAGAATCATATAGGTCTCAAGAATTTGATAGCGGTTCCAATTAATATGCTTACGTTGAATTAGAAATTGCTCCACTTCATACAGGTTAAACGGTGAAAGGTATATAGAACGAGACACTCTACCGTAAAGCCCCCCTGTATCACCAATGATTTTATCTAACATCCATGACGTTGAGGACCCGCATACGATCATCGTGAGACCGTCACGGGTCGAAGCCCAACTGTTCCAAAAATATCCGAAAGCCGTTATGAACCTAGATTTTGGCGTTTCCATCCATGGCAGCTCGTCAAGAAAAACGACAATTCTCTTTTTATCAATGCTTGACAAATAATGGCGCAGTTGACCGAACGCTTCAAACCAATTTTTTGGTACTGGGTTTGTCTCGCCACTATATTCTCGCAATGTATCGCTGAATAAAGCTAATTGCGCAGTCATGGGCGCGTGAAAACTTCCTGTAAAGAAGAAATCAAATTGCTCATTAAAAAACTGCTTGATCAGGTAGGTTTTACCAACCCTCCTACGTCCGTATACAGCCACAAGCTTTGCCTCTTTTTGTGTACATATGTCTTGCAGAGTTTGCTGCTCATACTCTCTGCCGATAATGCCGTTTGCTGCCATAGTTTGTATCTTATTGATTTATTGGCGCAAAGATATGGTAAAGATTTGGGTAATGCAAATATTTGGGTGCCGTAACATATATTTTATCACAATTACGGCACCAAAATAATCTATAATGGTGCCGCAACCTGTTATTTTTTATTGTTTACGGCACCAGAATCCTAGAATCTGGCGCCGTAAATCTTGTTGAGAAACCTGTTACAGGTTCAGGTAGCTTTTCAGGGCTTCGACGTATTGCTCGAAGGCCTCTCGGCCCTGCTGGGTAACTTGGCAGGTGGTGCGCGTTTTCTTGCCGACAAAACTCTTGGTGACGGTAATGTAACCGGCCGTGGCGAGTTTATCGAGCTGCACACTCAGGTTGCCTGCTGTGGATTCGGTCTGTTCCTTGAGATAAACAAAGTCGGCCTCCTCCACGTTCATCAGGATGGACATCACTGCCAGCCGCAACTGTGAGTGAAGGATTGGATCGAGTTCTTTCATTGCTGCTTGGCTTTATGGTTGATGATGTGGCCCGGGATAATCATCATGCAGATGAAAGCAATCATGAACATAGGCATGAACCAACTGATACCGAGCGACACATGTCCTGCAATGCAGCAAACCGTGAAAATGCCGGCACACATTCCGATGGCTCCGCCAACAATGAGTGAGTTTTCTTTTACTACTATGCCTTGGGCAATCTCAGCCATCGGGACGACAAGGAGAGGGAAGACAAGCATCATCCCCCAGGCGTTTATGCCATTGAAGGCAAACCCGATGCAGAACAGCGTTGCAACAACGGCTACGAAGCCCACAGTGGCCCAGATTTGGGAAGTGATTTTGTCGGAGTAACTTTTCACTCCGTTCTTCAGGTCACTCTTCTTCGACATGATGGGGGTGGCGATGCCGCCAATAATACCGATTGCAAACCACAGCCAGTTCCATGCGGGGTTCTGGGTCGTGGCTAGCATAATCCATACCAGTGCGGTCACAGCAACAGTGAGGTAGCCCCACATGAGCAGGATGTTGCCATCACCGATGTAGCGCTCACGGGTGCGCTGAATCATCGAGGTAATCAATTCGAGGCTTTCGCGCTCGGTCATTTTCTTCTCTTCCATAACTTGAATTTTTTAAATGGGTTATAAAGCGGTTTAAAATATAAACTAAAAATCTCTGAAAAAAGAACGGCTTCGGCCGATGACCGTTCTGATTTCGATGCAAAGATAAAGCGGTTTATAATATAAACCAAATTTATGCCCAATATTTAACCTTCTTTAACATATTGGTACTATAATAGCACACCCTCATCCATCAGTTACATCTATTTAAAAAAAGCAAGTGGCTAGAGAAGTCTCTCTAACCACTAAACTCTAAACGCTAAACTTCAAGCGGATTGGCCGCTTGGATGTTATCCCACTTGGCAGCCGGGCTTGACGGGGCCGGTCGGGCCGATGACGATGAGTCGTCCGTCGGCATCCTCGGCACTAAGGATCATGCCCTGGCTCTCGATGCCCTTGAGCTTGCGCGGCGGGAAGTTGGCGATGAAGCACACCTGCTTGCCCACCAGCTCCTCGGGCTGGTACCACTTGGCGATGCCGCTGATGATGGTGCGTCCGGCCATGCCGTCATCGATGGTGAACTTCAGCAGTTTGTCGGCCTTTTTCACCTTCTCGCACTCCAGGACGGTGCCCACGCGGATATCCAGCTTGGCAAAGTCGTCGATGGTGCATGACGTGGTGACGGGCTTGGGCTTGAAGTTGTTGACGATGTTCTCCTGCTTGATGCGCTCCAAACGGTCCTTCTGGGCCTGGATGGCATCATCCTCAATCTTCTCGAACAGGAGCACGGGCTGCTCCAAGGCGCGTCCGGCGGGCAGGATGTCGATGTCGCCCAGTCGGTTCCAGTCGGCATGCTCCATACCGATCATGCGGCGCAGACGCTCGGCGCTGAAGGGCAGGAACGGCTCGAAGGCAATGGCCAGGTTGGCCGTGATCTGCAGGGCCAGGTTCATGATGGTCTGCACGCGCGGCATATCGGTCTTGGCGAGTTTCCAAGGCTCGTTGTCGGCGAGGTATTTGTTGCCGATGCGGGCCAGGTTCATCGCATCCTTCAAGGCTTCACGGAAGTGGAAATGTCCGATGTTGTCGTCGAGGGCAGCCTTCACGTTCTTGAATTCCTCGATGGCAGCGCGGTCCACATCGGTGAGTTCGCCGGCCTCGGGAACGATGCCGCCGCAGAACTTGTGCGTCAGCACCAGAGCACGGTTGACGAAGTTGCCCAGAATGGCCACCAGTTCGTTATTGTTGCGGGCCTGGAAGTCGTCCCAGGTGAAGTCGTTGTCCTTGGTCTCGGGTGCGTTGGCGGTGAGCACATAGCGCAACACGTCCTGCTTGCCGGGGAAGTCCTTGAGGTACTCGTGCAGCCAGACGGCCCAGTTGCGGCTGGTCGAAATCTTGTCGCCCTCGAGGTTCAGGAACTCGTTGGACGGCACGTTGTCGGGCATCACATAGTCACCGTGGGCTTTCATCATCGTCGGGAAGATAATGCAGTGGAACACGATGTTGTCCTTGCCGATGAAGTGGATGAGACGCGTGTCCTGCTGCTGCCACCACTGCTGCCAGGTGCCCCAGCGTTCGGGCTGGCCCTCGCACAGTTCCTTGGTGTTGCTGATGTAGCCGATGGGCGCGTCAAACCACACGTAGAGCACCTTGCCCT
>JAEEGG010005514.1_pt1 | contig 30005 bp, 22 predicted proteins | sample 9134161 | NCBI WGS metagenome assembly JAEEGG01 (sample SAMN16246543, study PRJNA631951) | gut metagenome | biome: gut microbiome; feature: rumen; material: CR-attached | host: Bos | place: Iran: Karaj | collected 2018-10
AGCCGCGAAGACGCTATCGACTACGCCGCTGCACACAAGATTCCGCTCAACGGCATCAGCAAGAAGAAGATCTACTCCGAAGACGGCAACCTCTGGCACCTCTCTCACGAAGGTGGCGTCCTGGAATTCCCGGAACAGGAACACAAGTACGAGTTCCTCAAGCACACCGCCACGTTCGAAAAGGCCCCGAACAAGGCCGACCACGTGACGATTTCCTTCGAAAAGGGCAATCCGGTCGCTATCGACGGCAAGAAGATGGGCGCTGTCGAACTCCTCGAATACCTGAACAAGATTGGCGGCAAGAACGCTTGCGGTCTCCTGGACATCGTCGAAAACCGCCTTGTCGGCCTCAAGAGCCGCGGCGTGTACGAAACTCCGGGTGGCACGCTCCTGTACAAGGCTCATGAATGCCTGCAGCAGCTCGTGCTCGACAAGGAAACTTTGTTCGAGGCCCAGAAGATGTCTATGACCTATGCAAACCTTGTCTACAATGGCCAGTGGTTCACTCCGCTTCGCCAGGCTATGGACGCCTTCTTCAATGAAGTGAACAAGGTTGTTACCGGTGACGTGACCCTCAAGCTCTACAAGGGCAACATCATCCCGGCCGGCATCAAGAGCCCGTACAGCTTGTACGACATGGGCCTCGGTGGCTTCACGGACGTTGACATGTACGACCAGAAGGACGCTACTGGCTTCATCCGTTGCTACGGCCTCCCGCTCAAGACGCGTGCCCTCTTGCTCGGCAAGAAGACGAACGTTGACTTCGGTGGCGTTCCGAGCCTCAAGAAGTAAAATAGGGCTATGAAACTATTGGCTCCGCGGTGCATGCCGCGGGGCCTTTTTTGTGCATTTATGGCATATGAATGAAAAAATGGTATATTGTGCCTGTGAAGACTTTCTTCTGCAAGATTTGTGCTGCTATTTTCTCTTGTACCGTTTATAGGTTTCTCCGCGTTGTCGGTTGGAAGCGTTCGACGGTGTATGCGAATTTGCATCATGTGAGTAATGCGCTTTTGTGTGTGAAAGGGGAGGGTGGCCAACAGCTCCAGAACCCCAAAGCGTTTTACTGCGAACTTTTGTGCCATCTTGTGCGCCATGTGGGCGAACTGCTTTTTTGCTTCGGCTTTTTCAAACGTCTGCCTGCGGCACTTTCGGCATATCCCTGCCGTGTTGCTGGTTGGAATTTTGATATTGCAGAAGGCTCGGCAGATGTCCTCGAAAAGATGCGTGATGGCGGAATTTTCCTTACGGCGCATTACGGCAACTACGAGGCAATCGGTCCGTGGCTCTGCTGCTTGGGAATCCCGCTCAAGGCGAGCTATATCCCCGTGAAACCGGCGTGGCTCAATCGCATTCTGGAAGGCCGCATTCGCGCGGTAGATGGTTACCGTTATTCGGTCGATGCCCGTACTCCTCGCGAGTTTTTGCGATTGCTGGATGAGGGCAAATTATTTTGTTTGCTCGCCGACCAGGATAGTCGCATCCCGAGTGCGACCGACGGAATTTTTTTGGGAAAACCTGTTTGCAACAATCCGCTCCCGGAATTTTTGCTGAAGTACCGCCCCGAAACGCCTGTGTTCGTTTGTTGGATGGAGGAACGGGAGAAGGTGACGAAGGTTCTCCATGCCGTCGAAATTAGGAGGGAATCTGTGATGGATTCGTTCAACGACTGGCTTGGGGAGCGCATTGCTGAAAACCCGACGCTTTGGTACGGATTTACGCATCGAAGGTTTATGAGTAAAGCGCCGGAGAGGTATGAGTGAGCTATGAGGTCGGCACTTCGTGCCTTTGAGGTTGCTGCGCTTTGAGGTATGAGGTCGCTCCCTTCGGTCGCTTTGAGGTATGAGGTAGATAGTGGTTAGGGATTAGGATCTAGGGGCTAGGGTGAAATATCACGGCTTCGCCGTCTTATATTAACGCACAAAGTGCGTGATTCTTTTCACTAGTCTCCCACCTAAAGGTGGCCATGCCCACATAAGTGCTAAAGCACTAAGTGGTCAAAGGTAGCCTCTTATCTCTAGTCTCTATTCTCGTGCCTCGTGCCTATCTCCTTGATACTCAACGAATTAGGCTAAAATTTCGCGTTTTCTCCTTAAATTTTTTTCCAAACAGCCCTGTTATGTCCAAAAATTGACACTTTTCTTTTGCTATATTCCGCTTACTCCCGAATGGGGGTGCGTACGGTGAAAGCCGTGCCGCTGTGTCAACCCAGGGCATTCATGACCCTAAAATTCTACAAGTAGGATTATCAAATGGATTTTTCTGCAGTTATCGCCGAAGAACTTAACCTCGAAGTGTGGCGCGTCGCCAAGGCGCTCGAACTCATGGACCAGGGGGGCACAATCCCCTTTATCGCCCGTTACCGCAAGGACCAGACGGGAACTCTTAACGAAATTGAACTCCGCGACATCAGCCACCGTCGCGACTACCTCCAGGAACTCTCGGATCGCAAGGACACGATTCTCAAGAGTATCGAGGAACAGGGCAAGCTCACGCCCGAACTCAAGGCCCAGATTGAAAACTGCAAAGACAAGACCCTGCTCGAAGACATTTACGCTCCGTACAAGCCCAAGAAGCGCACCCGCGCAACGATTGCGAAGGAACTCGGTCTTGAACCGCTGGCCCGCCTGATGTGGGCCCAGGAAAATACGGGCAACACTGCCGAAGAAATCGCCCGCATCTACCTCTCCGAAGAAAAGGGCCTCGCCGATCCGAAGGCCGCCCTCAAGGGAGCCTGCGACATCCTCGCCGAAGAAGTGGCCGACAATACCGAATTCCGCCAGTACCTCCGCAACAAGGTGGAAAAGACGGGCGTCATGGTTTCCAAGGTCAAGAAGGATTTCGAAAAGCAAGACACCAAGTTCAAGGACTACTACGACTTCAGCGAACCGGTCGGCAAGATTCCGAGCCACCGCATGCTGGCGCTCCGTCGTGGCGAAAAGGAGAAGGTGCTGCGCCTCTCTATCGAGGTGCCGACCGAAGAAATGGTGGGTTACCTCAAGAACCAGGTCATCAAGGGTGAATCTGTCTGGAAGCCGTATCTCGAAGAAATGTGCCAGGACGCTTGGGACCGCCTGTTGCAGCCGAGCATGGAAAGCGAAGTGCGCCTCCTGTTGAAGGACGCCGCCGAAGAAGAAGCTTTCAAGGTGTTCTCCAAGAATCTGCAGGACGTTTTGCTCGCTGCCCCTGCCGGCCACAAGGCTGTGCTCGCTCTCGATCCGGGTTTCCGTACGGGTTGCAAGGTGGCCGTGCTCGATGAGAACGGCAAGTTCCTGGACCACGGCATCATCAAGCCGCATGAACCGCACAACGACAAGGCTGGCGCGGCTGTCTACCTGATGCAGCTTATCGACAAGTACAAGATTGATTTGATTGCTATCGGCAACGGTACCGCAAGCCGCGAGACCGATGCCTTCTGTGGCGAGATGGCTCTCAAGTTCAAGGGCAAGGTGCCGCCGCGCGTCATCGTTTCCGAAGCCGGTGCTTCGGTGTACAGCGCCAGCATGATTGCCATCCAGGAATTCCCGAAGGAAGACGTGACGACTCGTGGCGCTATTTCCATCGGTCGCCGTTTGCAGGACCCGCTTGCTGAACTCGTGAAGGTCGACCCGCAGTCTATCGGTGTGGGTCAGTACCAGCACGACGTGAACCAGCGCGAACTCAAGAAGCGCCTCGACGAAGTGGTGGAAAGCTGCGTGAACATGGTCGGTGTCGACGTGAACAGCGCTTCCGCTCCGCTCCTCTCGCATGTGGCGGGCCTCAGCAACACGCTCTCCGAAGCGATTGTGAAGTACCGCGAAGAGAACGGCGCCTTTGCAAGCCGCGAAGCTCTCAAGAACGTGAAGGGCTTTGGCCCGAAGGCGTTCGAACAGGCCGCCGGCTTCATGCGCATCCCCGGTGCAGAAAACCCGCTCGACGATTCTGCCGTGCACCCTGAAAACTACGCCCTCGTGGAACAGATGGCCGAAAAGGTCGGCGTTCCCGTGAAGGACATGGTCGGCAATGCCGAAGCCGTGAAGGCCATCAAGATTGACGAGTTCCTCTCCGACGAAGTGGGTAAGGCTACCTTGGAAGATATCTTGAAGGAACTCCAGAAACCGAGCCGTGACCCGCGTAAGGAATTCCGTTATGCGAAGTTCGATGACCGCATCAAGACCATCAACGATCTCGTGACGGGTAGCTGGATGGAAGGCGTTGTCACGAACGTCGCTAACTTCGGTGCGTTCGTGGATATCGGCGTTCACCAGGACGGTCTCGTTCACATTTCCGAGATTAGCGACAAGTACGTGACCGACGCGAAGGAAGTCCTGACCGTGGGCGACGTGGTGAAGGTGCGCGTGGTCGCTGTGGATGCGAACCAGAAGCGTATCAGCCTCTCCATGAAGCAGGAACAGACCGACGGCGTTGCCGGTGCGGGTGCCAGTGGCCCTCGCGGCCAGCGAGTTGGCGGTCCCCGCGGCAACTTCGGTGGCCGCGGCCGCGACAATGGTCGCGGCAATGCACGCCCGCAGGGCGGCATCCAGGGCCACGCTACGCTCGCCGACCTCAAGAACAAGATTGCGGGTAAGGAACGTCCGGGCTTTGCTCCGAAAAAGCCTGCCGCTCCTGTCCAAGTCGGCAAGCTCAACTCCATGCTTAAACAAATTATGAAGAAAGCTAAGTAGCGCCTTACCAAGTAAAGGTTAGTTCACAAAGATCGCCCCGCCGGGGCGATTTTTTGTGTTAAAAAATCTTTTTCGTCAATACAATTTTACACAAAAATTACCGCACTATCGTTTGTTGGGGGGTATTTTTATCTTGGGTGCCGTGGGATAAACACATAGGAGGCTTTATGCGTTCGTCCATTTATGTCTTTTTTCTCTCGCTGATGATGTCTGCTGCATTGGCGTTTGCCCAGGAGGATGCCGACGAGGCACTCCCGTCCGGTGATGAAACTGCACTTGAGCAGGATGAGTCTATCGACGATGCATCGTCTAGCGAAGAATCGGTGGCATCTGACGAGGAATCTGCATCCGATGAGGCTTCCGAGGGTGAAGTCGCAAAGGCTCCTTCGGGTGATTTCAAAGGCAAAATTTCGCGTAAAGGAAAAGATTGGTTCCTTGGCGAAAACAAGGTTGGTGAAGATGTTATCATCGAAGAACTGAATGCCAATTCAAGGTCGGCCAGTGAATTCCGCACATCCAGAGTCTTCTACTATCCGGGAATGGTGCTCGGTGGTGTGGGTGGTTTTGCTATGGGTTATGGCGTTGTTTCCTGGGTTATGGGCGAGGATATTGGCATGCCGCTTACTTTGGCGGGTGTGGGCATTGCTGGCGTAGGTGTTTTGCTCTACTACGTCGCTGGAAAGTATTTTGATTCGTCTATCCGGATTTACAACTTGGAAGTGGGCTACGACATGGCTCTGCAACTCCAGGTGGTTCCGACCCAACAGGGTGGCCTAGCTTTAGCGCTTGCGTTCTAGCGATAAGCTAAGTTCGAAAAATCATTCTAAAAAACGAACCCCGAGGTTATCTAACCTCGGGGTTTTGTTCGTTGTACGGACGTTTTAAATTATTCGTACTTGATCACGCCGGCCGGGCAGCTGTCAGCAGCGTCCTTGATTTCGCTTTCGTAAGCGGAGAAATCGACGCCTTCCTTCACCTGCATCTTTTCCGGAACGCTGAACACTGCGTCGCAAGTTGCTTCGCAGGCGCCGCAGGAGACGCATTCGTCGCTGGATTCGTCGAGCCAAACTTTCGTGATAGCCATATATACCTCTTTGTGTCTTGGTTGAATTTATATACGCAATATAACAAAATCTTGAACTATTAAAAATGGAAAAGCTGAAAAACTACAAAAAACATTCAAAAAGGGATAATAGAAGTTTTTTCCTGTCGCCTTCCTACTTCCTATGGTCTACTTTTCTAAATTTGCACCTAAATTCTTTAACCGTCTAAAAAGACGAAAACACGAGAGGTCAACACCCGCGATGAAAAAAGTGGTTGTAAAAATTGGTGGCAGCCTGGCAATCGACGAAGCCAAGCTCGCTGATTTTGTGTCGGCAGTTTCTGCACTCCCCGGCAGTGGCTGTCAGGTGGCCGTGGTTCACGGCGGTGGCAAGGATATCAACGAGAATATCGCCTTGCTCAAGGAACAACCGACATTCATCGACGGGCTGCGAGTCACGACACCGGGCATTATGAAAATGGTCGAGATGACCCTCTCGGGCCACGTGAACAAGAAGCTCGTGCGCATGTTGCTGAACAACAACTGCAACGCCATCGGTATTTCCGGCGTGGACGGCAACCTGTTCCAAGTCGTCAAGAAGCAGGGCAAGGTGGACCTTGGCCTGGTGGGCGAAATCAAGCAGGTGAACCCGAAGATTGTCGCAGACCTCTGGGCTGCCGGTTGGACTCCGGTAGTCAGCCCGATTTCCATTGGCGAGGGCCAAAGCTGGAACGTGAACGCCGATACCGCCGCAAGCGAACTGGCTGTGGCACTCGAAGCCGACCAGTTCGTGCTGGTGAGCGACGTGCCGGGCGTGATGGACGAGAACAAGAATGTAATTCCCGAACTGAGCGAAGCGGACGCCGAAAAGCTTATCGAGGCTGGCGTCATCTCCGGCGGTATGATTCCCAAAGTCCGCGAGAGTTTCAAGTCGATCCGACGAGGACTCAAGAGCATCCACATCGTGGGTTGGAAGGACGCGGAACACTTTGGCAAACAAATTAATGGAGATTTAAACTATGGCACAATCTTGCGCTAACCTGCTCGAACAGGACAAACAAATTATCGCGCCGCTCTACGGCAAGGCAGACATCAACTTCGTAAAGGGCGAAGGCTCTTACCTCTACGACGATCAGGGCAACAAGTACCTGGACTTCGTCGCGGGTATTGCCGTAAACGCACTCGGTCACCAGAACCAGGCTATCAAGGATGCGGTAGTGGAACAGATGAACCACTTCAACCACATCAGCAACCTTTACCCGAACTACCCGCAGATTAATCTCGGCAAGGTCCTCCTTGAAATCACCAAGTTCGACAAGGCCTTCTTCTGCAACTCCGGTACCGAAGCCAACGAAGGCGCTATCAAGTTCGCGCGTAAGTACTTCGACCGGAAGGGCGAAAAGAACCGCCAGAAAATCGTGACGTTCGTGAACAGCTTCCATGGCCGTACTTTCGCAGCTCTTTCTGCAACGGGCCAGCCGGCTATCAGGGAAGGCTTCGGCTCCATGCCGGGTGACTTCGTACACGTCACGTGGAACGACTGCGCTGCCTTGAAGGCCGAGGTGGATGGCAATACCTGTGCCATCATGCTGGAATCGCTGGCTGCCGAAGGTGGCGTGATGACGCTTTCTGCCGAAATGGTCGCTACCATCAACAGTCTGCAGAAGGAATGCGGCTGCCTCGTGATTGTTGACGAAGTGCAGGCGGGCGTGGGCCGTCTCGGAACCTTCCTCGGCTTCGAAAAGTATGGTCTGAATCCGGACCTCGTTTCTCTCGCGAAGGGTATCGGTGGCGGGCTCCCGCTCGGTGCAGTGCTTCTGCGCCAGAAGATTGCCGACCAGCTCAAGGCCGGCGACCACGGTACCACTTTTGGCGGTAACCCGATTGCATGCGCCGCGGGTCTCGCTGTCGTGAAGCAGATTCCGGGCCTGTTGAAGAATGTCGCTGAACGTTCCGCCCAGCTGAAGGCCGGTTTGGCGAGCCTTGTGGAAAAGTACAGCTTCGCCAAGGAAATCCGCGGTGAAGGCCTGATTCTCGGTGTGGCCCTCGACGAATCCATGCCGGTGGGCAACATCATCGCCGCCGCCCGGGCCGAGCATCTCATGGTGCTCTCTGCCAAGGGCAACGTGCTGCGTATGCTGCCGCCGCTGAACGTGAGCGCCGCGGAGTGCGAAGAGGCTCTTGCGAAACTCGGCAAGGCTTTTGAAGCTGCTGCGAAGTAAATCGCCGTATTGTCATCCCCGACTTGGTCGGGGATCTTCTAATCATGAAAAAAGCCGCAACGAATTAAAATCGCTGCGGTTTTCGTTTTTAAAGAGGAATTCTTACTGGCGCAAATCTGCGCGGTACCATTCGCCGTAGGGGCCGTTCTCTCTGCCGGGGGGCACTCCGTTCTCGTCGCATGTCCAAGGAGTGTTTTCGAAGATGTCTCCGCCTGCAGATGTCACCGCATACTCATCAAATTCGCCTGTGCAGTCTTTTATAAGGAAGATTTGCGCGAAGTCATCACCTTTTTTGCAGTCTCCGTCGGCGAAGATAAACGCGTATTTGACGTATTCATATTCGATATGCGTCAGAATTATGGCTAAGAATTGGGACCCTGAGATGGCGACTGTGTAGATATCGCAGTGCTCGGAATTGAAATTTTCTCCGGTAATGGCCGTTGTCATCGGGAAGTACTTGGCGACTTCGGCGGGTGAGGGTTCCCTGATGGTGTATGAACCCGTATCGAGAACAATTTCGCTTGTCGGCAGAATGCGGTAGGCGAGTATGAGACTGTTGAACGAAATTCCTTCGGATACATCCGCGAATTGCTCCGCATATTTTTCCAGAGTGAAGGCTGCTGTATCGATAGGTTCTCCCTTGTTGCTTGTGTCGAGGTGGTCAATGGGGTTGTGCCCGGGAGCCCAGTAATCTTCGATGGGGTCAAAGTCCGAAACGTCAAGCTTGCCGGTGTTAATGTCGGTGCAGACGCTTTCGGATTTCTTTACGAAGTCCTGGATAAAGCGGTTCGTGTCGAGAGCTGTCGTGGAATCCCGTTTTACATGGCATTTCTTTGTCCCATCAGCTTCGGGTTCAGAGCATTCCAATGTAAGATGGCTTAAATCGGCGCAGAAAGCGTACAAGTCTCCCGTTGAAGTGCAGAAACCACTGTAACCGCCATCCACGATGATTTTCGGGTTTGTGTTGCATACATCCTGGAACTCCTGGAGAATGCTGTCGCAGGCGGCTCCGACATTGTGCATTGTCAATGTCTTGAAGATATAGCCGTATCTTGCTTCCATCTTGAACTTGGCATCGAAGGACTGGTCGCCTGCGGAGCAAGTCGCTGACGCTCCATTTTCCTTGTCGTAGAGCATGACATCAAGACTGTCCATGTCGCTGCTTAGGGAAGTCGGTTCTGTCTCGAATGCGGTGAATTTTGAGTAGAAGGAGAAATCTTGGTCTGCACCGCAGAGATAGGTGGCGCTGTTTTGATTTGTGCTGCTGTCTTGGTTTGAGTAACAAGGATCCATGAGTTCGGGAATGATGGGCTTGTCGCCTTCAAAGACAATGGAGTCGTTCTCTGCGATGGCGTTCGGGTCTACTGTCGCCCCGGCGGTCGATGCTTCGTCTGAGGAACAGGCGGCGAGCGCGACAAGCGCGATGCTCCCTGCTGCGATAAATTTCTTGTTAAGCATGGCTCTCCTCCTTCACTTTGTCTGTGCATGGAAATAGTTGAAAATTGATTCGGTAGACCTGATTCAGGTCCTTGTACTCGTTTGCGATGTCGACGACCTTCTTGCAGCAGTTGCTCACCTCTTCGACAATGCGGCTGTAGGCCTCCTTGCATACGCCGAGTGTTGCCCCGGTAATGAACCTCTCGCTTGCGCTGTAGCGGTCCACTGCACGTACGGCCATGTTGCCCATCTCCTTGTGCATAGCGCGTATGGCGATGGGGAGGGCCTCCTTCGACCCGATGACGGTCTGCTCCGTTTGCGAGTAAATCTTGTCGCCGTCCTTCTTCAGGAACCCGGCCTTCACAAGGAAGGCGAGGATGTCGCGGACTTCTTCTGCCGAAACATATTCTTTGCATTCGTCCGCAATCTTTCGCGGCTGTGCTCCAGGCATCATCGGTGCAAGTTCGCGAATTACCGGGTACTTCCAGGATTCGTAATACTGGAAGGCTTCGCTATCGACGACGCGCACCTTGTGCTCGCGGGCAATCTTGTCCATCTCGAGCAGGGCGGCCTTCTTGGCGGTGTCCGTCTCGGCGTTTCCGAAAAGCACGAGCTGCTTGAAGTATTCGCACTCGTATCCGGTGAGCCCCATGGCTTTTGCGACTGGGGCAATCTTGATTTTGCTCAGGCTGCTTTGCCCCGTGCAGACGAGCTTCAGGAAGTTCGGCGACGTGAACCCGGCGAGCTTGCAGAATTCGCGCCACGAGAATGCTCCGTGACTTTTACGGTAATCGTAATAGTCCTGCATGTAGGCGCGGTAATCTTTGTATTCGAGAATCGGTTTCATGCTCATAAAATAGGTTTGTTAATCCCGAAAGTCAATATTTGAATTATACAAAAATGAAGAAATTTCTGTAAAAATGGCAAAATTTTGTAGAATTTTTCAATTTTTATTTCTAAATTATACAATTCGTATTATTTGGAGCAAAATGTTGCTTTTTGGAGCCAAAATAATCTACATTAGCAAGACAAAGAGACACAATTCACAAAAGGATACAATATGGCAAACAAGTACGCCGGAACCCAGGCCGAAAAGAACCTCCAGGCCGCCTTCGCAGGCGAATCCCAGGCCCGCAACAAGTACACCTACTTCGCTAGCTGCGCCAAGAAGGAAGGCTACGAACAGATCGCCGAACTGTTCCTGAAAACCGCTGACAACGAGAAGGAACACGCCAAGCTGTGGTTCAAGGAACTCGAAGGCATCGGCGATACCGCTGCCAACCTGAAGGCTGCCGCCGACGGTGAAAACTACGAATGGACCGACATGTACGAAGACTTCGCGAAGACCGCCGAGGCCGAAGGCTTCAAGGCTCTCGCCAACAAGTTCCGCATGGTCGCCGCCATCGAAAAGCGCCACGAAGAACGCTACCGCGCCCTCCTCAAGAACGTGGAGACCGCCGCCGTGTTCGAGAAGAGCGAAGTCAAGGTGTGGGAATGCCGCAACTGCGGCCACATCGTCGTGGGCACCAAGGCTCCGGCCGCATGCCCGGTGTGCGCCCACCCGCAGTCCTTCTTCGAAGTGACCGCTGAAAACTATTAAAAAATATTAATGTCGCGCTTTAGCGCCAACTACTAGTAAAATGTCACCCCCGCGCAGGCGGGGGTCTTTTTTTATTCCCCGCCTTGTGTGGGGAATTTTTATATAATTTGTTTAAAATAACATAAAAGATTGAGAAAACGAAAATGAAAGATTTTATTGATTTCAAACCGTTCTATTCGCATGAGACGGATGTCTACAGTCTCAATGGATTTACTCCTGCTGTCGTTAACAAGGCTTATTTAGACAAACTTGGAGTCAAGGTTGCTCCGTCCGAAAGTACCCTCGAGGGGCTTACGCGCGGTTCCAAGGTGTTCATGGAACGAGTCAAGAACAAGACGGTCATTCCCGTATCCAAACTTTATCTCGAAGAAATCGACCCTGAAAAGGTCAATACAGAAATCCACAACTATACGGGCCGCTGCCCGACGCTCACGTTCGAAATCAACCCTATCAAGGGCTGCAATGTCGGCTGCCAGTACTGCCTGGTGACCGATGGTGTACATGAACAGAAATTGGTCGCCTACGAGAACTATCACCTGTATGTTCGCAAGTTGCTCGAAGAAATGAACGGCGACCCCTGGGGGCCGGTAACCGAAGAGGACATCCGCAAAAAGAACGTGCTTTTGCAGGACCTTGCGACCGCCATTGAGGAGGCTCCGGAGCGCAAGCAGGAAATCGAGGTGAAAATCGTGGAACTGAGCCGCGGCAAGAACTGGAATCACTATTACTACTTCTCGCCGAAGACAGAAGCGTTCCAAGAACCGACGGTACAGACCGGTATTGCGCATAGGATTTTGAAGGAATTCATCGAGCATTTCAAGAAGCATCCCGATTCCAATGCAAGACTCTTTATCGCATCTAAGTCGGGCCCTAAGCACTTGCAGTACGAATACGAGGGCGAATCCATCCTCGACCTTTTTGAGCAACTCAAGGGCAAGATGCAGTTCAACACCAGCGTGTCCATCATGCCAACCGAGTTCAGGAACCTGCTGGAGCCCTATGCGGCGCCTATCGACGAACGCATGCAATCCGTGAAACTTTGCCGCGAACGCGGGATTCAGGCGAATTCGGCGCTTATCCAGCCCATCGTATTGCCTTACCTCACGGATGAACACATCAAGGAGTTTTTCGATAAGTTGCACGATGCGGGCATCATTAACTACAAGCCGGAATTCCTGACCGCATGCATGGAGAACCTGGCTATGCTCGGACAGTGGCTCGGGCATTTCGACAAGAATTTGGAACGCGAACTTTACGAAGTCTACTTGAAGCCAAGCAATGCGGACCACCGCAAGCAACGCGGTCGCACCGCCCCCGAAAGGGAACTCTGCATTGCAGCCATCAAGCGGATGATGGACTACACGCAGACGCTAGGCATGTCGACCAGTATTTGCTATTGGGTCCGCAAGCAGTTGCAGATTCCAAATACACTTATCCCCATCATCAACCAGAACGGCTTCCAGTGCCTTGGATACCAGTCCAAGTTGTTCCAGAAGTAGCCCCTGCAACGAAGGTTTTATGACGGCCGAGAAAAATTTTTGGAATGTCTGTAAAGAACTGTACGGGGACCAGGAAAGTTATTACCACAGGTGGTATCACGAAAAACCGATGGTCATTACCCCGGAACGCAACGAGGAATTGCGCGATATGCACCGTGTTCTCTATAAGTGTGTTGAGTACATGGCGGCAAACTACGCCGATTTTACGGACAAGTACATGCCGCTTTCCGAAAAGGAAATGGAGATCCTCGAATACCAGGGCAAGTATCCGTTTTTGGCGGGGACCTTCCGCCCCGACTACCTTGTCACGGAAGACGGTGACCTGAAACTCTGCGAAATCACGAGCCGATTCTTCGGTCACGGGATTTTCATGTCGTACTTTGCCGAGGCTGCTGCTAACAATTTCATGGAGAGGTATCCCGGAAGCAAAAGGGAATCGCTCTACGAACAGATGATGCAGAGCGCGCTGGATATTGTCGGCGACAAGGATGAAATCTACGTATTGAAGAGTTCGGACAAGACTTCCGAAATCAAACTCTACAAGCCATTCTACGAGCACTTCGGAAAAAAGGTCACCATCCTGGAAGCAGATGAAGTCGAAGGTCGCATCAACGATTGGAACGGAAAATTTGTCATCAGTGCGTTGAACCAGAAGGATATCCTGAGTTATTCCATGGATACGATCAAGGCTATGATCGATTCTCGAATGTACAACGATTTCCGCACCGTATTCCTGATTCACGACAAGCGGTTTATGCGGCTCTGGTTCATGCCCGAATTTACGCGGAACTTCCTTACCGACAAGGAGGCAGAATTCCTGCGGAATCACTCCATCGAAACATGGATATGCAAGGATAAGTCATCGGAAGACATCTTGAAAAAAGCGTATGCGGACAAGGACGGCTATATCCTTAAGCATTTCCGCCTGGGCAAGAGCGAAAAGGTCTATGCGGGCCCGCTGACGGACGAAAACCAGTGGAAATCGCTTTTTGATGGGGGAGCCGTCAAGGATATGATTATCCAGCCGTTCCTGCATCAGAAAACGTATCGTACCATATGGGAAGGGACTCCCTTCGACGATTATGTATGCGGCATGATGCTCTGCATTGACGACAAGTATTTTGACTCTGGACTTTTCCGTACTTCCAGTTGCCCGGTGACGAACATGGTCGACGATCGCAAGGCGTTCCCCTTAGTGACAGATGACGCGCGTATCATTTCTTGCGGAGACGTTCTTTGATTATTGCCGGAAACCAGCCCTATTTTTTCCCGTATATTGGCTTCTGGCAGCTCGTCAATGCTGCCGACCTGTTCCTGATAGGCGATAACTACAATTTCATCAAGCGCGGGTGGATCCAGCGGAATAGGATCCTCATTAACGGGGAACCTTTTTTCTTTGGACTGGAAGTGAAGCACATTACGTCTTTCAAGAAAATAAACGAGACTGAATTTGTCGATTTTGATGTTGGACAGAAACTGAATACCGTTTATCGCGCCTACCGCAAGGCACCGCAGTTCGATGCGGGTTATAACCTCGTGAAGGCGATTTTGGACAATCCGGAGCGCAATGTCGCGGAGTTCCTTTTCCAGTCGATAAAGGATGTTTGCCGGTTCCTCGGGATAAACACGAAATTCATAAGAAGTTCCGAAATACCGGGCAACGACAACTACAAGCGGGAATACCGCATTTACGATTTCTGTCACCGGCTCGGGGGAGATACTTATCTCAACGCCGTAGGCGGGCAGGACCTGTATCATTTTGATGACTTTGAAAAACACGGAGTTACGCTGAAATTCATTCATCCCAATATCCGGCCCTACAAGCAGTTCTATAACGCATTCGTTCCGGGGCTTTCCATTTTGGACGTCATCATGTTCAATCCGCTGGACATGATAAAAGAGATGCTCAAGGACTACAGTTTAATCGAAAGCAAGGACTGAAAACGATCCCTTTCTCCGTAGTTTTTCGCATCTGCGACGTCCTTCAACATGGCCGCAATTGAAAGCGAATTGTATATTTTTTGCTATGGTTAGATTTATTTTCTTACTGGTTTTCGCAATTGGTTTTAGCACAGCCTCCGCAGACGCCATTGTCAAGGACAAGAACGTCAAGGAAAGTACGCCCAAATACAGATTGAGCCAAGAGATTGATTTTCAAGGGAGCGAAGTCTTTTTAGACGAACGCACCGATAAAAAGTTTATCAAAGACTTGAAAAGCGAGGATGTATTTAATTTTCCTCATCCATTTGTCGCTATGGTTGGAACGGCATTTGCGAACCATCATTCTATTGAAATTTACCCCGACGATATTTGGCTTTTAATCATGGATGGAATCAGCCAGCATGTCAACTACAATCGCGATAAACTAAAAGACAAATTCGTTCTAGAAGGAGCAGATACAAATCTTGTCGTGAACGACAATGCTCTTACTCCGCAATCGCCGCCAAGCGCTTGGAAAAAGAACATTAGCGCTATCTATGATTCACTTTACCAAAAGCTCCCTGAAACGACCAGAAACGCATTCAACATTGACTTTTCCACATCTACCGATATCGACAAACTTGTTGCAAAAACAACACTCATGGCGATTAGTTCAACATACTACACCTATTCCATAAGAACACTATGCGGCATACCCCAAATTGTCATCAAAGGTAAAAAGAAAGATTGGCAAAAATTAAAAGATTCATTTGACAAGTTAGCGGTCATTCTCGATATGCCTTGGTGGGCAGAACAAATCGACCCGATTCTAAATGAATTTATCCATACTTTCGAAAAAAAATACAATATGAAATTTTGGAGAGGTATCTACAAATACTTTCCGCCCAAAAATAGCGGAGCCGTACCTAACATCAACGGGTGGATTACAAAATTTTTTCCATACATTCCCAAGGATGAACAGAAGCATCGAACCCATTGGGACGAACAAGTCAAATTCAGAGACCTCACCACCGGTCGCAACGATGTTTGGATCACATGGAAATATCTTGGCAAAGAAATCCCCTTGTTATTATCCACTGGATTCTGGGGTGTGACTATCGACTCGGAAACAAAGCGGTTAAAGACCATCCGCGGCTATGTTTTGACAGGCTATTAATCCTCGTCTTATGCAAAAGTTCCTAAATTGGCGCCCCCTTCGGGGGTGCATGTAGTTTGACTCGGCTATAAAAATGAGCAAGCTCATTTTTGCAGCACTCGTCTTTTACTACATTTGAGGTCATTAACATACTCTACCGGGATCGCCATCCCGATGGATTAACTCTCAACAAATGAGGAAAAAACAAAAAATGGCAAGAGCATTGATTATCGGTTGTGGCGCTGTCGCCACGGTTGCTATCAAGAAGTGCTGCACGGCAAGCGAAGTGTTCAGCGAAATTTGCATCGCTAGCCGCCACCGCGAAAACTGCGAGAAGCTCGCTCAGGAACTGCGCCCGAACACGAAGACGGTCATTACGACTGCCGCCGTGGATGCGGACAAGGCCGAAAATGTCTCTAAGCTCATCAAGGAATACAAGCCCGACCTGGTGATGAACATCGCGCTCCCGTACCAGGACCTCGCCATCATGGATGCCTGCCTCGAATGCGGCGTGAACTACATGGACACGGCGAACTACGAGCCCGAAAACATCGACGATCCGGAATGGCGCAAGGTTTATGACAAGCGCTGCAAGGAGCAGGGCTTCAGCGCCTACTTCGACTACAGCTGGCAGTGGGCTTACAAGGAAAAGTTTGAAAAGGCCGGCCTCACGGCGTTGCTCGGCTCGGGCTTTGACCCGGGTGTTTCCCAGGCCTACTGCGCCTACGCCCTCAAGCACCAGTTCGACACTATCGAAGAAATCGACATTCTCGACTGCAACGGCGGCGATCACGGCTACAAGTTCGCGACGAACTTCAACCCCGAAATCAACCTGCGCGAAGTTTCCGCTCCGGGCAGCTACTGGGACACCGACGCAAACGGCAAGGGCCACTGGGTCGAAATCCCGGCCATGAGCATCAAGCGCGAATACGTGTTTGACGAAGTGGGCAAGAAGGACATGTACCTCTTGCACCACGAAGAAATTGAGTCGCTCGCCCAGAACATCCCGGGCGTCAAGCGCATCCGCTTCTTCATGACGTTCGGCCAGAGCTACCTCGACCATATGCGCTGCCTCGAAGACGTGGGCATGCTCAGTACGCAGCCCATCAAGTTCCAGGGTCAGGAAATCGTGCCTATCCAGTTCCTCAAGGCGCTCCTTCCGGACCCGGCAAGCCTCGGCCCCCGCACCGTGGGCAAGACGAACATCGGTTGCATTTTCAAGGGCACCAAGGACGGCAAGCCGAAGACCTACTATCTCTACAACGTTTGCGACCATCAGGAATGCTACAAGGAACTCGGTAGCCAGGCCATCGCCTACACTACGGGCGTTCCGGCCATGTGCGGTGCCATGATGGTGCTTACCGGCAAGTGGAACAAGCCGGGCGTGCATACCGTGGAAGAATTTGACCCGGATCCGTTCATGGAAGCCCTCACCAAGTACGGCCTCCCGTGGAAGGAAAACTTCAACCCTGTTCTCGTTGACTAGAGAGACTCAGAGCAATGAAAAAATGGCGCATTGACGATTCCCGTGACTTGTACAACGTCAAGGGTTGGGGCGTGAACTTCTTCGACATCAACGAGAAGGGCCACGCGACTGTTCATCCGCTCAAGGAAGGCGGCCCGGACATCGACCTGTACGAACTCGTGCAGGAACTTTCGCTCCGCGACGTCTCCACCCCGATGCTGCTTCGCTTCCCGGATATCCTGGACAGCCGCATCGAGAAGATTAACGAGTGCTTTAACAAGTCCCGCACGGAATATGGTTTCAACGGGAGCTACTACAGCATCTTCCCGATCAAGGTGAACCAGCAACGCGCCGTGCTCGAAGAAATCGTCAGCCACGGCAAGAAGTACAACATCGGTCTCGAGGCCGGTTCCAAGCCGGAACTGCATGCGGTGCTCGCGAACATGGACAATCCGGATTCGCTGATTATCTGCAACGGCTACAAGGACGAGGACTTCATTGAACTTGCCCTACTCGCGCAGAAGATGGGCAAGAAGATTTTCATCGTCGTCGAGAAGATGAACGAGCTCCACCTGGTGGTGGAACTTTCCCGCCGCATCGGTGTGCGCCCGAACATTGGCATCCGCATCAAGCTGGCAAGCTCCGGCAGCGGCAAGTGGGAAGAATCCGGCGGATACCACAGCAAGTTCGGCCTCAACAGTTCCGAACTGCTCGAAGCGCTGGACTACATCAAGCAGGAGAAGATGGAAGACTGCATGAAGCTCATCCACTTCCACCTGGGTAGCCAGATTACGAACATCCGCCATATCAAATCGGGCCTGCGCGAAGTCTCGCAGTTCTATGTGCAGATTCGCAAGATGGGCATGAGCCTTGAATTCGTGGACGTGGGCGGCGGTCTCGGCGTCGATTACGACGGCACCCGCAGTTCCAACGCGAGCTCGGTGAACTACTCCATCCAGGAATACGCGAACGACGTGGTGTACGCCATGTACGAAGCCTGCGAAAACGGCGACGTGCCGCACCCGAACATCATTGCGGAATCGGGCCGTGCTCTTGCGGCGCACCATTCCATTTTGGTGTTCAACGTGCTGGAAACCGCTGGCCAGGCGTTCTTCGACGAGAACGCTCACGAGATTGACGACGACGCTCCCGATGCATTGAAGGATTTGTACGGCATCTACAAGGGGCTCACCCCGAAGAACCTGCTCGAAAGCTGGCACGATGCCATCCAGTTGAACGATGACGTTCTGAACGGTTTCAAGGTGGGCGATTACGACCTGCCGACGCGAGCCATGTGCGAACGCCTGTTCTGGAGCATCGTGCGCAAGGTAGACCAGCTTGCGAAGGATTTGCGCCATCCGCCTTACGAACTCAGCGAACTCCCGCGCTTGCTCGCACAGAAGTATTTCTGCAACTTCAGTTTGTTCCAGAGCCTGCCGGATAGCTGGGGCGTGGACCAGGTTTTCCCGCTCATGCCTATCCAGCGCTTGAACGAAGAACCGACTGTGGAAACCACTCTCCAGGATGTCACTTGCGACTCCGATGGTAAAATCGACATGTTCGTCCGTGGTGGCGACGTGAGTCGCACGCTCCCGCTGCATGAACTCAAGAATGGCGAACCGTACTACATCGCGGTCTACCTCGTGGGCGCCTACCAGGAAATCCTCGGCGACCTGCATAACCTCTTTGGCGATACGAACGCAGTCCACATCGTCTGCAACGACAAGGGCGGCTACGAAATCGACAAGGTGATTGACGGCGAATCTGTGGAAGACGTGCTCGACTACGTGAACTTCAGCGACAAGGCCCTTGTGCGCACCATGGAAAACTGGGTGTCGCGCTCCGTGAAGGAAGGGAAGATCAGCCTGCAAGAAGGCAAGGAATTCCTGAACATCTACCGCGGCGGCCTTTACGGGTACACGTATCTGGAGTAAAGGAATGAGTCATCCCCGCGAAGGCGGGCGGACAGCACTTAACAACTTGTTGTTTAGTGCGCATGGCCACCAAGGTGGGGATCTTTTTCTGTTGTAGGCAAACCATGATTCACGAAATCGCGCCACATAAATTGCATAACGAGTTCCGGGTTCAAAGCCCGAAACCGTCGGATTTTCTTGTCGTTTTTTTTGGGGACAAGAGCCTTCTCAAAAAGAACGGCGATTCCTTTGAAATTCCTAGGGTAGAAGACTTCAAACAAGGGAATATCCCGTGCCATTACCTTTTCAGCATTGACGACATGGCGTATTTCCTGGCGGATTTAAGCATTTCGAAGGAACTGGTGGAATCCGCGTCGGACGATTATGTCCTTTGCCCGGCACGCACGTACCGCTACATGGGTGATCCGCTTTTACGCATGGGTGGCGCTACCGCCGCGCACATCGCTCACTGGGAATCGCTCAACAGGTTCTGCGGCCGCTGCGGAAGTGAAATGACTCGTAGCGAAAAGGAACGCGCAGTAGTTTGTCCTAAATGCAGGAACACCGTGTACCCGCGCATCTCGCCGGTCGTGATTGTGGCCGTCCGCAATGGAGACAAACTCCTGATGGCTCACAACATCGACAACCCGAACCCGCGACTTTTCCTCATCTCGGGTTTCGTGGAAGTGGGCGAGAGCCTTGAGCAGGCCGTGCACCGCGAAGTTTTGGAAGAGGCGGGCCTCCGCGTGAAAAATATCCGCTATTTCGGAAGCCAGCCGTGGCCCTTCAGCGACTCGCTCATCGCGGGCTTCACCGCTGAACTCGACGGCGACGACACCATCCACATGCAAAAAGAAGAACTCTCCGAAGCCATGTGGGTCAGGCGCGAGGACATTCCCGAATACGAGACCGACGTGAGCATCAGCTGCTGCCTCATTGAGAATTTCAGGCGGGGATTTACGCTGGAATAACTTGAATATTCCAATATGGAATAATGGGGAAATACGCGAAATAAGGAGGCTTGTTTCGCCAAATAAGCCGTTACCCTATTGACATTATATCTATTTGAGTGTAAATTTAAGTATATGAAACGATATGTTTGCATGAATTCGCGTGTCCGTTCCTCCCGTGCGATAGGGGAAGGGCTCGTTTGTGCAGTAAGTAGACTTTCTCGTTTTTTTCGACAACATTTCGTTTTCCCCTTATTGCGCCGCGATTTTTTGCGTTCGCATTTTTCTATTACAGAATACTGAGAATAAATTATGAACTTTATCCATAAAGTGGTCTTTTTGTCCGTCGGGCTTGTTTTCCCCGCTCTTGCCACCCACGTGGCCGTGCTGGAGACTACCGCCGCAAAGGATGTTCTTACCCTCGAAGAAAAGCAGTACCTGACCGACGTGCTGCGTTCCGAGGCGGTGAAGGCGCTCCCTGCAGAGCAGAACTACACCATTATGACCCGCGAGAACATCAGCGTCATGCTCCCGCCTGGCAAGGCGGTCGAAGACTGCGAGGGCAGTTGTCTGGTAGAGACTGGCAAGAACATTGCGGCCGACTTTGTGGCGCAGGGGCATGTGGGTCGATTTGCAAATAACCTGACAATTACCGTCGAACTCTACGAGACTGCGGGCAACAAGCTTATGGGCAGTTTCAGCACCAAGGCTCCCGACATCGAGTCGCTGGAGGTGGAAATCCGTCAGAAGTCGAACGGGCTATTCTCGCGCATATTGGCCAGTTCCCTTGGCAAGGTGGACATGCAACCCGTACTTGCCGACAAGGTGGGGCACGAGGCAGAACTCGTGATAAAGATAGACGGCGAAAGCAAGAAGGACGGTCGCAAGTATGTACGAGGTGAATGGGAACTTGCGCCGGGAATCCATGAAATCGAATTCGAACACCGTTGTTACGAACCGCAGAAATTTAAGGTTAACGTGCAAAGCGGGACGACTGTGACGGTGAACAATTCGTTAGATCCGGCGATGGGAAGTTTTTCGCTGACGACGGAATACAAGGGCGCGTTCCGCGAAGTGCCTGTGTTCGTGAACGGAACCATGGCGGGGCGCACCCCGTTTACGGGCCGTGTGCCAATCTGCGCCAAGGTGGAAGTCGGCGAAGATGAATTCCGTGAGACGGTGGTGCTGAGTTGGAACGACAAGGAAAAGCTCGAGATTACGCATAGTCTAAAGAACGCAAAGCCTACAGCAGAAGAACTGCGAGCCGATTCTCTGGCGGCTGCCCAACAACAGATGGCGCAGGCAGCCGCTGACGAAGCCGCCCGTGCAGCCGCCGCCAAGGAAAAACGCTCGGCGATAGCAAAACCCGTGTCAATCGCGATGATGGTGCTCGGGCTTGCAAGTGTGGGTGTCGGCATCTACGAAAACTCGGTCGCAAAGGATGAACGCAAAAAATACGACGAAGCGACGTTTGACAACCAGAAGGATTTTGACGACCAGTGGGATAAAGTGGAATCGGCCAAGACCATGCGCAACATTTTTTACGGAGTTGGCGCGGGCTTGCTTGGAGTGGGTGCCGTTGTGTTCTTTGTGTTTTAACCCTCGTGTCATCCCCGCGTAGGCGGGGATCTTTAGGAAAAGTATATGGAAGAATTGAAAGAAATTTTGAATAGTTCCTTGCGAGCGATAGGGACCATGGCGCTATTGCTTCTTGCCGCCTGTAGCGATATAGGCGACCGCGATAACCCGCTGGACCCGGGGGCAGAAAACTATGTCGCTATCGACGATGACCCGGAATCTTCCTCTTCCGCCATCCAGAGCGACGATAGCCGCGACAAATCCAGTTCTTCGGTCTCGTCAAGCAGCAACGCATCCAGTTCCAGCGAGAAGCAATCTTCGAGCAGTTCCTCATCCGATGTCATTCTGAGTGCAAGCGAAGAATCTAGTTCGTCGAAAATTGCTCCTTCTTCTAGCAGCAAGGATGTTGAACCCGATGAAAAGTCTTCGAGTAGCGAACAAGCAGAATCGTCGAGTGACGAGGCTCCTGAAACATCTTCAGAGACACCTACGCAATCATCAAGCAGCGTGGAATCGCCGTCGTCGAGCAGCAAGGACGAGCCTAAATCTTCCAGCAGCAGTGAGACTGTAACGCCGTGGACCTGCGGCGACTCCACCATAACGCGCGGCGACCGCGAATATGCAACGGTCCTGATAAACGAACAGTGCTGGCTTAAAGAAAACCTGCAATACGAACCGAGCTCCGGAACAACCCTCTGCTATGGTGGCGTTGCTGCAAACTGCGAAACATACGGACGTTTGTACGATTTCGAAGCGGCAGACCTAGCTTGCCCCACAGGCTGGCGGCTCCCGACGAAGACGGAACTTGAAGACCTGGCCGACTATTCCGGTGCCGATATGTACGATGCGGGAGCGCATTTCAAGGCGAAAAGCGGCTGGACCGGAGAAAACGGCGACGACCTGCTCGAATTTACGGCGCTCCCCGGCGGTAAGTGCAACGAGGAACAGACCTGTTCTAAAATCGGCACATCCGGCTACTGGTGGACATCGACCGAAAAAGTCAAGAATTCTAGCCATTACGCCTTGTATCTCAATGGTGACGGCAGTTCGTTTACCGCCGCGAACATCATGGACAATGACCAGTATATCTCCGTGAGATGCGTGAAAAAATGACCTTTATCGTCATTCACGCATGATAATTCGTCATTCTCGCGAAGGCGAGAATCTAAAAAGTTTAACAAGGAGCGACCCTATGAAATCCACAAAGAACACCCTGATGTTACTCTGGAGCCGTAAGGCGATAGAGTCCAAAATGATTGTGACGATTGCTTCCGTCGCATTCCTTCTCTCCGCTTGCGGTGAGTCTGGAACGACTGAGAACATCACGCAAATAAACCAGTCAAATATGGATGTCGTGATGGATGTGTCGCTGTTGCCGCCGTGTTCTGCAACGAACGAGGGCGAACTGGTGTGGGTGAAAAACGAGGCGACCCCGCGTATGTGTTCTGCCGGTTTGTGGTACGCCGTTGCCGAAGGGAGCGTGGCTGCGACTTGTTCCACGGAACCCCTGCTTGATGGCAGTGGCGTGAAGATTCTTTGTGGTGGCGATTCCATTGGCGTTGTGCTCAACGGCAAGGATGGTGTCCAAGGTATTCAAGGCAAGCAAGGAATTCAAGGCAAGCAGGGTGTTGCCGGTAAGGATGGTGCCGATGGTGCGCCGGGTGCCGATGGCAAGGACGGCGAAGATGGTGCAGATGGTAACGATGGCGCTCCAGGTGCGGGCTGCTCAATGGAAAAGATTGACGAGTTGTCTGTCCGCGTAACCTGTGGCACGGAATCGACAGTCCTTTATGTCGGTGAACTTCCCGATACCACTGGGCAGGGCGAGGTTGTCCTTGACTCTGAAAAGATTGCTATTTCGCTGGACGAAGTTTCGGGCGTGACGCAGAAGGGCCCGTTCCTGAGCGGTTCAAAGGTGCTTGTTCGCGAGATGGAAGATGGACGCACGCTAACACAGACGGGTAACAGCTTTAACGGAAAAATCCTAAACGATAATGGCGAATTTAAAATTAACGCTCGCATGCTGGTAAGCCAGTACGTAATGCTCGAGGCGTCGGGCTACTACCGCAACGAGGTGACCGGTGAAAACTCCAATTCCGAACTTACGTTGTTTGCGATAACGGATGTGAACGACCGAAACATCGTGAACGTGAACCTGCTGACGCACTTGGAATACGAACGCGTGATTTACCTGGTGACGCAGAAGAAGATGAAGGTTCGTGCGGCCAAGAAACAGGCGCAAAAGGAAGTATTCGGTCTCTTGAACATTGATGCGACGAATTTCAGTAACTCCGAAGACCTGAATATTGCAGGGGCAAGCGACGAAGATGCTGCCCTGCTTGCGTTCTCCATCATATTGCAGGGCGACCGCAGCGTGTCGCAGCTTTCTGAACTTTTGCAGAAGATTGCGACCGACATGGAGACGGACGGCGTTTGGGACGACGAAGCCCGGCGTAGCGAGCTGGCCGACTTTGCCGCCGCCATCGACAGCAGCGACCGCATTCAGAGAATACGCACAAACGTGGAAGGCTGGGGACTTTCGAGCATCGTGCCGAACTTCGAGAAGCATGTGCGCAAGTTCTGGACCACCGAATTCGGCATGGGCGAATGCAACGACGAGAACATCGGCAAGGTGGTTGCCGCCAACAAGGGAATTGCGACCCGTCGCTACATTTGCCGCGCGGATAGCTTGTGGCATGTGGCTAGCGACTTCGAGAAGGATACCTACCAGTGGAAGGACTCTACCGACGGCGCGCTCAAGGCGGGTGCGATTACGGGGAAGACATACGTGTTCGACTCGACCGGAGTGCGCAACGGCGGCGTGAAGGGCTGGCGCGATGCTGCCTACCTTGAAGGCTTATATGGCGGCTGCAACAAGAAGTTGTATGGGGCATTCCGCTATGACAATAAGGAGGGCGGCTACTACCAGTGTCAGGAACAGGCGCACGACTGGGTGCTGTTCAAGAACGACATCATGATTGATACGCAGTTGTGGAACGAAGGCGAGGACGGCTATGCCAAGTGGGGTGACTCCATTGGCGTGGTGACACCTGGTAGCAAGAATTGCTATGTCTATGATACGAGTGCGGCATATAGAGGCTGGCGCGCGGGAACGAATAACGACTGTTCTCTTGGCTTGCTTGGGTGCACTGACGGTCGTGCGGGGCGTATGCTCAAGTCGCCGGAAACGGGGGACTACTACAACTGTGCGAATAAAACATGGACAAAGGTGAAGGACCGCATTTTGCTCAATACCAATGGCTGGGATTGCCTTGACAGCAACGACGGTGAAATTAAAGCCGGCTTGGTGCATGACGCTTATTTTGTGTGTGAACTTAATGTATGGCGCGAGGCGACAATTGAAGAAGAAACGAATTGCAGAACGAATGGTACTTGTCAAGCTGAAAATTACTGTACATATGAAAAGAGCGGAATTTTTGATGAACGAGATGGAATTATCTATGTATGCGCTGATTATGATTGGCATGAAACAAATTGTGCCGAGAAAAAAGTAGGAATTGCGTGTTTTGATTATAATTCTTATATACTTGAAGGATACTATCAAGTGTTGCAAGATTCTGTTGTATGGAATTGCGAAAGTGTTGGAAACATTGAAATAGATTATGTGTGTAAGGGCGATAGATGGCACCCTGTGGAAAGTCCTTATGACTATACTCTTGAACAATGGAATAAAAAGAAGGCCTTGTATTACACGTCGGAAAAGCATCCTGATGCCGTCTATGGTGAAGACCTGATTGATGACCGCGATGGTAAAGTCTATAAGACGGTGATAATTGACGGCAAACGCTGGATGGCGGAAAATCTGCGTTATGTAGATAGCTTGCACTCGGTAAATCTAAAAGGCGGAGTCTCTTGTTCTGGCGGTCTCTATACTGGTATTAAATATAATTGTGAAATTGGTGGTGTAGGTTACGTTTGGACTGCAGCAATGGATATTGATTCGAAATGGGTCCGTGGAGACGCTCACGCAGGTTCTGTTGTTAAACATCCGCATAGGGGAATTTGCCCTGTAGGATGGCATGTTCCTGACAGCACTGAATGGATAAACCTTGGCAAATCTAACGCTGCGACATCGCTACAGGCTGCTTTGGGCGTCTGGAAAAGTGAATCATACGGCGACGTTTGGGATGGGGCGACTGATGCCTCTGGCTTTTCTGCTTTGCCGATTTTTTGGGGCATGTTCTGGAGTTCTTCTGAAATCAACGGCGATGATATAGGCCGTTGGTATTTGCAAGCGGACACCTCGACATTCGGTTATACGAGGAAAATCTACAACAATGCATACCCTGTCCGTTGCATCCAAGACTATCCCACCGCCCCCTAACAAAAGGAGAGCCGTATGGACCCGTTTTTCATTGTCGTTATAGTAGTTGTTTCTCTTGTTGCCGTTGTTTCTGTGGTCAAGGTGGCGTTGGGTGTTCCCGCCGACATCAAGATACTTGGCGATGTCCTTGGCGACAATCCCGAGAAACGGGAGGAAACTGCGAGAAATGAGAACGAGGTGTTCATAAGGCTCATGCGCGATTCGGATAACGGAAAACAGCGCGGCTGTCCGCTGTGTCGGCTTGTTGGCAGGCTCCGTCGTAACGCCCCTGAAAGCAGTGCGACGGATGTCTTGCTGGAAGAAGCCCGCAACAACTTTGCCCGTTCGTACGAATTGCGGGCTCAGGAAAACCAGTCCATCCTTTCGGTTGCGGCCATATTGGTCGGGCTGTTTACTGCGTTCATCTATCTCTCGAAGCAGGTTGAGTATATCGCAAGCGGTGGAATATATTGGCTGTATCTCTCGCTTTCGGCATTTTGCCTGGCGATACTGGTTGTTGCGGCAGTTTTCCTGTTCGAATCGCTAAAGCCGACATACTTGATCCCGAACTCGACAGAGACAAAAATCAGGGAAACCCTGCAGACGGGTGTCAAGGGCGAATCGGTTGACAAGGTGTCCGTCGAAATCAAATACAGGCTTGTCGCAGAGAATGCGGTTCGCTCTAAGGTGAATGAACGTTCGAACATACTCAAGTCGCGCTGCCTGGACGCCACCCGCCGCTACATGCGTTATGCGGGCGTGTTCCTTCTGCTGTTGCTCATCACGTGGAGTGCGTACAAACTATACGCACATCCGGTAACGTGCTGTTGCCCTTAGAGAACTTCCGGCACGGATTTACGCTGGAGTGATTCATAGCGATGATGGTGGTTTTTCTGGAATCTTGGTAACAACTCGATGCAAAATGAACGACTCGCGGCTCAAAGGTTTTTTTTGATTTGGCATTAGGTATATTTTGAACGATGAAACCGACTTGACAGGTTGCCGCCTAGCTTTTGCCAGTTTTTCGTGCGACATATAATTCAGCAATCATTGCTTGCTGAATTGGGAAGGCTGATTAAAATGTTGCTTGGTCATTGACCAATGATTAAACCTCGATGATTAATCACTAGTTTGTACAAATTTTTTTAAATTGCTTTTCTGATGCCTTGCCTTTTCGCAAGACTAATTGTATATTGCGTTCATCACTCTCCGCATGGTGCGGGGACTAGGCGTGTGGCGTAGCCACCTTTTTATATAGTCTACAGTCGGACCGAAGGGGAAAACGGCCCGCACAATCCTTTATTATCATCATTTACTGTGCAATGCGTGTGCGTTGCATGGCTGGGGAGAAATGTATGGAAAAGAAAAACAAGAATAAAACCAAACGGCGTAGGCACGATCCCTTCTTTCGTTGGCTTTTCGCCGACACGAACCATACGAAGGTTTTGCTGGAACTTTCTGCGAAAGTAAACCGTGATGTTGCAGAATTCCTGGTTACGGTGAACCTTGATACGCTTGTGCGCATTCCTGATTCCTACTCTGAAGTCAGTGATACTGGAGAAGGAGATTTGGCTTTTCGTGTGAGTGTCTTGACGGGAGCCCCCGTTCTTGTAGGTGTTCTGTTGGAACACAAGTCGGGCCGGGATCGCGACATATTCAACCAGATTGCGCGCTATGCAAGAACTGTAATGAAATTTCATGACGAAAATCGTATGTTCGATGGTCTTCCGACGATGGCTATCATTTTCTACAATGGAAATTCTGATTGGAACCCGGTCAAGATGATTGAGGACGGGTACCCCGAATACTATCATGGCAGGACTCTTCCGTTTAACTGTGCGTTTGTGAATATGGCGGAAATTCCTGATAGCGATTGCCTTGCCTGTGAGGATGTTGCAACTGGTATGGGAACTGTTGCTATGAAATATGCCTTTGATAAGGAAAAATTGCTTGATGTTTTGCCAAAATTTGCGAAATCGTTGTCCAAAATGGCTCCCGAGGAAGTCTCTTGCCTTTTGGAAAAAATCAATGTATATTTGTATGAGTACATCGGCAAGGATATCTTCAAGGAACTGGATATGGCATTCGTAAGTATCGGACAGAAATACGGCTTCGAGAGCGCTGGTGACTATTTCCGTAAGCAGATTGCCGATGCTCGTGCTGAGGCTGAAGAGGAACGTCAACGAGCGGAAACTGACCGTCAACGCGCAGAATTAGACCGTCGCGAAATGGCGAAGGGCTTGCGTGATGATGGTGTCTCGATGGATATCATCGTTCGTAGGACTGGCTACACCGCCGAGCAAATTGCTTCGTTCTAATATCTAGCCGCCATTTTTCTATATTTGCACGCGATGAAATTACCTGTCGTATGCATTATCGGACGCCCGAACGTGGGCAAGTCCTCGCTTTTCAACCGCATCCTGGGGCGGCGTGCCGCTGTCGTTTCTGACCGTGACGGCGTTACCCGCGATAGGCATTACCAGACGGCGAACTACAAGGGCCACGAGTTCACGGTGGTCGATACGGGCGGATTCTTGCCCGACGATTCCATCGACGTTTTGGCCGATAGCGTCCGTGCGCAGATTTTCAATGCGGTCGAGGAATCCGATCTCGTGCTCTTCATGGTGGATGTCCGCGTGGGCATTACCAAGCTCGACCAGCAGTTTGCGCGCCTTATCCGCAAACTCGACAAGAAGGTGATCCTTGTGGCGAACAAGAGCGAACAGCAGGGTGATCGCCAGGAAAGCTACGAGTTCCTCAAGCTCGGTTTTGGTCAGCCCCGCACCATCAGTGCGCTTACGGGTTATGCCTGCCTTTCGCTCCTGGACGAGGTTATCTCGATTCTCCCGACACCGGTGCGTGGAGAACGCAAGGAAGAACGCCCCATCCGTTTCGCGATTCTTGGCCGCCCGAACGCGGGCAAGAGCACGCTGTTGAACCGCCTGCTGAACGAAGACCGCGCGGTGGTCTCTGACATTCCGGGTACGACTCGCGATTCCATCGACTGCGACTTCATTGTCGATGGCCAGAAGTTCGTGGTGACCGATACGGCGGGCCTCCGCAAGAAGGCGAAGGTCGAGGACGAAGTCGAAATTTTCAGCAACATGCGCACGCTCGAAAGCATCCGCCGCTCCGACCTTTCCGTATTGATGGTCGATTGCACCCGCGGGCTCGAAGTGCAGGACTTCCGCATCATTACCGAAATCCGCAAGGCGGGCAAGGGCCTGGTGCTCGTGCTCAACAAGTGGGACATCTATCCGGACAAGACGGAAAAGTCCTTCGACCGCATGGTGAAGGAAATGCTCGAACGCGAACCGATGCTCGAGTACGTGCCGATTATTTCTGCAAGCGCCAAGGAAGGCCAGCGCGTGAACCGCATTGTGCAGGCGATACAAACGGTGTATGCCAACTGCCGCCGTGTGCTTGGCCGTGACCGCGTCGCCGAAAGTTTTGCGAACTTCTTGCAAGAGAAGGCGCCCCCGAGCCACAACGCTCGCGTGGTGTCGCTTACCCGCGCATGCCAGATTATGGTGGAGCCGCCCGTCATCGCAATCGAGACGCGCACGCCCGAACTGGTAGACGAATCGTACAAGCGCTACCTGCTCAAGAAGTTTTACGAGGAATTCCAGTTGCAGGGTGCCCCCTTGCGCCTGAATTTCGACCAGAAGTTAACCCTCAGAAAGGATGAAGAACTTGAACAGTTTACTGAGTCTGCCAATAGCGTACTGGCTGGGGTCGATCCCCAGCGCGATATGGATCGCAAAGCTCGCAAAGGGAAAGTCGTTCGACATTAGGGACTACGGCTCCAAAAATGCGGGCCTCACCAACACGTTCCGAGTGCTCGGCTGGAAGCCTGCGCTCCCCGTGGTGTTCATGGACCTGCTCAAGGGCTTCTTCGGCCCGTGGATTGCCATGCGCATGTGCGAATCCCAGGTCGCTGCCGGCGGTGCGGACTATTCCAGTTGGGTTCCGCTTGTCGCGGGTATCCTCGTGATTCTTGGCCACAGCTTCACCTGCTTCGCGGGTTTCCGCGGTGGCAAGGGCGTGCTTGCGGCGCTTGGCGTGTTTCTCGCGCTCTGTCCGATTACCGCTCTCTCGGCTTTTGGCGTGTGGATTGTCCTCACGGCTTCAACCAAGTACGTTTCGGTGGGTAGCATCGGTGCGTGCGTCGCGCTCGGCGTTTTTGCCGTGATGGGGTACCTCAAGTTGCCTTTCCCGCCCCATGAAATCAACCT
>JAEEGG010005516.1_pt1 | contig 29988 bp, 26 predicted proteins | sample 9134161 | NCBI WGS metagenome assembly JAEEGG01 (sample SAMN16246543, study PRJNA631951) | gut metagenome | biome: gut microbiome; feature: rumen; material: CR-attached | host: Bos | place: Iran: Karaj | collected 2018-10
GTTCATTTTTGCGGTCTTTCTTTGGTTGGTGCGGCTTCGGAGACGCTGTTCCGATTAAAAAGATACCATACTATACCGCCGCAACAATAAAAAGCAAACGGGATCGCCTTAAAACAATCAAAAAAAGAATGGCGATGACGTGTGAGACTGTCCGGGTCACAGGCGGCCGGAAACGATTCCCGGAAAAAACATGGTTTTTTTTCTTCTTCCGCTTGATTTTTCTCGATGAACGTGCTATTTTACTTCATGAATTAAATAATCTAAAAGCTCCACTTTGGAGAGATTAAATTTATTAAAGAAAGAATCTTTCGCCATGAAAACACAAACAGGTCTTCTCACGAAAAACGCGGAACCATCGAATCCGCTCCTGAACGCAGCCATCCTTGCAGCTGTCGCGCTCACCGTTCTGCCCGCCGCGATCTTCGGCGCCGTCCGCTATGTCCAGTCCAGCACCGCCTCCTCGACGGAAGAGGTCGAAGTCGTGGCAAAGACGCCGAAACGCATTTCCGCCGCGGAACGCCGCGCCCAGCGGCTCGAAGCCCGCAAAGCGAAGGCAACGGAAGTCCAAAACACCTATCCTGAGATCACCATGGAAAAGGTCGATCCTTACTACGACGGCTTCGAGATGGAATACGATGCCGATATGGAGTTCAACAACGGGTTCGGCATGATGCCCCCGGCGTACATGGGCGGTCCCGGCATGATGCCCGCGCCCTACATGGGCGGACCCGGGATGATGCCCGCGCCCTACATGGGCAATTTCAACGGAGGCGGAAGAATGCCGGGAGCCGGAACGGGCTTCAACAACGGTTTCGGCAGAGGCCGCGGCGGCTTCTGAGCCTCCTCAAAAGCAATCGAGCATCCGGGATGCCTTCCCCAAGCGGGCGGACATCCTGTCTTTTTGTATCTCGTCCTCCCCAAACTCTTGCAATCCCACTTTTCATCATTTTCAAAAATGGATTTACAAATTTTCTTTGGGAACCGACTTGAAAAGTCCAAAAAAGCGCGCTATTTTAAAGTCAGACTTTAAATTGGAGGACTATTGATGTTTATTCGAAGACACCTGGAATCGGCGCTTCTTGAAGCAAATCAGTTCTTCCCTGTCCTGTTGCTGACTGGAGCCAGACAGGTGGGCAAAACCACGCTTCTTTCAAAAATCGCCGAACCGAACAGACGATTCGTTTCGCTCGACCCTCTGGATGTCAGGGCAAAAGCGAAGGATGACCCGCGTCTGTTCCTGGCGGACAATCCGCCTCCCGCCATCATTGACGAAATTCAATATGTTCCCGAGCTGCTCCCCTACATCAAGGCGAACGTCGACGAAATGCGTCGAACCGATCCGGAGAAGGCGCACGGCATGTACTGGCTGGCCGGCTCACAGAAATTCGAACTGATGGAAGATGTTTCGGAATCTCTCTCCGGACGTATCGGCATCTTCAACTTGTATCCTCTTTCCAATGCCGAAATCTTCGGGAGGGAATCGCAACCGTTCTTTCCTGAACGCTTTGCATTGGGAGAAACAACCTCGTTGTCATCTCCCGATTTGTTCAACAGGATTTGGCTGGGATCCTATCCTGAACTTGTCTGCTCACGTACACCGGACAAGCATTGGACGGCATTCTATCAATCCTACGTCCAAACGTATTTGGAACGGGACATTCGCAAGCTGGCACAGGTTGCGGACCTCAATGTCTTCTATGCGTTTCTCAAGGCATCCGCGGCTCGTTCCGGGCAGATGCTGAATTATTCCGACCTTGCACGCGATTCCGGAATCAGTGTTCCGACGGCAAAACGATACATGAGTCTGATGGAAACGTCCGGCATCGCAAAGTTACTGTACCCCTACCGCACCAATCAGTCCGCGCCGATGGTTTCCACGCCGAAAATGTATTTCCTTGACACAGGATTGATGGCATATCTTACTGACTGGACGAATCCTCAGGTTCTGCAATCGGGAGCTGCCGCCGGGCATTTCTTCGAGACCTGGTGCGTTGCGGAAATCCTGAAAAGCTTTTCCAACGCGGGAACAGAAATCTCCATCTATTATTTCAGGACCAAGGAACGCCGCCCGGCCGAAATCGATGTCCTCATCATCAAAGACGGAACCATTTATCCTGCCGAGATCAAGAAAAGCGCTAAGCTCGACAGGAACGATGTCAAGCAGTTTTCCAAGCTCGACACGTTCAAGATGCCGATCGGGGTCGGCGGGCTTCTCTGTCTCTATCCTGAAGTCACGCATGTCAACGAACAAGTGTTGGCCATTCCCGCGGGACTGCTCTGAAACCATCGACCCGACACCCGCCGAGGATGTCCCAGCCGGAAACGCGGAAGATTGCATCAAACCCCGTTTGACATTTTCGCATCCGCGCTGTATCTTATGCACAGGCAAAAACATTTTCGCTCAGGCGTCGGCCGGAGAAAAACCCAAGAAAGGCTCTGAACATTTCCCGATGAACGGCATCGACCTGAAAAACGACCTGGAGACCGACTGGCGGACCATGCCGCCGGACGAACGCAGGCGCGCCCTCTTCAACAAGCAGAAAGACCTGCTCGACACGTTCCTGTCCCACGGGGCCATCGACCGTCGCCAATATGTGAAAAGCCTGACGTGCATGGCGGAGAAAATGGGCATGACGCTGGACAAAGAGGACTTGAGGTGATGTCATGACGGAATTCCGGCAAAACGGCAGGTGCAAAAGCAAGTTCGTATGCAAATGTACACCGTTCGGATCGTTCATCGAGTTCGGGAAAGACGCCTCGGACATGCACATCCGGCGCATCATGGTCGCCAGGATCAAACGAATACGCAAGCCCGGCAGCAGAAAAAGACCAACGACATGGGATTGTCTTCTCTATAAGCTGAAGATAAATTCCACCGTCTTTTCCCTCCTCTGTCTGCTCGTTTTGATCTTTGTGACGATGACGGTCCTGCCGAGATGGATTCCACGCGGGAATCCCGAAGGAGTTTACGATGCGAGGATATGGCTTGCGAATTGTCTGTGCGATGACGGAAGAGGTTTTCTTGTGGTCACGCATGACGGGACATGGCAGGCAGTTTATTACCACCCCGGCATGGACTACATAAATATTCCGGGGACCTGGAAAAAAGACATGGATGACGATCTGCTGGTCTTTGAATTCAAGGAGCCGGATGGTAAATCTTTTACGTTCCATGCCAGGTGTTATTGGGGCGGGCTGGAGTGGACGGAAGAAATGGAAGAACCGCATCCTTTCTGGTTTCCGAGGCTGTTGTCCGAAGTGTATTGCGATTACTACAACAAATACTTCTGGTATGGCAAACTGGGCATAGCCTTCCTCATTTTGGCCGCGCTGTTTTTCATCAGCGCCCTGACGGAAATCCGCGAGGGAATAGCCCTGAAACAACAAATCACGAGGAGACATAAGCCATGAAAAAGAACTTCGGAGTCAAGAACTGGATGTTCCCGATGCCCGTGCTGATGATCGGCACGTACAACGAGGACGGCTCGCCGGACATGATGAACGCCGCGTGGGGCGGGATCACCCTGGAAAACGAGATCACCATCTGCATCGACACGAGCCACAGGACGTGGTCGAACATCGCGAAACGCAGGGCGTTCACGGTCGCGTTCGGCACGGCGGACACCGTAATCGCGTGCGACTACCTCGGCATCGTCAGCGGCAACGACGTGCCGGACAAGGTGGCGAAGTCCGGCCTCACCGCCGTGAAAAGCGAATTCGTGGACGCCCCCGTGATGGCGGAGCTCCCGCTCGTGCTGGAGTGCGAGCTCGTCTCCATGAACGAAGCGAACTGCAACGTGGTCGGGCGCATCCTCAACTGCGGCGTCGAGGAATCCGTACTTACGGACGGCAAGCCGGATGCGGCCAGGATGAAGCCGATCTGCTTCGACCCGTGTCAGCACGTTTACCGCCTGATGGGTGAAGTGGTCGCCAGGGCGTTCTCCTGCGGGACACCCCTGAAAAACAAATGAACGGAATCGGGAATGTGCTGCATGAGAAAAAACATCTGTCTGCTCGGCTGCGTCATGCTCGGCGCGCTGGCCGCATGTTCGACGGGATCCGAATCCGCTTCGCGGCCGCCCGATCCGGCGCTCGTCGCGGCAGCCGAAGCCGCAGTCATTACCGAAAGCGAGCCTGTGCCCGAACGGCTTCAGCGCCGGTTCGCCAATGAACTGCGCATCCTGAACGAAAACAACATGACGCGGGAGACGATCACGAACGGGGACGGCAGCCTGCGGTACTGCCAGGGCGTCTACAACGAAGACCAGCCCGGCAGGCCCGCCATCCTCGTCTTCCTGCACGGCATCGGCGAACGCGGCAGCGAAAACCTCGCCAACATCCGCATCGCCGTCCCCGAGATCGTAAAGCAGATCAGGGCCGCGAATCGGAAAGTCGTCCTGCTGGCACCGCAATGCCCCGCCGATCAGCTCTGGTCCACGCGGCATCGCGGCGGCGCGGAAGCGAAGCTGACCGTAAAACCCCGGCCGGCGCTCGGCATGGTCCCCGTCCTCATCCAGAAGAAGATCGTGGAATTCGACGCCGATCCCGACCGCGTTTACATCACCGGGCTCTCCCTGGGCGGCTACGGCACATGGGACCTCATGGAGCGTTACGGGACCGGCCTCTTCGCTGCGGGCGTGACCTGCAGCGGCGGCGGCGACCCGGCCCAGGCGGAAAAGATGAAGGACCTGCCCATCCGGATCTTCCACGGCGATGCCGACCAGACCCTGCCGGTGAATCTTTCCCGCCGCATGTACGCCGCGCTGAAAGAGGCCGGCAGCGACGTCGTGTTCTACACGGAATACCCCGGCGTGCCGCACGACTGCTGGACCCGGACCTATCAGGACCCCGAAGTCTGGAAATGGCTTTTCTCGCAGAAACGCGGCGTCAGGTCCGATATCCGCCCGGAACAGGGCGAAGTCGTAAACGTCACGCAGGAAGAATTCGACGCGGGCTTCTGAGCCCGTCATCGCGGCAGAAGACAAAGACAAAAAGAAAACGCAGCCCACGGAAATCGCAAACTTTTCGTCAATTGTAAAAGCAAACGCAGCACTTTTGTTTTTTTGAGGGGGATTTTTGATGGGGTGTTGCGTTTACTTTTACAATCGTCATTCCGCATGTTTTTTTCTGCCGCAACGCATTCGCGGCTTGAAAAAAACTTTCTGCCGTGTTATATTATTTTTTTCCGGCAAAACGTTTTCTTAAATTATAATAACATAAAATCCGCGAGGTTTATCCCATGAAAATGTCCCAGTTGTTCGGCTGCCGTCTGAAAGAAGATCCGGCGGACGCCACCACCGCCAGCCACAAATTCCTGGTCCGCGGCGGCTATGTGCGGCCCGTTTCCGCCGGCATCTATTCCCTGCTGCCCGTCGGAAAACGCGTCATCGCCAAGATCGAAGCCATCATCCGTCAGGAAATGGACCGCGTGGGCGGCCAGGAGGTCCTGATGCCGGTCGTGCTTCCGGCCGATCTCTGGATGGAAACCGGCCGTTACCAGACCGTCGGCGCGGAACTGCTCCGGTTCACCGACCGCAACAACAAGGCGATGGTCCTGGGCATGACGCACGAGGAAGCCAGCTGCCAAATCGCCCGCACGGAGATCAACAGCTACAAGCAGCTCCCCGTGATGATCTACCAGATCCAGACCAAGTACCGCGACGAAGCGCGTCCGCGTGCCGGCCTGATCCGCGTCCGCGAGTTCACGATGAAGGACGCCTACAGCTTCCACACCTCGCAGGAAGACCTGAACGCCTACTATCAGGAGCTTCACGCCGCCTACGAACGCATCTTCCGCCGCGTGGGCATGAAGCACGTGGTCTCCATCCTTTCCAACACCGGCATGATGGGCGGCAGCGTGTCGCACGAGTTCATGCTGCTGGCGGACTGCGGCGAGGACAACATCTTCCTGTCTCCGGACGGCAAGAGCTACAAGGCGAACCGCGAGGTCGCGGTGTCCGGCCTGAAGTTCGAACGCACCGGCGAAGAGCTCCCGCTCGAAAAGGTCGCCACGCCGCACTCCAAGACGATCGAGGAGGTCGCGAACTTCCTGAGTATGACGCCCGCGCAGACCGGCAAGGCGGTGTTCTACAGCACCGAGGACGGCAAGGAGCTGATCTTCGTGCTCATCCGCGGCGACTTCGAGGTCAACGAGTGCAAGCTCAAAAACGTCCTCGGCCTCAGCGCCATCAAGTTTGCCGACGACGCGCTCATCCGTTCCTGCGGCGCCGTCCCCGGATACGCATCCCCGGTCGGCATTGCCGAAGTCCCGGGCAAGGTCCGTCTGGTGATCGACCCGTCCGCCGCGGGCACCGTGAACCTGGTGGTCGGCGCGAACGAGGAAGGATTCCACTACAAGAACTTCAACTACGGCCGCGACATGACGGGCGGCCTGGTGGCCGATGTGGCGTGCGTCCGCGAGGGCGACCCCTGCCCGGTGACGGGCGAGCCGCTTGTGTTCAAGCACGGCATCGAGATCGGCAACATCTTCCAGCTCGGGCTGAAGTATTCGAAGTCGATGAAGGTGAACTACCTGGACAAGGACGGCAAATCCAAGCCGATGTACATGGGCTGCTACGGCATCGGCGTCGGCCGCACCATGGCGTCGGTCATCGAAGACAACCACGACGACTACGGCCCGATTTGGCCCATGTCCATCGCGCCGTACCAGGTTCACATCGTCGCGCTTCAGCCCAACGGCTCCGAGTCCGGCGAAAAGGCCGAAGCCCTCTACAAAGACCTTCAGGCGAAGGGCGTCGAGGTCCTGTACGACGACCGCGGCGAGAAGGCCGGGTTCATGTTCAGCGACGCCGACCTCCTCGGCGTGCCGTTCCGCGTGATCGTCTCCCCGAAGACGCTCGCGAACGGCATGGTCGAATTCCGCACGCGCGCTTCCCGCGATTCCGAAATGATCCCGGTCGAGCAGGCCGCCGAAGTCCTGGCGCAGCGCGTCCGCGCCGAACTCGACCGCTATCTCTGACCGAAAAAACAGGAAAGGAACATGCCCATGAGCAACAGCACATTTTATGTAACGACCCCGATTTACTACGTCAATGACAAGCCGCACATCGGCCACGCATACACGACCGTCCTCGCCGACGTCCTGGCCCGCTACCACCGCGCCGCCGGCGACGACGTCTGGTTCCTGACCGGCACCGACGAACACGGCCAGAAAGTCCAGAAAGCCGCCGAGAAGAACGGCATGACTCCGATCGAGCAGTGCAACAGCACGGTCGTCCGGTTCCAGGAGCTCTGGAAACGCCTCGGCATCACGAACGACGACTTCATCCGCACGACCGAGGAACGCCACTGGAAGATCGTCCAGGCGATCATGCAGGACCTCTACGACCGCGACCTCATCTACAAGGCGGAATACAAGGGCTACTACTGCGTCGCCTGCGAACGCTTCTTCACGGAGAAGGACCTGGTCGACGGCAAGCTCTGCCCGGACTGCCAGCGCGAAGTCGACACCATCGTCGAAAGCAATTATTTCTTCCGCATGAGCAAATACCAGGACTGGCTGATCCAGTACATCACCGAGCACCCGGACTTCATTCAGCCCGCGTTCCGCGCCAACGAGACGCTCGGATTCCTCCGCAAGCCGCTGGAAGACCTCTGCATCTCGCGTCCGAAGTCCCGCCTGTCCTGGGGCATCGAGCTCCCGTTCGACAAAGACTACGTGTGCTACGTGTGGTTCGATGCGCTCATCAACTACATTTCCGCCATCGGCTACGGCGTGGACCAGGCGCGGTTCGAACGCTACTGGACCAGCTGCATGCATCTGATCGGAAAGGACATCCTCACCACGCACAGCGTGTACTGGCCCACCATGCTTCACGCCATCGGGCTGCCGATGCCGAAGACCATCTTCGCGCACGGCTGGTGGCTCACCGGCAGCCGCAAGATGAGCAAGTCGCTCGGCAATGTGGTGAACCCGATGGACATGGCGGACAAGTACGGCGTGGACGCGTTCCGCTACTTCCTGCTCGCCGCCATGACGCCCGGCAACGACGCCTCGTTCACCGAGGAGGACTTCCTCCAGCGGTTCAACACCGACCTCGCGAATGACCTCGGCAACCTGCTTTCGCGCGTAGTGAAGCTCTCCATCAAGAATTTCGGCGGCACGCTTCCCCCGCCGCCTCCCTTCCAGCCGCTCGAAATAGAACTGCTCTCCAAGGCCGGACTTGCCATCAAGCAGCTCGAAGTCGAGCTCAACTCCATGAAGCTCGACCGCGGAATCGCGGCTGTGATGAACGTGGTCCGCGAGGCCAACAAGTTCCTGGAGCGCACCGCCCCGTGGACGCTCGCGAAGGAAGGCAAGACCGACCGCCTCGCCGCCGTGCTGTATGCCGCGGCCCAGACGCTTGAGATCGTGTCCGGCCTGCTCTTCCCGATCATGCCCGAAAAGATGACGCTGCTGCGCCGGTCTCTCGGCCTTTCCGAGGAAGAGATCACGCGGACCGATTTCAAGTCGCTCTTCGAATTCGCCAGCAGCAACACGAAGCGCACCATGGTCGACATGCCCCCGCTTTTCCCGCGCATCGTGGTCGAAAAGCCCGAAGAAGCCGCTCCCGCGAAGCCGGAGAAACAGAAAAAGCAGGAAGTCAAGGCGTCGAAGACGAAGGACGTTGTCGTGCCGGAAGGCATGGTCACCGTCGAACAGTTCTTCAAGACGCAGCTCCGCACCGCGAAGGTCCTGGAAGCCGAACGTATCGAAGGCAAGACGCGCCTGCTCCACCTGAAGATCGACCTCGGAAACGGCGACATCCGTTCGCTCGTGGCGGGCATCGCCCAGCAGTACGCGCCGGAAGACGTGGTCGGCAAGACCATCGTCGTGGTCGCGAACCTCATGCCCGCGAAGATCGCCGGATTCGAGTCCTGCGGCATGCTCCTCGCCGCCAAGAGCGAAAACAGCCTGAAACTCGTCACCGTGGACGGCGACGGCTGCGAGCCCGGCCTTACAGTCGGCTAACCAGGCGGAGCCTGCACTGTCGCAGCGCCCGGCTCCGCTCGGGCACAAGGGCAACCCCTTGCCTAATACAGTGCCCGGATACGGCCCTTGACTGTGGCCGCATCCGGGACCGCTTGCCCGCCCGCGCATTTTTCGCGGGGAAAACGAATCGGATCGACAGCCCCGTGTTTTGACACGCCGTCATTCGAGCGAAATCGCCGGAATGTCTATCTTTTTTTGATTTTTTTTCGTTTTTCGGCTTTCTTTTTTTAAAAACGGGGTTATGTTTACGGTTAGGGTTTTTGCCATTCGGCAGGAACGTTCACATATCACTTTTTGGAATCTGCTGTGAAAAACGGGGCTGCGCTCCGAAAAAGCGCCGCCTGAATTGACCGCGTTTCGCGGATCGACTGGGTAATATGAGCTGGAGTTTGGACAAACCGGAACTGGCGGGAAGCCGGGACGCATCATTGGCGCTCCGGCGGCGCCGCTGCCGCATTTGATACCGGACGCCGGACGGCCATGCCGTTCCGGGCCGGGTTCCTTTTCCTCATGTTTCCCGCCTCGATTTGTGCGCGGGCGATCTTCGTTTCCGCAGCTTTGCAGAAACGTTGTGGTTCATGTACGACGAACAGACAGCCGATCATGCCGGGCCGTCCGGCGGAACGCCTTTCGGGGCGTCCGCGGAAGCCGTGTCCGTGCGTGACCTGAAACGGGCCATCCGGCGCGAGAAGATCGCGCTGCGCCGCGCCATGTCCGCGGAGCTCCGCTCCAAGGCCGACGGGGCGATCAACCGGAGGCTCCTGGAAATCGTCCGGACGGAAAAGCCGTCCGGGCTCGTCGCGTATGTCAGCGACGGCACGGAACCCGATCTTGCACCGGTCCTGCAATACGCGCTTCAGGCGGGCATCACGCTCTGTCTGCCGCGCTTTGAACAGGACGGTTCCTATTCCATCGTGACGGTGCGTTCCCTGGACTTTCCGGCGTCCCACTGGGGCATCCCGGAACCGTCCGCCGATGCCCCCGCGGCCCCTTCCGGGCTGCTTGCGGAAGCCCTGTGGCTGGTACCCGGCGTGGCATTCGATCCCGCCTGCCGCCGTCTCGGACGCGGCAAGGGCGTGTATGACCGTCTGCTTGCCCGGGGGACCGGAAAAACCATCGGTATCTTTTATGAACTCCAAAGATGCGAAGCGCTTCCCCACGAGCCCGCGGATCAGCCCGTCGGACGCGTCGTGACGGAATCCGGCGTCTTTGGCTGTACAAACAATGTCAGGAGTTAGTTCCCATGTTATCCAATGTCATCGTCATCGCCGCCCTCGCATGGACGGATTATCTGGAAATGATCGGCGGCTGTATTATCGGCATCGCCATCGTGGAGATCATCGTCGCCATCCTTTCCAAGCACGGCAAGACCAAAGCCACCCGCGAAGTCGCGAAACTGAAGGAGGACGCCGAGCGCGAAGCATCCCAGATCCTCCGCGAAGCACGCGTCACCGCGAAGAGCGACGCCCTCAAGATCAAAGACGACGCTCTCAAGATCAAAGACGAGGTCGAAAACGAGATCAAGGAACGCCGCCGCGAGATCACCCAGCAGGAAAAACGCCTCGCGCAGAAAGAGGAAAACCTCGACCGCAAGAACGATTCCCTCGATGCGAAGATCAAGAACGCCGAGCGCAGGGAAGCCGAACTCGTGCAGCAGCGCGAACGCCTCGTCGCCAAGGAAGAGGAGCTTAAAGCCACCATCGACCGCCAGATCACCGAGCTGGAACGCATCGCCGGACTTGACCGCGAGACCGCCCGCGGCATGATTCTCGACAAGCTCAAAGGCGAGGTCGAAAACGAATCCGGCCTCCTCATCCGCAACATCGTCGAGGACGCCCGCCAGCGCGCCGAACGCGAATCCCAGCAGCTCCTCGCCTACGCCATCCAGCGCTATGCCGGCGACTGCACCTACGAGCGCACCACCGCCACCATCCCGCTCCCCAACGACGAGATGAAGGGCCGCATCATCGGACGCGAAGGCCGCAACATCCGCGCGCTTGAGGCCGCCACCGGCGTGAACATCCTCATCGACGACACCCCGGAAGCCGTCGTCATCAGCTGTTTCGACCCCGTCCGCAAGGAGGTCGCCCGCCGCATGATGGAAAAACTCATCGGCGACGGCCGCATCCATCCGACCCGCATCGAGGAGCTCGTGAAGAAGATGCGCAAGGAGGTCGACGAGGAAATCTTCAGCGCGGGCGAACAGGCCGTGCTCGACTGCGGGCTTCAGGGCGTCCCGAAGCCGCTCATCACCCTCATCGGCACGCTCCAGTTCCGCTACAGCTTCTCCCAGAACGTGCTCAAACACTGCATTGAAACCTCTGCGTTCATGGGCGCGATCGCCGCCGAACTCGGCCTCGACGAACAGCGCGCGCGCCGCATCGGCCTCTTCCACGACATCGGCAAGGCCGTCGATCACGAGATTGAGGGCACGCACGCCCAGATCGGAGCCGACCTGCTCCGCAAGTACGGCGAGAACAAGGATGTGGTCAACGCCGTCGCCGCCCACCACGGCGAAGTCGAGGCGACCAGCATCTACGCCATCCTCGCCAACGCCTGCGACGCCCTCAGCGCGTCGCGTCCCGGCGCCCGCAGCGAGACCACCGAACTCTACCTCAAACGCCTCGAACAGCTCGAAGCCATCGCGAAGGATTTCCCCGGCGTCGACACCTGCTACGCGCTTCAGGCCGGCCGCGAGGTCCGTGTGGTCGTCGAGCCCGAAAAAATCAACGAGGCGCAGGCGCAGGTCATCGCACGCGACATCTGCAACCGCATCGAGAAGGAAATGACGTACCCCGGACAGATCAAGGTCACCATCATCCGCGAGACGCGGTCCGTGGAATACGCCAAATAACGCATCATGGACATCTTCGAACACGCACGCGCTGATTTCGACCGTCATGTCGCGCATTTCCGCGGCCCGGATGGCTCGCTCCCGTTCGCGCTTGAAGCCAAGTTCAACCACACCGGCGAAGTCTGCGAGATCACGGAGAAGATCGTGGCAGGTGAAGCCGGGTTTTCGCCCCGCGACACGCTCGTCTTCCGCCTCTGCGCCCTCTTCCACGATATTTCCCGGTTCGAGCAGTACGACAAGTTCAAAACGTTCCTCGACCGCCATTCGTTCGACCATGGCGACCGCAGCGCCGCCCTGATCGGCGAACTCAACCTCGTGCCGGAACTGCCCGCGGAGGACCGCGCCTGCATCGTCGATGCCGTCCGCGTGCACAACAAGTTCGCGATCCCCGCGGACTTCCCCGCCGCGCACCTTGCCGCCGCGAAAATGGTACGCGACGCCGACAAGCTCGCCATCCTGCGCCTCATCATCCGGTTCTTTTCCGGCGACATCTCCGACCCGACGATCCGGCTGGACCTCGAGGATACGCCCGGCTGGACGCCGTCCATCCTTGAAACCGCGCTGAGCGGCAAATGCGTGGTCTACACCGACTTGAAGAACATCAACGACTTCAAGATCGGCCTTTTCGCGTGGTCCGGCGACCTCAATTATTCCGCGTCCGCCGCGCTTGCGTTGGACGAGGACCTGTTCGGACGCCTCCGCGCGTTGCTTCCTGCGTCCGCGGACATTGACCGCCTGCTGGAATCCGCCCGCGCCCGCCTCGAGAAACTCCGCGCCATGGAGGCTTGACCGATATGCCGCTCCTGACCGCCTCCCACCTCAAAAAGTTCTATCCCGTCGCCCGCGGATTCTTCGCGAAACCGGATTACGTCCGTGCGGTCGACGACGTGTCGTTCACGCTCGAACAGGGCGAAACGCTCGGTCTGGTCGGCGAATCCGGCTGCGGCAAATCCACGCTCGCGCGCCTGCTGCTCCGTCTGGAGGACCCCACCGAAGGCTCCATCAACCTCGACGGCGTGGAAATGACCGAGGTGCGCGGCGAGACGCTGCGGAAGATGCGCGGGAAGTTCCAGATGATCTTCCAGGACCCCTACGGCTCGCTGAACCCGCGCATGAGCATCTTCTCCATCCTGGAGGAGGCGCTGAAGCTTCATACGACGCTCGACGCCGCCGGACGCGACAAACGCATCCGCGAGCTCCTGAAGCTCGTCGGCCTCAACCCCGACTATGCCATGCGCCATCCGCACCAGTTCAGCGGCGGCCAGCGCCAGCGCATCGGCATCGCCCGCGCCCTGGCCGTCAATCCGTCGTTCATCATCGCCGACGAACCCGTCTCCGCGCTCGACGTCAGCGTTCAGGCGCAGATCGTGAACCTGCTGCAGGACATCCAGAAGCAGACCGGTGTGGCGTTCCTTTTCATCGCGCACGACCTGGCCGTCGTGGAACACATCTGCCACCGCATCATGGTCATGTATCTCGGGCGCATCATGGAGATCGGACCGTCGACGGAACTCTGTTCCAATCCGCTCCATCCGTATTCGTTCGCCCTGCTTTCCAGTGTCCCGCAGATCGACCAGTCGCGCCGCATGGAACGCATCATTTTAAAAGGCGATGTGCCGTCCCCGCTGAACCCGCCGTCCGGATGCCGGTTCCACACGCGCTGCCCGTTCGCGCAGCCGCGCTGCGCCACCGAAATCCCGGAACTTCAGGAGGTCTCGCCGGGCCGTTTCTGCGCCTGCCACACCCCCGGCGTCTTTCAGAAGAAGCCCGCCGTTTGACGGATTGCAGATCGTTGCAATTCAAATGATTGACGGATTGACGGAATGATTTGACGGATTGTCCGTCATTCCGTTTTTGAAGGTCTGCCCAGACGTCCACCGAGGTCATTCCTGATTCCGCAGTTTCTCATCGACAAAATAGTCGATGCCGGCGAAAGCCTTCCAATGATTTGATGAAACTTCGTCTTCCCGGACAGGGATTATTTGCAGACTTTTCTTTCGTATTCTTCGTAGAGTTATGAGGAGACCTCCGTCTCCCCTTTTCTTAGAAGAAGAACGCCGCAGACGGAGCGGGATCGACGCGTTTCAGTGCCTTCGGGTGCTTTACTGAAACCTTGCCGTTTTTCACTGTGACTTCGATCGGGCCGAGCGGCGTAGGCTGGCGGTAGAAACCATTTTTCAGGCTCGGATCCGGCTCCGCGCAGAAGCGTTCGAATCCGGGCGCAAGCGGACGGATGCCGAACAGACGCCGCGCGACGATGTTCGCCGGGGCGGTGGACCAGGAGTGATTCCAGTCCTGGTTCGGCTTCACGGAGTTGTCCCACGCCTCCATGGTCACGGTCGCGCCCGCGCGGAGCATATTGCGCCAGCTGCGGAGGTCGTCCGAGGTCATGAGCTCCACGGCGTGAGCGCCGAGTCCGAGCTCGAAACAAGCGTCGAGCAGATACTGTGCGCCGTACACGCTGCACGCCATGCCTTTTCCCATCAGGAACGCCGCGACGGCGGGCCTTTCCTCCTCGCGAATGACGCCCGTGCAGACCGCGGCCATCTGCGAGTGGATCGAATGGTGTTTCGAGCCGGGCGAATCCACGAAGAGCGAGCCGTCGAACATGACCTCGTGCAGACGGGCGTTCAGGGCTTCGGCATCGGCGCGGTACTGCGCCGCATCTTCGTCGTGTCCGGTCTGCTCCGCCAGATACGCCATGTCCAGCAGCGCGAGGTGCCGGAACGCGTTCGGTACGAAATTCACGTCCTTCAACTCGTAGCCGTCACGCTCCTTTTCCGGCCAGTCCACGATGTCGCGGACGCCGTTCGGCAAACGCTTCGCGGTCAGGAAACCACGTTCGTCGAGGCTGCCGGACAGCAGGAACGGCTTCAGGCGGCCGTACCAGCCGCGCACGGTCTCGAGGTCGCCGCTGTACAGCAGATAGACTTTCACGAGCTCGGGCATCAGCAGACGCCATTCGGTGGGCCAGGTCGGGTTGTCGAGCGACCATTCGATCGAAGCGCGGCAGACGGCGTAGTTCGCGTCCACGGCGAAATGGCTCAGCGCGGTCACGTAGCTGTCCGCTTCGTAGGGCATGCGCTCGCGGTTGCCGTCGATGTAGAGGCCGAACGGGACGCACGCCTTTACCGAGTATTTGCAGAAATCCCATACTTTCACGAGCTCGGGATCGCCGTATTCGAACGCCGAGGCGTCGTCGTCGAACTCCGGGAAATGCGCCGTGCGAACGACTTTCACGACCTCGACGCCGCCCGGATTGCGGATTTCCACGTACCGGAACGGCGCGATCTCGGGCGTCTGCGGACGCGACATCCCGCCGTACGGGTTTTTGTGCGGCGGGAACTTCATCAGATACTCGGCCTCGCCCGGCTTCACGCTCAGCGTTTCCTTGTAGCAGATGCGCGAGCCGCCGGGATTCTCCTCGATCCGCCCGTTCTGCTTCAGGACCTCGCCGACCAATACATCCAGCTTGCCTTCCTGTTCCGCCTTCAAGGTCAGAACGAGGTGGCAGTAGGCGTCCTTCCCGAAATCCGCCACGGACACGCCGCCGTCGAACGCGCGGACGGTTTCCGCAGTCTGCTCGACCAGCACGCTTTTCGCCTCGGCGGGCACGGCCGGGAAAACGGCCATTTCCATGCCGTCTCCGTCCGCGATTTCGCAGCCGCAGAGCGCGGCGGCGCAGACGGTTCCGAGAAGAAGAGCGGCTCCCGCGAGGCGGGCTGTCAGATGGCGTGATTTCGAGCTCATGATGAATGCAGGATGAGGTTGTTTCAGGCTTCGACGCCCGCGCCGTCGCCAATGGAGCAGATGAACGTGGCGGCGTCGATGCCGGTCTGGGACTTGTAGGCGGTCTTCAGGCGTTCGGCATAGGTCTCGGCCTGCGCGGTCTCGACCAGATGGATGGAGATGCCGCCGAAGCCGCCGCCGGAGAGGCGTGCGCCGAGGCAGCCGGGGATGGACTTGGAGAGCTCGACGAGCACGTCGAGTTCGGGGCAGCTGTTCTCGAAGTTCACGCGGGAGCTCTCATGGCTTTCGTAGAGGAGCTTGCCGAAGCCGGCGATGTCGTCCCTGCCGAGGCAGTCCACGGCGCGGAATACGCGTTCGTCCTCGCCGACCACGTGCTTGGCGCGGAGGTAGTCGATGTGGTCCATGTCGCCCTTGCAGGCTTCGAGGAGCTCGCCGGAGACATCGCGGAGGGTCTTGATCTCGGGATGTGTCTTCCTGATCGCGGCGGTGGCGTTCTCGCAGCTCACGCGGCGCTGGTTGTAGGCGGAATCGACCAGGTTGTGCTTCACCATGGAGTTCGCCACGACGAAGACGTAGCCGGAGGGCATGCCGACGTTCTTCAGCACTTCGACCGTGCGGAAGTCGCAGAGGATGAAGGAATCCTTCTTGCCGAAGAGCGAGCTGAACTGGTCGAGCAGGCCGCTGTTCAGTCCGAGGAACTTGTTTTCGACCGCCTGGCCGACGCGTGCCCAGTCGGCGAGCGGGAGCTCGATGCCGTAGATGGTCTTCAGCGCGAATGCGAAGGACATTTCGAGGGCGGCGGAGCTGCTCATGCCGGCGGACAGCGGGACCTGGCTGTCGAGGACGGCGTCGAACGCGCCGAACTTGATGCCGCGGCGTTTGAGGTCGACGAGCAGGCCCTTGATGTAGTTGCGCCAGTCGCCCTTCACCGGGGTGTCGATGTCGTTCAGGTCGAGTTCCTGGTCCTTGCCGTGCTCGCAGATGTTGCACTTCGTGCCGTCCGCCGGGCTCATGGCGAAGCAGGTGTGCTGGCCGACGGCGCAGCTCAGCACGAAGCCTTCGTTGTAGTCGGTGTGGTTGCCGAGGATTTCGAGGCGGCCGGGGGCGAAGGAGCAGACTGCGGGTTCTTTGCCGTAACGGGCGACGAACTGTTCGCGGACACTGGTGCTCATGAGGGGGATTCCTTTCTGTCGGGGTGTCTATGAATTAAGGATGAATGCGTTTCAGGCAATACAGTAACACGCGCAACTTGAATTGTCAAGCGCGTTTTTCACTTTTCGGCGGATTTTCAGCCGGTGGCGCCGGCGGATTCACTCGCGGTCGACGCGGACGCGCGGGTCGACCCACGCATACGCCACGTCGGTGAGCAGATTGATCACGATGAAGAGGATCGCGCCGAGCAGGACGAGCGCCTTCAGCATGGAGAGGTCGGAGCTGTTCAGCGCGTTCACGCCCTCGTAGCCCAGGCCCGGGATGCCGAAGAAGCTTTCCAGCAGCAGACTGCCCGTGAACAGGAACGGCAGCACGGTCGAGGCGCGCGTGATGATCGGCACCAGGGCGTTCCGCAGCAGATGGATGCCGTAGACGCGCACTGGATGCGCGCCCTTCGCCGCCGCGGTGCGGATGTATTCGCGGCGGATCTCGTCGAGGAAGACGGTCCGGTAGAAGCGCACGCCGCTGCCCGTGCCGGACACGATGCCGATGATGACGGGCAGGATCACGCATTTCGGGCTGTCCCAACCCCACACGGGGAAGAGGTTCAGGTAGTACGCCAGGAACCACTGGCCGAGGATGATGAGCACGAGGTAGCTGATGCTCATACCGGCCACGGAGAGCACCACGATCGCGCGGTCCAGGATGCGGTCCTGAAACGCGCAGGAGACCATCGCCAGCACGATGCCGATCACGAGCTCGCCGAAGAAGATCGGGATCATGATCATGAGGGAGGGCACCATGCCGCGCCAGAGCTTGCCGCGGATGGATTCGTGCGTGAGGAGCGTGTTTCCGAAGTTGAAGAACGAGACATACGGGAAATGCGAGGAGAAGGTCACGAGCTCCTTCAGCGAGTCCAGCGCCTGCGAATCGTACCATGCGCGGTTCGGACGCTCGAATCCGGCGCGGACCAGCACGCAGTCCGGGTCAAGCCCGGCCACCGTGAGCTCGTCCGGGGCGTCCGCGAGCTCAAAGGCGGTCCCGCCGGAGCTGATTTCGATTTCCTGCCCGTTCACGCTGAAACGCCCCGAACCGGATAGCACGACGCGGTTTTTCGATTCCTTGTTCGCGAACTGGCGTTTGAACGCAACGCTGCCGGTCCCGGGGTGCAGGCCGTCCTGCGCGGCGGCTTTTTCCGGCTCAACGCCGTTCAGCGTCACGCCGGGGATCTCGGTGCGGCCGCCGGTGAAGTCGGCGGCGGGGTACAGCTCGGTGACGCGCCACATTCCGAAGAACAGCGGCTTGTCGCAGCCCATGGAGTCGCGCATCGCCTCCACGTCTGCGGCGGTCGGGTTCTTGCCGAGCAGGACGGCGGTCGGATCGCCCGCGGAAACGCGGAACAAAATGAACGTAACGACCATGATCCCGAGGAGGATCCAGACGGAGTACAGGATGCGCTTGACGATGTAGCGTCCCATCGGGCGGCCTTTCCGGGCGGCGGTCAGCGCCGGGGCGCGGGTTTGCGGCCGAAGACCGCCATGACCGCCTGCAGGTCGGCCCAGGCGTCTTTTTTCGCCGGGGGATTCCGCAGGAGGAACGCGGGGTGATAGGTCGGCATGACGGGGATGCCCTCGTATTCCAGCCAGCGGCCGCGGAGCTTCATGATGCCCTTCAGGTTGAAGAGGTACAGAAGCGGTACGGCGCCGAGCAGCACGATGACTTTCGGGTTCACCATGGCGATCTGGCGTTTCAGGTACGGGATGCACGCGGCGGCCTCGTCGTCGGCGGGATTGCGGTTTCCCGGCGGACGGCACTTCACGATGTTCGCGATGCAGGTCTCGGTCTTGCGGTCGAACGTCATGGCGGCAATCATGCGGGAAAGCAGTTCGCCGGCACGCCCCACGAACGGCACGCCTGTGGCGTCCTCGTCCGCGCCGGGGCCCTCGCCGATGAACATCAGCTCGGCGTGCGGATTGCCGTCGGCGAACACCATGTTCGTGCGGGTGCGCCCGAGGCCGCAGTTCATGCAGGCGGCGCATTCCGCGCGGAGAGATTCCCATTCGGGCATGTCGGGAGCGTAGGCGGGCGGAAGGCCGTCGCGAAGCGGGATATGCGCCTGTGCCGGAGATTGAGGTTGAGCCGGGCGCGGCTGCACGTTCCGGATGCCGGATGCGGCGGATGCCGGTGCGGGGGCGGGAACAGGCGTTTTCTGAACCGGAACAGCTGCCGGCCGCCGCGAAAAGAGCTTTTCCAGATCATCCGGGCTTACGGAAGCGTCGGCTCCGGTCTGCTCGCATGTTTTCAGGCACTGGATGATCTCGTCGAAGATGTCGGGTTTTCTCATGGGGGGCTGTCCGTTCTGTCCGCTGGTTTTTGTTTGTATACAATACATCCGGCGGACAGGATTTTCAAGCCCTTTTCAACAAGAATACGCCCTTTCCGGCGCTTTCCGCGGTCAGGGCAGGTCCCACATCGGAAACTTCACCGAAAGCAGGATGCGTTCGGGGTCGGCGAAGTACAGACAGTCGAGGCAATCGTCCGGTTCTTTCTGCGTACAGGCGTGCCGGAGCCACTGCCGGAACTCCGCATCGTCGGCGGATTCGTGCTGGCGCAGCCAATCGGTGCAGAAAAGCAGTTCCTCGCGGGTGTCCGCCGCGCTCAAGAACCGCTGGAATCTCCGGTGCGCCCGCCAGTGCGGCTCCAGTTCGACGTACCGGGTGCGGATCATCAGCGTCTCCTCAAGTTCGGTCAGGTCGCACAGATGCTCCTTGCGGCGTTCCAGCTCATCGCCGCATCCGCTCTGAAGCCGGGCCAGGTGCGCGGCAAAAGCAGCCAGCTCGCGGCGTTCCACGTCGATCTCCTGAAAGACGCGGGCATATTCGCGGACGTCCCGCGCGGCGACGCCACGGCCCGCATACGGATAATACATGGTCCCCCTCCTTGTTTTTTTGAACCGGATTTGCTTTTCCGGTCTCCCCCCTGTTTGTTATAATATGCCACCGCCGAACGGAAAAATCAAGCGGCGGTCAGTTTTTCTCCTCGAGATTCTTCAGGAAATCCTCCACCACGAGCTTGCTGTGCGCCAGGAAAAGCGGGTCCAGCAGCAGGTCCAGGTCGCCCTCCAAGAGCGCGGGGAGGTTGAAGACGGAGACGACGCCGAAGCGGTGGTCGGTGACGCGGTTCTGCGGGAAATTGTAGGTGCGGATGCGTTCGCTGCGGTCGCCTGTGCCGACCTGAAGGCGCTTGCTGGCGGCCTGTTTCGCGGCTTCCTCGTTCCGCTCGATCTCGAGCAGACGGCTCTTCAGGATGCGCAGGGCGATCTCGCGGTTGCGGATCTGGGAGCGTTCCTGCTGGCTCGCCACGACCAGCCCGCTCGGGATATGGCGGATGCGAACGGCGGAATCGGTGCGGTTCACGTTCTGGCCGCCGGGGCCGGAGGAACGGAACGTGGAGATTTCGAGGTCGTCCGGGCGGATTTCGATGTCGTCGATCTCGCTGGCTTCCGGCAGCACGGAGACGGTCACGGTCGAGGTGTGGATGCGGCCGCCGGACTCGGTCACGGGGATGCGCTGGACGCGGTGGACGCCGCTCTCGTATTTCATGCGGGAGAAGATGTCCTCGCCGGAGAGGGAGAACATCACGTTTTTGAGGCCGCCGAGCTCGGAATCCGACTGTTCCATCACCTCGCATTTCCAGCCGCGTTTCTCCGCGTAGTGCGTGTACATGCGGAAGAGGTCGCCGGCGAAGAGCGCCGCCTCCTCGCCGCCCGCCGCGGGCTTGATCTCCACGATGGCGTCGCGGGAGTCCGCCTTGTCCGGCGGCACCAGGAGCATCAGGAGCTGCTGTTCCGCTTCAATGGCAGTCTTTTCCTGTTCGGCGAGGTCGCTTTCGATGAGCGCGCGGAACTCGGCGTCATGCTCGGTTTCGAGCAACCCGCGGTTTTCTTCGGCAGACTTCAGTGCGCCGGTCCATTTGTCGTACACGGCGAAGATGTTTTCCAAACGCTGCCGTTCGCGGGCGAGCATGGAGGCTCGGGCGGGCACGGCGTAGACGCCGGGATCGGACAGCTCGGCTTCGAGCTTGTCGAACCTGGCTTTGAACTGTTCGATCTGACGCGTGAAATCTTCCGGGCGCATGGGGCTGTTATCTGTTATTCGTCAATCCAAAAAACAAGCCCGGTCTCCGTTCAATGAAGCGGGGTCCGGGCTGGCTGTTCCGGCGGCATCCTGCGAGCAGGGACCGCCGATCCGTCCGATCGGGAAGACCGAATTACTTCGCGGGCTTCTGATAACGGCGGCGGAACTTCTCGACGCGGCCTGCGACGTCGACGAGTTTCTGCTTGCCGGTGATGAACGGGTGGCATTCGGCGCAGATGCCGACTTTCTGCTCTTTACGGGTGGAGTAGATGTCCCAGACTTTGCCGCAGGCGCAGATGACCTTCGCCGGACCATACGCGGGATGGATGGAATCTTTCATTTTTAACCTCATATATGTTGGAATTGTATTTGATTTCGAAGAAAACCGTGCTACTTTAAAGCAACACAGCAATTTATAATATACACCAACATGCGAAAAATGCAACTTCTTTTCGGAGATTCCCGACCATTTTTCTTTTATAAAAGCGTCGCTTTTCCTCAACCTTAAGCCTTTTCCATGTTTTTCAAACTATCCGCCAAACACCGTTTCCTGCTCCGCATCGTCCCGGTCTTTCTGATCGCGTTCGCGATCCGCGTGCTGTGCGCGTGGCCCGCGCTTCAGTCGCCGGAGCTCCTCACGCGGCCGGATTCCGCGACGTATTATCAGCCGGCGCAGTCACTTTTGGAAGAAAACGCGGGGCGGTGGGGTGCTCCGGGGGCAATGAACATCGGGCCCGACTCCGATCTGCCCGCGGTGCAGCGTCCGCCGGGGTATATCTACTTTCTGGCGGTTGTCGGCGGTCGGCGAGGCGAACCGTTCAACTTCATCCCCGCCGCGGTCGCCGGATGCCTCGTGGACGCGCTGACAGTTTTTCTCGTGGCGCTGACGGGGCGGGCCCTCGCCGGATGGCGCGCTGGCTTCTGGGCGGCGGTCCTGTACGCGCTGAACCTGACCGCGCTGGCGAACGCGCCGCTGATCCTGGCGGATTCCCTGCTCGGATTTTTCTGCGCCTGGCAGGTGTTCTTCCTTGTCCGGGCATGGCGCACGAAACGCCTTCGCGATTTCCTTTTCGGCGCGGTGTTCGCCGCGCTGGCCGCTCTGACGAAGCCGGTCAACCTCCCGGTCTTCCTCGTCCTGATTCCGCTGGTCCTGGCTCCGGTCATTTTCCGGTCGTGGAAGAAGACCGCAGGCGCTGTCCTGCTGACCGGGCTCGTTTTCTGCGCCCTGCTCATGCCGTGGATGATCCGCAATCAGCTCGTCGGCGCGGGTTTCGTGCTCGACCGCAATTCCGGGCTCACGGCACGTCACAACACCGCCGCGATCCTTGCCCGCGTGAACGGCAGGGACATCGACACGGAACGCGCCGCGCTGGAGGCCGAGGCGGAAGCGGCAGTCCCCGTCAGCCAGGAAACCGGCGTATTCAGCGTATTTGAGAAGGAGATGGAGCAGGACCACTGGTATCTGGCGCGTTACCGGAAGGCGATTTTCGAGCATCCGGGCGCGGCGGCGGCTACGCATCTGTTCCAGGTGTGGATCCTGCTGCCGGACCTGCCGGATTTCCTTCAGAACCTCGGACTGCGGACCGGGGAACGCGGCACGCTGGCGGTCCTGCGGAAGGACGGCGTGGTGGCGGCATTCCGGCACTACATGGACGGGAGCTATGCGGCGGCGTTTCTTGCGATGCCGTTTCTGCTGGCTACGGGGGCGCTCTACGCGCTGACGGCGGCGGGGGTATGGATTTGTGCCCGGCGACGCAAATGGGCCGTCCTGACGCTGTTTGCGGTGTTTGTGCTGTACTATCTGGCGGTTCCCGGCCCGGTGCTGATGCCGCGCTACCAGATCCCCGCGCTGCCGTTCGCCTGCGCGATGGCGGGCGCGGTCATTTCAGTCTGTGGTATTCGCAGATGGCGAAAACGTCGGTCATGCCCGCAATGTAATCCGTGACGGCGCGGTGGATGCCGTCAGCTTCCATGCGGCGGCGGATTTGGCTGCCCGCGAGCTCGGGGTGATTCACGAACGTCTCGAACAGGAACGACATGCGGTCCTTCGAGAGCTGGTTGAGCTTTTTGAGTTCCTGCGAGAAATACAGGTTTTCGTACAGGAAGCTCCGCAGTTCGGTGGTCAGCATCTGGAATTCCTGGCTCCAGGCGATCAGCGTCAACCCCTTCGCGGGAGCGTCGCCGGGGGCCTTCACGCCGGACGCTTCGATCAACTTCGCGGAGGTCTCGATGGCGTCGCCGACCATGCGGTTGATGAGGGCGCGGACGGTGTAGGTCACGAATTTCTTGTCGCCGCGCTTCAGGCCGAGCGACTTCGTTTCCTCGGCGGCCAGCCGCCAGATCGCGATTTCGTTCAGCATATCCTCGGTGATGATGCCCGCGTCCAGCCCGTCGTCGACGTCGTGTCCGTAGTAGGTGAGGTCATCGGCGAGGTCGGCGGCCTGCGCCTCGAGACACGGGGCCGGGGCGAGCTCCTTGTCGTCAAGCAGGATCGGATGCAGCGGAGAACGGTGCTTGATGAGGCCGGCACGCGTCTCCCAGGTGAGGTTGATGCCGTCGTAGGCGGGGTATTTCTCCTCCAGCAGGTCCACCACGCGGATCGCCTGCAGATTGTGGTCGAATCCGCCGTGGCCCTCCATGAGGCTGTGCAGGGTGCGTTCGCCGGCGTGGCCGAACGGCGTGTGGCCGAGGTCGTGCGCGAGCGCGATGGCCTCCGTGAGGTCCTCGTTCAGCCCGAGGCTCCGCGCGATCGTCCGCGCGATGCCCGCCACTTCGATCGTGTGCGTGAGGCGGTTCCGCAGATGGTCGCCGGTCGTGCTCAGGAACACCTGCGTCTTGTATTCCAGCCGCCGGAACGCCTGACTGTGCAGGATGCGGTCGCGGTCGCGCTGGAATTCGGTGCGGTACGGGTGGGGCGGTTCGGGGTAACGGCGTCCATGAAGCGCGTCCGCGTGGACGGCGTATGGCGCGAGGGTCTTATCCTCGAAGCCGCAAAGGATCTGCTGGGTGCGCGCGCTCATGGGTTACAGCCCGACCTTGTCCTTGAGCTTCTGGAAGAAGCCCGGGTCGTTGTCGGCGTTGATGGTGAAGTTCGGGCCGGAGCCGTTCTCCTTCGCGCCGCCGTCACTCGGCTGGAACGCCGCGGCATAGGCCTTCAGCGCCTCGCGCTGGGCGTCGGTGAGCTTGCGGGGAACGTCGATCGTGAGCTTCACGTGATGGTTGCCGAAGACGCCCTGACGCTGCCGCACCGGCATGCCCTTGCCCTTCAGCGTCAGCACGTCGCCGTTCTGCGTGCCGGCGGGGACCGTGAGCTCGGCGTCGCCGTGGACGGTCGGGATGATCACCGTGCCGCCGAGCGCGGCCACGGGGAACGGGATGTGATGTTCGGCGTAGATGTCCTCGTCCTCGCGCTGGAAGCGCTTGTCCGGGCGGATCTGGATCATGATGTAGAGGTCGCCGTTGGAGCCGCCGCGCAGACCGGGCTCGCCCTCGCCGTTCACGCGCAGGCGGTTGCCCGTGTCGATGCCGGCGGGGATGTGGATTTCGATGGCGCGGTGGACGCTGACCTTGCCCGCGCCGCCGCATTTGGAGCATTTATGGGCGATCTTCTGGCCTGTGCCGTGGCACACGGGGCATTCGTGCATCATGGTGAAGAAGCCCTGGGATACGCCGACCTGGCCGCTGCCCTTGCAGCGGTCGCAGCGTTCCGGCTTCGTGCCGTCGGCGCAGCCGCTGCCGTTGCACGCGGTGCATAGTCCGGGGCGGTTGAACTCAATCTTCTTCGTGACGCCCTTGAACGCCTCGTCGAGCGTGATGCCGAGGTTGTAGCGCAGGTCCGCGCCCTCCTGCGGACCGTTCGGGTCGCGTCTGCGGCCTCCGCCGAAGAACGACTCGAAGCCGCCCCCGCCGCCGCCGAAGAACTGGTTGAAGATGTCGAAGGGATCGCCGGAGAACCCGCCGCCGCCCGGACCGCCGCCGTTCGCGGCGTCCTCGCCGTACTGGTCGTAGATCTGGCGTTTTTCTTTATTGCCGAGGATTTCGTAGGCGTGGGAGATCTTCTTGAACTTCTCCTCGGCCTCCTTGTTCCCGGGGTTCTTGTCCGGGTGGTATTTCACGGCCAGGCGCCGGTACGCCTTCTTGATGGTATCTTCGTCGGCGTCGGGCTGGATTTCCAGCAGGTCGTACAGTTCGGTGTGTCGTGCGGGCATGGGGGGCTTGCCTTACGTTTGGATCAGTTCTTGTTCAGGCCGTCGGTCATCAGTTTCGCGGTCCTGCGTGCGAATCCGGCGGGATCGGGCAGCTCGGAGCCTTCGCAGAGCAGCGCCTGGTCGTACAGCATGGCGGCGTAGTCCACCAGCACGGGGCTGCCGGGTTCCGCCTCGTATTTCTTCGCCATCGCCTGGATCAGCGGGGAATCGGGATTGAGCTCCAGGATGCGCTTCACTTCCGGCGCTTCCTGCTTCATCGCCTTCATCAGGCGCTGCATGTTCACGGACGGGTCGGCCTCGTCGCCGACGAGGCAGCAGACGCTTTCGGTGAGGCGTGCGGAGAACCGGACGTCCTTGACCTTGTTTTCGAGCGTCTTCTTCAGGAAGTCGAGCAGGGACTTGTTCTGCTCGGCGGCTTCCTTCGTTTTCTTCTCAAGCTCTTTCTGCACGGGCTCGTCGAGCTTCAGGTCGCTCTTGGAGACGGACACGATGTCCTTCTCCGCGTACTTGCCGATGCCGTTGATCACGAATTCGTCGACCGGGTCGAGCAGGAACAGCACGTCGAGGTTCTGCTTGCGGAAGAGCTCCAGCTGCGGGGAATGCTCCACGGCGGCGCGGGACTCGCCGGTGATGAAGTAGATCGCCTTCTGCGTGGGCGGCATGGCGTCGGAGTATTCCTTCAGGGAGACCAGCTTGCCGGGCTCGCCGTTCATGGTTTCGAAGAGCAGCAGGTTCTGGAGTTTTTCGCGGTTTTCCCAGTCGCTGTACGCGCCTTCCTTGATGAGGCGGCTGAACTCGCCGTAGAACTTCTCGTATGTGGCGCGGTCCTTGTCCATCATCTTCTGGAGCTCGGAGAAAACGCGCTTCACGACGGCGTTGGAGATGCGCTTGATCTGCGGGTTGTCCTGAAGCGTCTCGCGGGAGATGTTCAGCGGCAGGTCGCTGGAATCGACCACGCCGGACACGAAGCCGTTCATGTAGTCGGGGAGCAGGCCGGGGCATTCGTCGGTGATGAAGACGCGCTTCACATACAGGCTGAGCGTCTTTTTGCTGCGGACGCCGAACTGGTACTGGAACGGGAGCTTGGCGGCGAGGAAGAGCAGGGCTTTGAACTCGGACGCGCCCTCGGCGGAATACACGATGCGCTTCAGCGGCGCTTCGTAGTCGCCGGACAGGTGCGAATAGAAGCTTTTGTACTCGTCCTCGGTCACTTCGGATTCGGGGCGCAGCCAGATCGCCTTCATCGTGTTCAGCGTTTCGTCCTCGACGACGTCCTTGCCGTCCTTCGTGGTCTTGTGCGCCATCCTGATCGGGTATTCGATGAAGTCGGAGTATTTGCGGACCACGGTGGCGACGGTCCAGTATTGGAGGTAGTCCTTGAAATCTTCCTTCAGGTGCAGGGTCACGGTCGTGCCGGGGGCGTCTTTCTCCGCCTCGGTCACGGTGAACGTGTCGACGCCCGCGGATTCCCACAGATACGCCTGCTCCTCGCCGGCCTTCTTCGTCAGCACGGAGACCTTGTCGGCGGCCATGAACGCGGAGTAGAACCCGACGCCGAACTGGCCGATGAGCTCGGGCGCGGTGGCGGGATTGTCCTGCGCCTTCTTCAGCTCGGCGAGGAATCCGCGCGAACCGGAATGCGCGATGGTGCCGAGATTTTCGACCAGCTCGTCCTTCGTCATGCCGATGCCGTTGTCGGAGATGGCGAGGGTGTTCGCCTTTTCGTCGGCGGTGATGCGGATTTCGCCCTCGCTGGCGAGCTCGGGATGCGTCAGCGCCATGAAACGCCGTTTGTCGAGCGCATCGGCGGCGTTCGCGATCAGCTCGCGCAGGAAGATCTCCTTGTTCGAGTAGATCGAGTTGATCATCATGTTCAGCAGTTCTTTGACTTCGGCTTTGAATTGGATATGCTTTGACATGGCTCTGTCTCCTTTATGTTGTTTGTTTTCGCGTTTTTTGTCTGCCAGCGGAGCGGCAGACTGCTTCAGTGGAGGACTTGTCATCCTTTCTTCGCGGTCTTCGAAGCGGGCTTCGAGGCGGAGGGTTTCTTCGGCGTCGTCGGGTTGCCGAGGCTGGCGTTCGCGCCCTTGTAGTCGTTGCAGTAGAACCCGGAGCCGACGAAGATCACGCCGGACCCCGCGCCGATCTTGCGCTTGAGGGCGTCCTTGCCGCATTCCGGGCACGTTTTCAGGTGGTCTTCGGTCATTTGCTGGAATTTTTCGAACTCGTATCCGCAGTTCTTGCAGACGTATTCATAGGTGGGCATGTCGACTTGTCCTTCGTTTCAACGGCGGACGGGGGGATGTTCCGCCGATTTCGGGGTTGTTTTATGACAGTATTCGCGATTTGATAAGCATACTTTGTGCCAAATCGCCGCATCGGACGCCGTCACCTCGAATCCGCCGTCCGCCGCCTGTTTTTTGTTTTGTATCCCGCGACAATCTGTCCCACATCCGTGCCAAAGTGTGCCGTGCAGGGCCGAAAAAAACGGCGCGCCCGGATCGCCGGACGCGCCGCACGGATTCGATGGATTGAGGGCACCCACCCTCTTCGGGTCGCGGTCTTACTTGTTCGCGGCGGGCTTCTTCTCCGCGGCGGGCTTCTCCGCGGCCTTGGCGGACGTGAATTCGTAGACCTTGACGCCGCCTTTGGCTCGTTCGGCCTTGATCATGGCCTGGATCTCCTCGGAGACGGTCTTGTCGACGAGGAAGTCGTGGATGTCCTGTTTGACCTTGTCGAGGGCGAGGTAGCCCTTCGGGTCCTTCTTCAGGAGCTTGATGATGTGGTAGCCGAACTGCGTGTGGACGGGCTTCGTGAAGTCGCCGGGCTTGGCGATCTTATAGGCCGCGGCGGCGAAATCCGGATCGAGCCGGCCGGCGCCCTCGATCACCATGCCGTCTTCGTCGAACGCGGGCAGCTTGCCGTTGTCGCGCTTGCCGGAGGGGCAGTTGCTCTTTTCGCGGGCGAGCTTTTCGAAGCTGTCGGGATCCTTCACGAGCTCCTCGTAAATGCCGTCGATCTGCTCCTTCGCGAGCTTGTCGGCCTTCGTCTTGATCTCCTTCTCCTCCTTGGAATCGAGGGCGGAGACGGGCTCGCACTGGATCAGGATGTGGGCGACGGTGATGTTCTCCGGGACGGCGAACTTCTGCTGGTTCTCGCGGTAGAACTTCTCGACGGCCTCGTCCGTGACGGCCTTTTCGGTCTTTTCGATGAAGTTCTTCTCCTCATAGGCGGCGATGGACGCGTTGGCCTGGATGTCGGCCTCCTTCGCGATTTCGTCGCGGTACTGTTCCAGGGTCAGGCCGCGCGCCTTCAGCTGGTCTTTCAGCTCCTCCGAGACCTCGGCCGGGAGCTTCCTGATGGATTCGTCGAAATGCGTCTTCACGAGCTCTTCGGACGGCACGAAACCGGCCTCTTTCGCCTTCTGCTTCAGGATTTCCGTGTCGATCTTCTGGTCGACGTACTGCTGCATGTAGGAACGCAGCAGGCTGTCGCTCGTCAGCGCGAGCACCTGCTGGGAGATCTTCTTCGACAGGAGCAGGTCCACGATCTGCTTCTTCGTGATCTTGGTCCCGTTGACCTCGGCGACCACGTCCGGCATGAAGGAAAGCGCCTTCTCGACTTCCTCTTCGGTCGCGACCTGGGAGAGCAGCGCCTTGCGGATGGCGGCTTCCGTCGCGTCGTTCCCGACGGTCGCGGACGGCGCCGCACCGAGACCGAGGTCGCCGAGTCCGCCTTTCAGGGAGATCGACGGCTTGTCCTGGGCCGCTGCGGAAAATGATACGGCACATGCCGCAAAAAAGACAAGAAGAGATTTGCAGTTCATCGTGGGAACCTTTCCATTGCTGATTGGTTATTTATTCGCGGGATTCCTGCTGAGCCAGTTTTCCAATCCGGCCCGCTGTGCGGGATCCGCGTTCAACTCCAGAAGTGCGGTCAGGGCGGCGGCTTCGGCCTGCCGTCCGTCCGCGGAAGCTTCGAGGGCGTCCTGGAAGAGTGCGACGCAGGCGTCGCTCTTTTCCATGGCGGCGAGAGCGTCTGCCTCCTTGATCTTCGCCGCGGCGTATGCCGGGAACTTCGGGAAGAGCTTGGAGTTTGCCTTTGCAAACGTATTCAAGTCCGTCGCGGCATCGCGAAGGTCTTCGGAGAACTCCGCCGCAAGAAGCTTTTCGTTCAGGCGCTGCGCCTCAAGCAGGATGTCGACTTTCGCCTTGGCATCTGTGACAGACGGGCTGACGTCGCCGTATTTGAGACAATAGGCGTCGAGATCGGCTGCCGCGCCCGCGACGTCGCCCGCATCAAATTTGGCGCGCGCTGAAGCGATCACCTTGTTTGCCCGGACGATGTGTTCGAGATCGGACAGGAACATGTTGGTCAGGTCGAGGTTGCGATAGGTCTCGATGTCTTTCAGCGCTTCGTCGTACTCCTCGCGGTCCAGGTGGTCGAAGAGGCTGAGCAGAACGCGGGAACGTTCCATCGGGACCTCGGGAGCGGGCTTGGAACAAGACACGAGGCATGAGAGCGCGGCGACGGCCGTAACGGCCGCGAACAGCGCATGTCTGACGATTCGATGCGTGGAGAATTTTTTCATGACGGTCTTTCCGAATTCGTTTCTATAGACAGGCGAAACAGAAGGTTTGTTCCCGGGAGGCAAAGCCTCCAGTACGGCAGAGTTGTTGCTTTCTGAAAAAAACGGTCCTATCAATATAATCGCGTTTCCCGGAAAAATCAAATTGCCCGCCTTCCGGCCGGAACCGGAAGACGGGTATGAAATCGTGCGGATGAACCGCCGGTAATGCGGGCGGGACCGGTTTTTGCGCCTTGTCCCGCCGCGGCTGCGCCGGGTCAGCCTCTGCGGGAACGGAGCCGTCCGCGCTGGAGGAAGCCTTCGTAGTT
>JAEEGG010005517.1_pt1 | contig 29982 bp, 33 predicted proteins | sample 9134161 | NCBI WGS metagenome assembly JAEEGG01 (sample SAMN16246543, study PRJNA631951) | gut metagenome | biome: gut microbiome; feature: rumen; material: CR-attached | host: Bos | place: Iran: Karaj | collected 2018-10
TATTCTTTCACTCTACGACTCATTGAAGACACTCGGTTGTGTACTGCAGTTTGTACGTTCTGGACGAATCTGTATCACAAAGGACTACACAGAACATCTGGATGAATACCTTGCAGATAGAGAGAAGAAACGTAATGCGAAATAACGATATAAAATCCAATAATAATCCTTTTTAAAAACAAAACAAATGGCAAAAATGAATTTTGGCGGTGTTATCGAAGAAGTGATAACACGCGAAGAGTTTCCACTTGAGAAAGCTCGTGAAGTATTGAAGAATGAGACAATCGCAGTAATCGGTTATGGTGTACAGGGACCTGGTCAGGCTTGTAACCTCCGTGACAATGGTTTCAACGTAATTGTTGGTCAGCGTCAGGGTAAGACATTCGAGAAAGCTAAAGCTGACGGATGGGTACCAGGTGAAACTCTTTTCTCAATCGAAGAAGCAGCTGATAAGGGTACAATCGTAATGTGTCTTCTTTCTGATGCAGCTGTGATGTCTGTATGGCCAACACTTCAGAAATATCTTACTCCAGGTAAGGCTCTCTATTTCTCTCACGGCTTTGCTATCACTTGGAACGATCGTACAGGTTGTGTTCCTTCAAAGGACATCGACGTTATCATGGTAGCTCCAAAGGGTTCTGGTACATCTCTCCGTACTATGTTCCTCGAGGGTCGTGGTCTTAACTCTTCTTATGCAGTATATAACGACGCAACTGGTCGTGCTCTTGAGCGTACACTTGCTCTGGGTATCGGTATCGGTTCTGGTTATATGTTCGAAACTACATTCCAGCGTGAGGCTACTTCAGACCTTACTGGTGAGCGTGGTTCACTCATGGGTGCTATTCAGGGACTTCTCCTTGCTCAGTACGAAGTACTCCGTGAGAATGGTCACACTCCATCTGAGGCATTCAACGAGACAGTTGAAGAGCTCACTCAGTCACTCATGCCTCTCTTCGCTCAGAAGGGTATGGACTGGATGTATGCAAACTGTTCTACTACAGCTCAGCGTGGCGCTCTTGACTGGTATCCACGTTTCCACGATGCTATCAAGCCTGTTGTCCAGAAACTTTATGAATCTGTGAAGTGTGGTAATGAGGCTCAGATTTCTATCGATGCAAACTCTAAGCCTGACTACCGCGTAGGTCTTGAAAAAGAACTTGCAGCTCTCCACGATTCAGAAATGTGGCGTACAGCTGAGGTAGTTCGTCAGCTTCGTCCTGAAAACAACTAATCAGTTATAATTCGGTTCCAGAAAGTTTATGTTCGCATAACTTTTCTGGAACTTATTGTTTAACCATTAAATAAATTAAAAGTATTATGAAAAAGTATCTGGCAGAATTAGTTGGTACATTCGTACTTACTCTTCTTGGTTGCGGCGCTGCCGTATCTCTTGGATGTGCAGAATCAAACACAGCTGCTGTAGTTGGTACAGCTATAGCTTTCGGTCTTTCTGTTGTAGCTATGGCTTACACTATCGGTGGTATTTCAGGTTGTCACATCAACCCAGCTATCACACTTGGCTGCCTTATCTCAAAGCGTATCAGCGCTAAGGATGCATGTGGTTACTGGATTTCTCAGTTCATCGGTGGTATCCTTGCTGGTGCTCTCCTCGTTTACATGTATGGTGCTGAGTCTGGTCTTGGTGCTAACGGCATTGCAGGTTGTGGAAATGATGTATGCAAAGCAATCATCATTGAAGCAGTGCTCACTGCTCTCTTCGTTCTCGTAGTTCTTGGTTCTACAGACGCAAAGAAGGGTGCTGGCAACTTTGCAGGTCTTGCAATCGGTCTTTCACTTATCCTCATCCACCTCGTAGGCATTCACTTCACAGGTACTTCTGTTAACCCAGCACGTTCTCTTGGTCCAGCCCTTTTTGCTTGTGGTGATGCTCTTGCAAACGTATGGGTATTCATCGTTGGTCCATTCGTAGGTGCTGTTATCGCAGCATGCTGCTGGAAGATTGTTGGCGAAGAATAAGATTACACAATAAGCATAATAAAAGGCTTGACTTCAGTGTCAAGCCTTTTTTTTTATTTTGTACTCTCGCTATGTTGAAATTCTTTAGGACTTACTCCTGCGAACGATTTGAAATTCCTGTAGAACGAAGCTGTACTTGTGAAGCCTGATTTCTCTGCTATCTCGTTTAGTGATAGATTCGATTGTTTGATTAGCAATGTCTTTGCGTACTCTATTCTAAGTTTGTTTATATAATCATTGAATGAGATACCCATTTCCTTGTTTATGGCATTGTAAACATAGTTGCGGTTCGACTGTACATAACGAACTACGTCCTGAAGTTTCAGATTTGGTTGCAGATATATTTTCTCTTCCTCCATTAACTTCTCTATGCGTAGCCTAAGTTCCGATGCTTTGGCTGTTTCTTCGATGAAATCATCAATTTGTTTGTTGTCGTTTGCTATGTCTTCAATCGAGAAGTTGTACGTTATACAAACATAGCCGATAGAAAACAGTAAAACAGAAAAAATGATTGATGGAATAGAAATGAGTAGCAAAGAGTCTGCAAAACGGTAGCGACCTATTATATTTACTACGAACGAAGCCAGAGAGGTAATTACAAATAATACTAGCAGATAATGCATTGATGCTGGTACTATTTTGTTTTCTATGTCTGAATAGGTGTTTTTTACGTATTTGTTGAATTTGTTTATTTTCTCGTATCCTAAATATAAGGCAGGGATTATCTGTAAAGCAAACACAACCTTGCAAGCACTATGTATGCGTGCTTGTGCTTTTGCAAGAGTACTTAGATTCTCATATTGGTTGTGGTACAAATAGTGATCGATAAAAAGTTTAATGTCGCTCTCCGACATTATTATATATATTGTTCCTACCGCTATGCAGCCAAGTATTGTAGGCAGTAGGATGACCAGTTGATGAACTAAAGATGTCTCTTTTTGGGTCAGTTTGCAAATGTAAAGATACCAAAGTGGATAAACAGCCAGATTGCATGTAGCATATAACCAGTCGGTAAAAGGAATTAAATCCGTATTGTGACTGAAGAAAACTCCATGACCGAAGTATAGAGTAGTTGCAGCAATGAAAAATACGAATAAAGCCTTACGATATTTTGATTGCCTGTTTTTCAATGCCTCAATGCCTGTTAAAATTGCATAAAACAGGCATACAAAGAAAGGTGTTGAGATAGCATATAAAGTATCCATTGCGTTGTTTGTTCTCGATGGAATCGTATTATATTCCTTGTGATTATATATTTTTTATCAGCCTTTCTGCAAAAGTATGAATTTTTTGTAAATGTATTTAACTAAATTCGTAAAAGTCTTTGTTCTTGCCGGGTTTAAGTGTAAGTTTCTGCAAATATAATAATTTTTTACATTTTTGATAATGCTTTTCTGCAAATCTGACGACCTTTTCTGTGATTTTAAATCATTTGTGTCATTCTCATGAGCTACTTTTGCGATGTAAAAAATATTTGTTTAATATTATTAACTTTTAACCTCTAATATTTATAACATTATGAAAAAACTGAATTTCTGGCTTCTTGCAAGTCTTTTTGTAGGTTCACTTGCATTTGTTGCTTGTGGCGATGACAAAGATAATACCCCAGCTCCCCCAACTCCCCCCGCTGGTCCAACCAGTATAGTAGGTAAATGGGTAGGCGATTTTCCCGCTCAGCCTGATAATCCTAACAATCTGATGTGGCGTTATGCTCACAAGTTGATTTACAACTTCAACTCCGACAACACATTCATGATTACTGAGAGCGCTTGTTGGTACACTACTGATTCGTATGAAGCAGAATACGACAAGCCATCTATTTCTATCGACCCTGCACGTCCTGCTGGTGCATACCTTGGAGAGCGTATAACTCATCGTCTTACTGGTTCTTATACCCTTGAAGCAAACAGCAAGATTACCATCAAAGTTACTCAGGAAGCTTGGGGTAGCGATGATAATTTCAAGATGACAACTCTCACCGAACCTTATTCAGATACCTATGAATACAGCATCAGCGGCAATAAGCTGAAGGTAGGCGACGGTTCTGAAATTGCATGTTCTCCTCACAACCTGATAGCTTATGGAGAAATGACATGGCAAGGTGCCGGCGACGTTAAAATTCCTGTGCCTTCCACTCCTGATACAGACCCCACTGCTCTTACCAAGGCTGACCTCGTCGGCACATGGAATGTATATCTCAACGGTGCTCCTGTTACCTTTACATTTACAGACAGCAAGCTTCAGATTGACGGTACTGATGTGGAAAACGGTGGTGCCTATACTTTTGAGAACGAACGAGTGGCTTATCGCTATGAAGGTGAGGACGTAAGTTTCGACGTAGAAATGATTCACGATAAGACCGTGATTCTTGCCATTTCTATCATTCCTGCCGACAAGTCTTACTCTGGCGAAGAAGAGCGTCAGACCTCGTTCGGATACAGAGCTGGTGCTACAATCCCCGTTACTGCTGCCGACATTCAGGGCAAATGGTATTGGCAGTCTGAGCACGGATTTGTAGGCGCTCGCGCAGTCCTCATCCTTGACGGTGATAAATTCGACTTGATTATCACTCCTTGGGGTGAACGCCACATAGGTACATTTACTTATCAGAACGGTTACATCCACCTTACTCCAGAAGAGAGCTTTACAAGTCGTTACGATGATTCTGATCACATCAATATTGAGAATCCGGAGGCAACACCATGGAAGCATCCTGGAGAACCGGGAGTCTATGGTGATCCTATTTACTTCAGTAACCCAGGCGACGACGTGATTCCTTTCATTCCTAATGGTACAAAGGCTTACAGTGAACTTGCAAACCTGCAGGTGGAATACACAAAGAAATAACCCAACCTTTAATACTTTAATATTAACTTTTAAATTCAAAACATTATGAAAAAACTGAATTTCTGGCTTCTTGCAAGCCTTTTTGTAGGTGCACTTGCTTTCACAGCTTGTAGCAGTAGTAATGATGACGATGGTGGTAATCCTGGCGGTGGTGGCGGCGGTTTTAATCCACCTACTCCTGTTCAGCCATCTTCTATGACAATGGCAAAACTCTCCGGATTTGTCACTAGTGAATATGGCTATCCTCTTAGTGGTGTTAAAGTTACATCTGGTAATGAAGTAGCTTACACAAATGCCAATGGTGCTTTCTCACTCAATTCTATTAATTTAGTAAGTGGTCGTGCTATTGTACGTTTCTCTTCAGCTAGTTATGCTGATGTGGTTCGTTCTGTTGAATTCAAAGAGGGTGAAGTATGGGAAGTACAGATGAAGTATGTTAACACACGAAGTATTACTCCAACTGTCGATAATAACATTGTTGTAGATTATTCAAATAATGTTAAGGTTGACATTCCTGCTAACTCACTTGTTGATGGTCAGGGTAATGTAGTAACAGAACCTGTGACTATTCGTTCTACTTATCTGAATCCGGAAGATGAAGATTTTGCATCTCAGATGCCAGGTGGTGACCTCGCTGCAGTACGTACAAACGGATCAGATGCACAACTTATCAGCTATGGTATGATAAGCATTGATGCTACTGCAAATGGTAAAGAACTTCAGTTGAAAGACGGTTCTGAAGCAACAGTTACATTCCCTGCTGCTCCAGCAGGAATGGAGGCGTACAATCAAATACCACTTTGGAGTTTCGACGAAGAAAAAGGTCTTTGGATAGAAGAAGGTATGGCAACCAAGCAGGCTGATGGTACTTATGTAGGAACTATCAAACACTTCTCTTGGCACAACCTCGACTACCCAGAGTCACGTGCTACAGTTGCTGTTGAAGTAGTTGACGAAGCTGGCAAGGCTATTCCATTCCAGAAAGTTATCGTAGGTCAGACATATGGCGTTACAGACGTTAATGGTAAATTCTCTACTTTTGTTCCTACAAATACTGACTTCGTAGTTACAGTTAAGTCAGCTGACTATGCAAACTACTCTCCTGAAGTAAAATCTGAGAATATAAATATTTCTCAGGCAGGTTTCGAGCGCAAGATAAAGCTTACTTTGCCAACTGTTTCTAACCTCAGTGGTGCTATCACAAATAAAGGTAAGGGTGTTCTTGCAAGTGTAAGCCTTTCTTATGGCGGTGAAGAAACTAAGCCTGTAATGACTGATATTGAAGGTAAATACTATATGAAACTTCCATTTGGCTACAAGGGTGCTGCAACTATCAATATCACTACTTCTGATGGAACAGTATATCGCAGAAATATTGTTCTTGACGGAACTGATAGGGCTGAAAACTTCGATGTTGACCCAGTTTCTACAGAAACAGGTACTGTTACTTTCACAGGTACAAATATCGACCTTATTGTACCTATGACAATAAATGATATTCCTGCATTTGCTTTCGGTGGTGTTGTTGTCATGGGTGATGAATGGATGTGTATGGAAGACCACTCATCTTCTTCGACTACTCATGTAAACTTTGGTAAGGATTACTTCTCATGGGGTATGTCCACAGAAAATCAATGGTCTAATATTTATTCAGATGGTGCTACAGTTAGTATGGAAATTGAAGGTCAGAAAGCTAAGATTACAGTAAGTGGTAAAGCAAGCTATAGCCGTCAAGGTGGAGGCGTCGGTGAACAGGGTTCTGGTACTCTTTCTGGTACATTCAAGTATTCTATCCTTGCTAATATTGTTGAAGGTGCATCTAATGTTCCATCATGGGTTCCACAAGTTTCTGGTTCTAACCCAGTATATTCTTACTCAATTACAAATAGTTCTAAGTTGGGTGACGGTTGGATATTCTTCTATAACAGCAATGAGACACTCGATCAGTACATGGCTCTCGTAAATGCAGCTAAGGCTAACTTCGGTGATCCGTATTATGTAGACGACGACCCAGACAGTGATTGGTCAAAGAGCTATGTATTCATCAAGGGTACTCAGGCATTGCAGCTTCTCTACACTAGTTCAACACCATGGGAAGGCTGGAAGCCAAACCCACAATCTATCCTTGGTGGTCACCACGGATGGAGCGAAGTACCTATCACAGTTCGTGCTTACTCTAACGTAACAGTACCATTCGACGATGTTGTCGTTGGCCACAGGAGATAATCAGAAGATTTGAAAAATATAAGGGGAAAATCCCTGAAAAGGGTAGCCCTGAAAGCCTTATGCTTTCGGGGCTTTTTTATATAGTTGCAATCCAGAGAAAAAAATATTCTCATTATTCTAATTTCTTTAAAAAAAATCTCCTAACTTCGCAGGGTAAAACGAAAAAATATGACTCCACAGGAAGAGATACTCCAGTTACGACGCGAACTTGAACAGCACAACTATAATTATTATGTGTTGAACAAGCCGACTATCAGCGACTACGACTTTGACCAGATGATGCACAAACTGCAGGATCTTGAGCTCTTCTATCCGCAGTATGCTGACCCCAATTCTCCTACTCAACGTGTGGGCAGCGACCTCAACCAGTCGTTTCGTAGTGTGCCACACAAGTATCCTATGCTCTCCCTTGCCAATACATATAATGAGGCGGATATACGCGACTTTTATGAACGAGTGCGCAGTGGACTCGAGGGTGAGGACTTCGAAATTTGTGCTGAGATGAAATACGATGGATTGAGTATATCCCTTACTTATGTCGATGGACAACTCACCCAGGCCGTTACTCGTGGCGACGGAGTTCGCGGCGACGACGTCACAGCCAATGTGCGTATGATTCGTTCTATTCCTCTTCGACTGAAGGAAGGTAGTGGTTACCCCCATGAATTTGAGATACGAGGTGAAATCCTTATGCCCTGGACATCGTTCGAGACACTCAATGCTCAACGTGCAAAGGCTGGTGAAGACCTCTTCGCCAATCCTCGTAATGCAGCCAGTGGAACCCTCAAGTCGCAGAAGAGTCGTGTTGTGGCAGAACGCGGACTTGATGCTTACCTCTATTATCTGTTGGGCGATGAGATTCCCTCTGATGGTGGACACTATGAAAACCTCCAAATGGCAGCAGGGTGGGGATTCAAGATAAGTCAGGGCATGAAAAAATGCAAAACTGTTCAGGAAGTGCTCGATTTCATCGACTATTGGGACACAGAACGTAAGAATCTTCCTGTGGCTACCGATGGCATCGTGCTTAAGGTGAATTCCCTTCGTCAGCAGCGCCATTTAGGTTATACAGCCAAATCCCCCCGTTGGGCTATAGCATATAAGTTTAAAGCAGAACGCGAATGTACTCGTCTCAATGAAGTAACCTATCAGGTTGGACGTACAGGAGCTATCACCCCAGTTGCGAATATGGACCCTGTTCAGTTGGCTGGAACCGTCGTGAAACGTGCTTCGCTTCATAATGCAGACATAATTCAGCAACTCGACCTCCACATCGGAGATATGGTTTATGTGGAAAAAGGTGGTGAAATCATTCCGAAGGTAGTGGGAGTTGACAAATCACAACGCACAGCCAACATGCAGCCAGTTCGTTTTATCACTCATTGTCCTGAATGTGGTACACCTCTCATCCGTATTGAAGGTGAGGCAGCTCATTACTGTCCTAACGACTCTACTTGTCCACCACAGATAAAAGGCCGCATCGAACACTTCATCTCGCGCAAGGCAATGAATATCGACTCACTTGGTCCTGAGACAGTCGATGACTATTGGCAGCGCGGACTTATCCACGATATAGCCGACCTCTACACACTTACTGTTGCTGATATATGTGGCAACAACCGTGGTAGAATAAAGTCAGCACAGAAAGTGGTTGATAGCATAAAGGCTTCCCTTCAGGTGCCTTTCGAACGAGTAGTCTTTGCCCTCGGCATCCGTTTTGTGGGTGAAACAACAGCAAAACTCCTTGCTCGTTCTTTCAAAACAATGGAAGCACTTGAGAAGGCAACTCTCGAACAGTTGCTCGCTGTCGATGGAGTGGGGCAGGTGATAGCAGAAAGCATCATACATTATTTCCACGATGAACGCTGTCTTGCCATCCTCGAACGTCTTCGTCAGGCAGGACTGCAGATGTCCCTCTCTGAAGAGACCCTTGCCGGACAGACAGACATACTCAGCGGACAGTCAATTGTCATATCTGGAGTTTTCGCACAGCATTCTCGCGATGAGTACAAAGCTATCATCGAACAGAACGGCGGCAAGAATGTTGGTTCCATCTCAAAAAACACCTCGTTTGTTCTGGCTGGTGAGAATATGGGACCTGCAAAACTTGAGAAAGCCCAGAAACTTGGAGTGCGTATTGTAAATGAAGAGGAATTTCTGAAGATGATTTCTCCAATTCAATGAAAAGTCTTACCTTTGCAGTCGAAATTAAAAAGCATAAATGGCACACAATAAATTCAAAGGACTTGGCGTAGCACTTGTCACCCCATTTACCTCAACTGGCGAGGTTGACTACACTTCTTTGCGCCGGCTCCTTGATTATCAGCTTTCCAATGGTACAGACTTCCTCTGCGTGTTGGGCACAACAGCAGAAACACCAACACTGACGGAAGAAGAGAAACAGAACATCATCAATCTATGTCGCGACAAGGTGCAGGGACGCATTCCTATCCTCTTGGGTATGGGAGGCAACAATACTGCCGCTATCGTTAACCAGTTGGCAAAAGCCGACCTGCGAGGCATTGATGGTATCCTTAGCGTTTGTCCTTACTACAACAAACCGTCTCAGGAAGGCCTCTATCAGCATTTCCGTACTATCGCAACTCATAGTCCTGTGCCTGTAGTATTATATAATGTGCCTGGTCGTACAGGAGTCAATATGACTGCTGAAACTACTCTTCGTCTTGCTCGCGACTGTGAAAACATCGTAGCAGTAAAGGAAGCAAGTGGAAACTTCGGACAAATTGATGACATCATCAAGAATAAACCAAAAGACTTCGACGTCATCTCTGGCGACGATGGAATCACTTTCCCGCTTATCACACTTGGTGCAGCAGGAGTCATCTCCGTCATCGGCAATGCTCTTCCAAAAGAATTCAGTCGTATGGTTCGTCTTGCCCTTGCTGGCGACTACTCTAACGCACTGACTATCCATCATAAGTTTGCAGAACTCTTCAAACTTCTCTTTGTTGATGGCAATCCAGCCGGAGTAAAAGCAATGCTCAGTAGCATGGGACTGCTCGAAAATGAACTCCGTCTGCCACTCGTGCCTTCACGCATCTCTACTATGGAACGCATCAGCGCTATCGTGAAGGAACTGAACATCAAGTGCTAAGCCCCCTCTAACTCCCCCAATTTAGGGGGAGGATTATAAAAATACTCCATGTTAATAATAGCAGATAGCGGTTCTACAAAGACATCTTGGTGCCTATTGGCTGATGACGGCAGTCAACAGCTATTTTCTACCCAAGGTATCAATCCGTTTCAACAGACAGAATCAGAAATTTGTGACGTACTTCAGAGTGAACTGCTTCCTCAACTCCCTCCACAGGGATTTGTTGACAGTACTCTTGAGATATATTTCTATGGTGCAGGATGTACTCCCGAAGCCTCTCCCAAAGTAGCTTCAGCCTTACGTACTGTCATCAGTGCTGACGCTCAAGTGGAAGTGCAGAGCGACATGCTGGGTGCTGCCCGCGGACTCTGTGGTCGTAAGCCTGGCATCGTTGCTATCCTTGGCACAGGTTCCAACTCCTGCTATTACGATGGTGAACACATTGTGAAAAACGTATCACCACTTGGATTCATCCTTGGTGACGAGGGTAGTGGAGCCTATATCGGAAAACGACTTGTGGGCGATGTACTGAAACAACAGTTACCAGCCGACATATGTGCGCTTTTCTTTCAGGAGACAGAACTCACAGCTCCTGCTATCATTCAGCGCACCTATCGCGAATCCTTTCCAAACCGTTTCCTTGCCAGTTTGTCGCCATTCTGTGCCCGTCATCGCGACAATGATGCCGTTAGAGCCTTGCTTATCGATTGCTTCCGTCAGTTTTTCCTGCGCAACATTTCTGCCTACGAAGGTTCTACAGTCCATTTCGTAGGATCTGTAGGTTATTACTACCAACAGGAAATTCAGGCAGCAGCATCTACGCTCGGATACACCATCGGAAACGTACTCAAAGAACCACTTCAAGGTCTTATTGCCTATCATTCTTAAAAAAATAAGTATAAAATTTGGCAAATAGATTGAAAAAATGTTACTTTGCACGTCAAATGCAAGGTAAAAAAGACCCCTTTGCTTTAGTATTGAAGTAAATAGCCAGTAGAATTTGTAGAAAATTCTATATAACACTTATTTTTTTATTATGAGTAGAGCAGACAATCATTTAGTAATTATGGCGGGTGGCGTAGGTAGCCGCTTCTGGCCTATGAGTACCCCTGAGTGTCCCAAGCAGTTTATCGACGTATTCGGTACAGGTCGCACCTTTATTCAGATGACAGTCGATCGCTTCAAAGGGGTAGTGCCACCCGAGAATATCTGGGTGGTTACAAGCGAGAAATATGCGGATATCGTCAAGACTCAACTTCCTGACATTCCTGTTTCTAATGTCCTGCTCGAACCATGCCGTCGCAATACGGCTCCTTGCATCGCCTATGTCAGTTGGCGCATCAAAGCAAAAAATCCTAAAGCAAACATCGTTGTGGCTCCAAGCGACCACCTCGTAACTGACGTAGTTGAATTCCAACGCGTCATCAACTCTGCCCTTCAGTTCGTGTCAGAGACCGACAGTATTGTCACTCTTGGTATGAAACCAACACGTCCTGAGACTGGTTATGGCTACATCGAAGCAACTCAACAGGAACCTTCCCTGCGCAATAGAGAGATATTCCGTGTCGAGTCGTTTAAAGAAAAGCCAGACCTTGCTACAGCAAGGGAATATATCAAAAATAAAGCATTCTATTGGAATTCTGGCATCTTCGTGTGGAACGTGCGTACTATCATCAATGCTCTCCGTGTTTATCTGCCAGACGTAAACGATATCTTCGAAAACCTTCTTTCTGTCTATGGCACAGCCAAGGAACAGGAAATCATCAATAAAGAATTCCCAAAATGCGAAAACATCTCCATTGACTATGCAGTACTGGAGAAGGCAGACGAAATCTTCGTCTTCCCAGCAGACTTCGGTTGGAGCGATGTAGGCACATGGGGTTCTCTTCATACCCTTGCTGAGGCAGATGCCAAAGGTAATAATGTCATTGGTCAGGATGTGCGACTCTACGAAACCAAGAACTGCGTCATCCATACTACACAGGAACGTCGTGTGGTTGTTCAGGGACTCGACGGCTATATCGTAGCAGAAAAAGACAATACTCTGCTCATCTGTAAATTAGCAGAAGAACAGCGAATCAAAGAATTCTCTGCAGAATAAAGTCCCCTCTAACTCCCCCCCTGTTAAGGGGAGAATCAAGATACAAAATAATCCCCTTAAGCGATACGCCTAAGGGGATTTTTATTTTGTTTTCCAAAGTCCTCTCTAAACAGGGAGGATTTAGGAGGTCTTTTCTTATTCAGCTACAGGAACAATAGAAACTGTAGAGCGGTTCTGACGACCCTTCTTGAAAACTACTGTACCATCTACGAGAGCGTACAGAGTGTCGTCCTTACCGATACCTACGTTCTTACCTGGGTTGTGCTTAGTGCCACGCTGACGAACGATGATGTTACCAGCCTTAGCAAACTGACCACCGAAAAGCTTAAGTCCAAGTCGTTTTGAGTGTGATTCACGGCCGTTCTTAGAACTACCCACACCTTTTTTATGTGCCATATTGAAAAGTCTTTTTAGAAATTAATGAATAAATAACTTTAGTCTCTCTCCCTCTTTATGCAACAACCTGCTTGATGAGGATTTCAGTGAACTGCTCGCGATGACCGTTCAGCTTGCGATAACCCTTGCGGCGGCGCTTGTGGAACACTAATACTTTGTCACCCTTAACGAGTGGACAAGTAACCTCTGCAACAACTTTTGCACCCTTAACAGTTGGGGCTCCTACTGAGATCTTTCCGTTGTCAACGAGGAGGACTTTCTCAAATTCAACAGTCTGTCCAGCTTCTACATCCTTAATGTGGTGTACGAACAGCTTTTTGCCTTCTTCAGCCTTGAACTGTTGACCCTGAATTTCTACGATTACGTACATTTTATTAATATTTTTAGGGTTGGACCGTGAGGCGAAGTCACACTTCTGACTTACTTATCCGAGCCTCTGCGGCATAAATCGGCTGCGAAGGTACGAACTATTCCCGATATAGCCAAATATTCTATTGCTTTTTTCTTACATTATTTAATTAAGGTGTTGCAACAAAAAAATGTTAACCGAAGTGTAGTCTTTTATAGTCCGTAACTAGCGAACTCTGAGTCCGTAGCTTACGTACTCCTAGTCCGACGCTTGCGGACTCTTAGTCCGTAAGTGTCGGACTATAAAACGAACTGTACTTTAAAATTGCACACTAGCATAATATATAATGTTTGTTGATTATCATAAAAGTTGTATCTTTGCATTCGTTTATCTTATATTTGTACAAAAATAAATCGGATATGAAAAATAGATTTGCTTCTTTTTGCTTTTTTATGGCTATGATGTTGTCCGCCTGGCAAACAATGTTTGCAAATGATGTGCGTGATAATCTGTGGCAGTCATTTCTTACTCCGCCCGACAGTATTAGGGTGGGCTGTTATTACTATTGGATAAACGAAAGGGTTGACCCGAAGGGGGTGAAGGCTGACCTTGAGTGGATGAAGGATAACGGCATCACTCTTGCCTTCCTTGCCACTGACATTCGCAACCGCGTCAATGGCGATTTGACTTCTGCTACCGAGATATACGGCAAGAATAAGTTTCAGAGCAAGTTGTGGTGGAAGAATCTGAGAACGGCACTGAAGACAGCTGCTAAACTCGGAATTGAGATGGGTATTTTCAACTGTCCTGGTTGGAGTCAGTCGGGCGGTCCGTGGATTAAGCCGGAGGAGGCTATGCGCAACCGGACACCTGACGGAATTGAGGTGTGCAAGACCAAACAGGGTACTGACGTGGTGTGCAGTCCTTGTTCGCCAGAGGCAGAAGGACTAGAAGTGGATAAACTTTCGAAGGTTCATGTGAAGAAGCACTTCGAGGCTTTTGTCGGAGAAATTCTGCGTAGGATTCCTGCCAAGGATCGCGGTACTCTGACTACGGTTGTCGTGGATAGTTGGGAACGTGGAAAACAGAATTATACAGATTCAATATTTGTGCTGTTTGAACGTCGATTCGGTTATCCGCTTGATTACGAAAACGAGGCTTGCAAGAAGGATCTGGAGCGACTGATTTCCGATTTGGTTGCAAGTGAATATATGGGAGGGTTGACAGAGAAGGCTCACGAGTATGGTCTGCGTACTTGGTGCGAACCTTATGCTCACAGTCCGTTCCCCACTAATGGCATTATCTATGGAAGTGCTGCTGATGAGGTGGGTGCTGAGTTTTGGGTGGATGACAAGAAGTTTAGAAAAAAGGAAATTGATGCAGCTGTTGGTGCAGCCCGTCGCAGTGGTAAGAATCGTGTGTGGGCTGAGAGCTTTACGGACGGATGGCCTGAGTTGGCTAAGGATGACTGGAGTTACGAAAAACTGAAACCCATCGCTGACAAGTATTTCCATGCGGGGGTGAATGCGAGCATTTTGCACGTTGTAATTTCACAACCGGGTGACGATAAGGAACCTGCTGTGCGCCCTTGGTTCGGAACTTATTTCGACCGCAGGAGTGCGCATGCAGCCGACATGAAACCGCTCGTCAAGTATCTGAAGCGCTGTAATTTCATGCTTCAGTTAGGCAAACCGCTTGACGGAGCTACTGACAGGCGTATTATGGCTGACGGCACAACGATTAGATTTACCGAGGACTCGCAGTTTGAGATTGTCTTCCCAAATGGTCAGAAAGAATTGTGGAATCCGGAATATGAGATTAAAATCAATCCACAGAACGACCAACAATAATCCGACTGCCTTGTCGGATGAGTGGACGGGCGTCTTGCAGCTGTTGCTGTAGGACGTCCTCTGTTATTGGATATACCTTAAGCGAAAGACAACGCGGGTAGCGGTTGAAGTAGAAGTTGTGCGACAGGTACCACTGGGCTTGTCTGATTGCCGGCACCAGTTTAGTCGTGTCCCAAATGCTGAGCAGACGTGTCTTTGCAGCTATGCAGATGCCACGTTTGCCCCCTTCCATTTCCATAACGCAAATGAGGTGCTGGCGCTTGCATGTGTCCTGCTCGTACTCTTCTTTTGTTCTGCGATGCGAGATGGTGATGTGGCGACCGAACTTCGTGTTTATGTCGTTCATAATACTTCTGAACAACTTGCCGTGGGTAGATGTGTCTTTTAGTTGGTTCGATAATATATAATAATGTATCATTTCGTGGAGGATGGTGTCGTCAACTTCCTCCTGCGGTAAGTCGAGAAGGGTGGAGATGCGGAATACGAAATCGTAGTATTCCACTCCGCCAGACCTGAATCCAAGGAGTGAGAATTTCCTCCTGCGTTTATATGCAATCTGACCCAGATATGTGCGAGCACGGCTCAACTTGAAGGGGAGGGGAAGGAGTTTTCCCTCGAAACACAGTTGGTTGAACTCTTCGAATTTCTGCTGTATGTAACTGATTGTCGGTCGCATTCGTAATCTGTCTGTTTTTTCTGATGCAAATATATAAAAAATGTTTTCAACATTATTCTTAAATTTGTAAATTTGCCACTGAAAACAATCTAATACCCGAACCGATATGGCTAAACAGTATCTTTTGGGACTTGACATCGGAAGTTCTTCTGTAAAAGCATCACTTGTGGATGCTGATACCGGAATGTGTGCCGCTTCTGCATTTTTTCCGAAACAGGAAGCACCCATAATCTCCGTGCGTAGCGGATGGGCAGAACAGGAACCCGACATGTGGTGGGAGAATATGAAATTTGCTTTGGCTGAGGTGATGAAGGAGACGGGAGCTAAGGCAGACGAGGTGGCAGCGATAGGTATCTCGTATCAGATGCACGGACTGGTGTGTGTGGATAAGAATCTGCGTGCGCTGCGTCCTTCTATCATATGGTGCGATTCACGTGCTGTGCCGTATGGCGAGAAGGCTTTCGAGAGTCTTGGCGAGGAACAGTGCCTGAGTCATCTGCTCAATTCTCCCGGTAATTTTACTGCTGCAAAACTGGCATGGGTAAAAGAAAACGAACCCGAGCTTTTTGCACGTATATATAAGATTATGTTGCCTGGCGATTACATCGCTATGCGTCTGAGCGGAACTGTAAATACGACGATTGGCGGACTTAGTGAGGGTATGATGTGGGACTTTGCAGAGAAACGTCCTGCTGGTTTTCTTTTCAACTATTACGGTTTCAAAGAGTCGTTGTTGCCCGATGTTGTTCCTACGTTATGTGTGCAGTCGGAAGTGTCGCAGCAGGCAGCTAATGAACTGGGGCTCAAGGCAGGAACTCCGATTGCTTATCGTAGTGGCGACCAACCAAACAATGCGCTTTCGCTCAATGTACTTAATCCTGGTGAGATAGCTGCTACGGCAGGTACTAGCGGGGTTGTATATGGAGTATTGGGTGATGTGAACTACGACCCGAAGTCGAGAGTGAATACCTTCGCCCATGTGAATTATACAAAAGAACAGAATCGTCTGGGTGTGTTGCTCTGCATTAACGGCACGGGAATTCTCAATGCATGGATTCGCCGCAATGTGGCCCCGGAGGGTATCTCTTATGCTGACATGAATGCTATGATAGAACAGGTTCCTGTTGGCAGCGATGGAGTGAGCATTATTCCGTTTGGCAACGGAGCAGAACGAGTACTGGAGAATCGTGAGACAGGTTGCAGCATACACGGACTGAACTTCAACACTCACACGAAGGCTCATATCATGCGTGCCGCTCAGGAAGGTATTGTGTTCTCGTTCTGCTACGGAATTGAGGTTATGCAACAGATGGGCATGAACATCGGAACTATCCATGCAGGCAAGGCGAATATGTTCCTTTCGCCTACGTTCCGCAACACACTTGCTAACACTTGCGGAGCAACCATCGAACTCTACGAAACCGATGGAGCCGTAGGTGCTGCGAAGGGGGCAGGAATAGGAGCCGGGATATACAAGAACAGCGAAGAAGCTTTTTCTACGCTGAAACGTCTCGCAGTCATCGAACCCGATTCTGCACAGCTTGAGGCTCATCTTGGCGCATATAATCGTTGGAAAGAAGTTTTGAGTAAGGTTCTTTAATGCAACTCTTGCCCCAATCACCCCCTTAACCCTATTAACCCCATTAAACAATTAACCTATTAACCTTTAAACTATAAAACATTATGAAAGAGTACTTTGCTTTTACAGGAAAAGTTCCTTTTGAGGGACCAGACAGCAAAAATCTGATGGCATTCCATTATTACGAACCAGAACGTGTGGTTTTGGGCAAGAAGATGAAAGACTGGTTTAAGTTTGCCATCGCATGGTGGCACACACTGGGTCGTGCGAGTGCAGACCAGTTTGGCGGTCAGACCCGTTTCTACGAGTGGGATAAGTCTGCCGACGTGTTGCAGCGTGCAAAGGACAAGATGGATGCCGGTTTTGAGTTTATGAACAAACTTGGAATCAATTATTTCTGTTTCCACGACATAGACCTTATCGAAGACAGTGACGATGTGGAAGAATACGAGGCTCGCATGAAGGCTATCACTGACTATGCGCTGGAGAAAATGAAGCAATATCCTAACATCAGACTCTTGTGGGGAACGGCAAATGTGTTCGGACATAAGCGTTATGCCAACGGAGCAAGTACTAATCCTGAGTTCGATGTGGTGGCTCGTGCAATAGTTCAGATTAAGAACGCTATTGATGCAACCATCAAACTGGGCGGACAGAATTATGTGTTCTGGGGCGGTCGCGAAGGTTATATGTCGCTTCTCAATACCGACCAGAAACGTGAGAAGGAACACTTGGCTACAATGCTTAGGATGGCTCGCGACTATGGTCGTTCGAAAGGTTTCAAGGGTAACTTCCTTGTGGAACCGAAACCTATGGAACCAACAAAGCACCAGTACGATTCAGATGCAGAGACAGTAATCGGATTCCTGCGTGCTCACGGACTCGACAAGGACTTCAAACTGAATATAGAGGTGAACCATGCCACGTTGGCAGGACATACCTTCGAACATGAACTTGCTTGTGCTGTCGATGAGGGTATGCTGGGTTCTATCGATGCAAACCGAGGTGATGCACAGAACGGATGGGACACTGACCAGTTCCCAATTAATAACTTCGAACTCACTCAGGCTATGCTCGAAATCATACGTAACGGTGGATTCGGTTTTGGCGGTACAAACTTCGATGCTAAGATAAGCCGCACTTCCATCGATCTCGAAGATCTCGTACTTGCACATATCAGTGGTATGGATGCGTTGGCTCGTGCACTGCTCAACGCAGCTGCGATTATTGAGAAAAGCGAGTTGCCAGCTATGAAGAAGGCACGTTATGCTTCGTTCGACCAGGGAATAGGTAAGGATTTCGAAGACGGAAAACTCACCTTCGAACAGGTTTATGAATACGGAAAGAAAAACGGAGAACCAAAACCTGTCTCAGGAAAACAGGAGAAGTACGAAACGATCGTAGCTTTATACACTAAGTAACTCCTCTAACTCCTCACTCCTAACTTATTATAGTGTCATCAGATAAACGATGACGCAACAGATAGCAGCAACGGGGAAGAGTCCAAGTCGGAACCATGCTGCTATTATTCCTGCTATAAGGGCTACCACTCCGGGTAGAGGGGTGGGGGTAGTGAGAATCATGTCGGGAAAGGTCATTACAGCCAATGTGACGTAGGGAACGTAGTAGAGAAAACTCCGTACGAAACGGTTGCGAATAGGTCCCTTAATAAGTGCCATCGGAACTACACGAATCAGATTTGTGACGATGATGGCAATGAGGATGTATATTGTAATTCTATAATTCTCCATCTGCCTTAATCTTTATAGGTTTTAACCATGCTGCAGCGGCGGAAATGACAATTGTCAGTACCACTGTGCGCATACCGCTATTCATCTGGCTCACTACGGGAGCTATGGCACAGAGACCGCTCAGCGTGAAACTCACAATCAGTGTGTATAGCACATTATTGTCCTTGTGACATGGAGGAATGATGATAGCCAGGAACATACCATAGAGCGAAACACTGAGAGCAGTAGCCATTTGCTGGGGTAGCAGACTGCCTGCTACAATGCCCAACGCACATCCCGATGCCCAGAAGAGAGTTGAGATGAGTGCTGCAGAATAGGTGTAGGCTGGGGGAGTGTAACCGGGATGAGCAACGGAAATGCCAAATACCTCATCGGTGATGCAGCATGCCATCAGCAAACGATGCCACCAGGATGTCTTCGGAGCGATTTTCTGAGAGAGGGCTGCACTCATCAGCATATATCGCAGGTTTACCACCAGACACATCGCAATCACTTCCACATAGGCAGCGTTGACTGCTATCAGTGTGTATGTGCCGTATTCTCCGGCTGAAGCTCGAGTGAAAAAACTGCTCAGAAATCCCATCGGAGCCGTGAGTCCTGCTTTTACGGCAATGATGCCGAGTGAGAATGCAACAGCAAAATAACCCATCGCGATTGGAATGCCGTCGCGCAGGCCGTGTAGTATGTCTTTTTTTTTGTCAGTTTGTATTTTTTTCATAATGTAGTTATTTTTTCTTACGCGCAACCATGTTCTTCAGCCGCCGGTAGCCCTCGACTCCGAGAATCGTCAAACCGCCATACTGACAGGTTTTTGCCATTCCGAACAGCACCGTCCATAACACACCCTTCGCTGCTACGCTGATGGGCAGCAACATCTGTGCAAACGACAGAACGTAGAAGGGTATGCAGCTGAGTAGCACAATTACTCCTGTGCGGAACGATAGCGACTGCAACCATGTTTTTATTCTTCTCAAAAACTTCATCTTAAAAATACACTTGTCATAAATACATTTAAAACTTTGTGCAAGTTTACGTGTTTTTCGACAATTATCCGTACTTTTGCCATATATTTTTTTGAAAAAGAGTAAAGTTATGAAAAAAGTAATCAGTACAGCTAAGGCTCCGTCGGCAATCGGACCTTACAGTCAGGCAATAGATGTTAATGGTTTTGTTTACACTTCCGGACAAATTCCTATCAATCCGGCTACAGGCACAATCGTGGAGGGTGGCATCAAGGAACAGACCCGTCAGTCGCTCCTCAACGTGAGGGCTGTACTTGAGGAGGCTGGACTAACAATGGCACATGTGGTGAAGACCACTGTCTTCATGGCAGACATGAACGACTTTGCAGACATGAACAGCGTATATGCTGAGTTCTTCGCAGAACCATTCCCTGCTCGTTCTGCCGTAGCTGTGAAGAGTCTGCCGAAGGGTGCTCTGGTGGAAATCGAAGTGGTAGCTACGAAGTAATGGTTTATTGGTTATTGACGAATAACGAAAGACGAAAGACGAAAAACAATTCTCTAATTCTTGATAAAAACTATGGAAACAAACGTAAAACTTTATACACTGAATTTTGATGAGGTGAAGACCTACCTTTGGGCAGCCGCTTTTGTGGTTTGCAACATGGTGCTGCCTCAGTTGTTCCACCTCATTCCGCAGGGAGGCATCATATTTGCTCCGCTGTCGTTGGTAATCCTTGCCGGAGCTTACAACCTGGGATGGAAGGTAGGACTGCTGGCTGCAGTTGCTTCGCCTATTGTAAACCACTACGCATTCGGAATGCCTGCATTGGGCGTGCTTCAGGTTATGATGCTGAAACTCGTTATACTGGCACTCGTCGCAGGTTTTGCTGCAAAAAATTTCCGCAGTGCTTCGCTACTTATGATTGCGGGTGTTGTTCTTGCAAGCGAGGCTTTTGGCGGACTCGGTGAACTGCTTCTCACAGGTGGCATCAGTGCTACCGTTCAGGACTTCACACTTGGTTGGCCTGGTTTGCTGTTGCAAATTCTTGGAACTTATCTGATTATTAAATATGTCACCTCAAACTGATTCCGAATCAACGAAATGGGTTGCCTGCTGGGGTAATGCTACCTCCATCACCAATCGTCGTGAGGCTGTATATGCTAAGGACTTAACTCTTCGTTATCCCGTTCGAATGTGTTTCGACGGCACTATGCTTCGTTTCCGTTTTTCCAATCTCACAGGTACCGAACCCGTAACCCTTGCAAAGGTATTTGTGGGTCATACACCCATTACTTTTGCTGGCGAAAAGAGTGTTACACTCAAGCCTGACACTGAGACGGAAAGCGATGCAATCAGTTATGCTGTACATCGTGGTGACACCATCGAGGTGAGTTTTTATCTGAAGGATTTTACCCAGATGAATAGCGGCACACTCATCACTGGTCCACTTTCTAAAGGTTTTTATGCTTATGGTGACTATGCAGAGGCTGACGAACTGCCCCTCGAATTGAGTCGCAGCACCAACTGGTTCTATTTTCTCAACACTATAGACATCTTTACTTCAGCTGAGAATCATGCAATTGTCTGCTTCGGCGATTCCATCACTGCACAGTCGTGGCCCGATTATATGGCTCAGATTGCTTTTGGTACAAATGCTTCCATCGTTCGTCGTGCTGTCAGTGGAACTCGTATCCTGCGTCAGTACGAATGCATCACTTATCAGGCTTATGGCTTGAAGGGTGCAACTCGTTTCCCTATTGAGATGAATGTGGCTGGAGCTACCGATTTGATTATTCAACACGGTATCAATGACATCATCCATCCTGTGGGTACTGATGTCAATCCTTTCCGCCCTTGGAGCGACCTGCCTACGGTAGAGGAGATGGTAGATGCTGTAACGAAAATCTATGTAGAGCCAGCTAAGGCAAAAGGACTGAAGGTGTGGAGTGGTACTCTGTTGCCAATATTCGGCTGGCGCACATATAACGAAAACCGTGAACAAATGCGCCAGCAGTTTAACGAATGGTTGCGTACATCACCCGTTTTCGATGGTTGTATCGACTTCGATGCAGCCGTTCGCAGTGTTACTAATCCCAAAGCTTTTGCTGACGGATTTGACAGTGGTGATCACCTACATCCAAGCGAAAGTGCCTACGAAACAATGGCTCAAACTGCAGCTCATAAACTCATTCGTAGCATGCACCGCTACGACCACGAAGAACTGTTTTAACTTGCCGTTATAGTCTAATGCCGAAGAATGCGCGCAATCTCCATTTCTGATTGTGCACTGTAAGAGTTTCCTCTGAACCGATGTTTGAGAAGTTATACACCATCGACAGACCGTAGAATATATTCTTTATCTGGTGAACTACAGCTCCACGACCAGTAATGATTACTTCAGGGAAATTATAGTGCAGAGGTACTTTCACATCGTTTAATTTCACTGATGTGTGACTGTAAACAATGAAGGTGGGCAGGGCAGAGATATGCAGCAGCCACCCCTTGCCAGGTACGAAGTTGTAAGCATATCCGGCACCTATACCGATGTTGGTCATCAACAACTTTATAGTCTCCTCCCATTTGTAGTTTGCTCTTTGGTGCATACCTGAAGCAGCCAACAGAAAACTGCCTGCCGAACGCTTTTGGATGTAACTCTGTGAGAATGCAGCCGGATAGGAAAATTTCTTGTTATTGAAAGCGTAATAAAGATTCAGATTGAATGTAATCACAGTCAGTTTGTCGGCAGGTAAGTCAATACGAGGTTTCCCGTCTTGATCGTACCAACCATTAAAGTTTTTTGCGTTCTGATAGATGAAATCCCAACCGAAACTCTTGCCGTAAGAGTTTAAATTTATCTCGTAATCGCGGTATTTCCCAGCAAGTTTGGCAGGGTTGAGGGCAAGAGCCAGAGAAAAGCCTCTGTATGTAGCCCCCACGCTGAAAGTTGATTTGAAATTGGAATTTATCTCCGATTTGAAATGCGAACCCATTTCTCTTCCTTCCGATTCAATCCTGTTTCCCGACAGATTGTAACGAGCCTTAAGTGTCCACTTTGTCTTTGGACGCACTACATAATTTGTGTCTATCTTACTGTTATAGTATCTCACCGCCAGCAAACTGTCAAGCCTGCGAAAGAAGTTTCCTGCCGACACAGTCGAGGTTATGCAGCTCATAACTGCAAAGAGTATTATGACCATCCAACTGTTGTTCGGAGACTTCTCTGTAATCATTTTCATCATAACCAATAACTTTGTGAAGCCAAAGTTACAGATAATTTTCTCGTCTTACTAATTTTTCTTTGTTTTTTTGTAAATATCGCCAAATAGAGCATAATATAACTTTACAAAGTATTAATGTTGTTGCCTTTAAATCTCTCACCAACGAAACCTTCTCCCACATCGCCTGCGATTAAATCGAAATGCTGAAAAACGGGTGGGGTGGGCGATAAGTCGTAATAGTCCATTTCTGCTATGGGCAGACAGAAGTATTCCATCTGGTCATAACTTGTGTAGAGACGGGACAGTACGGGATTGTTGTCATAAATCCATCGCTTCACATCATCCTCAACGTTGAAGTTCACCATTCCTGAACAACGAACAGAGATGTTGCCCTCATAGGCTAAAATTTCCACATTGGGGTTCTGACGCAATTCGTTCCAAACGGCTTTCTTGGCAGAAGTGGCAAAGTAGAGCACGTGCCCTTCCTGCTTCATGATTTGGAAGATGCGCAACTTAGGCAGATTGCCCTCGCTGGTAGCAAGGGCAATCTCTTTGTGGTCTTTCAGAAACTGAATAGCTTTCTCAAACATATTACTTACCATTTCAGTTCGTTCTGTAGGATAACACCATCAGTCATTGGACTGTCAGCCTCTGTGAAGGCATTTGCTTTGTACTGGATGCAGAGCATTGTCAGGTTGTCTTTGCCTGTGTTCTTCAGTGCACGTTTGCCATTTGGAGATACACGAATAATTGTGCCTTCGCTAACTGGGAAAATTTCTCCATCTACCTGATACTTACCTTCACCCTTTAAGATGATGTAGAGTTCTTCGTGAGTTTTATGGGTGTGAAGAAAACCGCTATCCTGACCAGGAACGAGAGTCTGGAATGAGAATTCGCTACCTGTAGCTCCTACTGCCTGTCCTGCGAACACCTTACCTTTTATAATAAAGTCTGGTCCCATTGGCAACTCATGTTCGATGATTTCATTTACTTTACCTACACTCACTGCTTTGAAGTTTTTGCCTTCCTTAATTGTCTCAATCTGTTTCATAATTTCTAAAGTTTTTAAATGTTGTTGTTTTGTTTTGACGTTGCAAAGGTATGGCGACTTTTTCATTCCCACAAGAAGGCACTTTTTGGTGGGATAGTTACCAAAAAGTAGGAATTGAGATGTTATCGAACTTCTTCAAAATCTACATTAACTTACATTAACATAGTGTAATGTCGTTACTTGGTAACTATTTGTTACTTTTGCAGAAAATCAATAGTTATGGCAGATATTCAAGCACAGTATTTTAATTGTCCTATCAGGCAAGTGGTGAGTCGTTTTGGCGACAAGTGGTCTATGTTGGTGCTCTATATGCTTCACACCAGCGATACAGGTGTGTTGCGTTTTAATGAGATTCGCCGTTTGATGACAGATTGTTCCCAGAAGATGCTTTCACAGACTTTGAAGAATTTGGAACAGACCCATCTTGTGCATCGCGAGGTATATCCAGAGGTTCCTCCTCGTGTGGAGTATTCTCTTACTGATACGGGCAAATCGCTGATGCCTGCACTCACTGCTCTGATCGTTTGGGGCAAGGAACATTTCAATGAAATAGTTACAGATTAATAGTATGTTACTTCCCAAATTCATAATCACGATGGATGGGGTGTTTCGCCTCGGAATGGTGAACCAGCATAAGCACCTGCTGAAACCAGGCGATCAGTGTATCGGAGGCGGTTACTACCAGTTTGACTTTGTTTCCAACCGCTTGCTTTTAGACCGAGCATCCTATGACTTCGGGCGTCCCAGATGGCACCTTCTGGATACCTTGAAAGTGCCCTCCACCTATCGTGGACTTCGCATCATCTACACCTACGACGATGGTTCCCAAGACGACTTCGATGTAACCAAAGAATTAAAGGTGGAGTATTACGATTGATTCAAAGGGTTCTAAAGAAAAATTAGTAGAGCGATTCAAGAATTGACCAAACGACTTTACGTATGAGGATTTCCTCATCGCTTTTTGTATATAATGCTTTTTTTTCGTACATTTGTGCCATACATTATAAATTGAATAAAATAATAAGTTCTTATGGCACACAATTGCGAAAACTGTAAGTTTAGGGCTCACTACGACAAAAAGCCCAATTCGTTGTTAGGAAGATTCTGGCGTTGGCACATTAACTTCTGCCCAGGCTGGAAAGGTTACTTTACTTCTCAGACTGAAGAAAAGAAAGCAGAGCTGAGAGCAAAGTACAACTTCACAAAATATGAATAAGGTGAAATCATTGTGGGGTTGCTGGCTCGTTGTCCTTGCTCTGTTGTTGCTGAATGTTTCGTGCAGCAAAGATGAGGACGCACCCGATGTGCCGCCCTCAACTGAGCGATATACCGGTGACAGTTATGGCGAACTGAAAAGTCCGTGGGTAAAGGATGAGAAGCAGAAGACTCATCAGACACGATGGTCGTGCATTTATTTCGGAACTTACCCTGCGAACGAGGTGGTTAGCAGTGATTTCACTGCTGTAGATAACTATGCTCTTGCTGAGGGTGATGTGATTGTTGATGCTTCGCTCTATCAGCGCTTACAGCAGGCCGATTGGGATGCAGCTGATGATGCTTTGATTGATGGAAAACGCTATCATCGCATCAATGGTTCAACGGCTGTAGAAGCATCTACTAACCGTGAACAGCATTACCGTTGGGGCGAAGTAAATGAATGGCATTATTTCACTTACGAACCTATTAAATGGCGAGTGCTGAATATAACTGGCTCACAAGCTTTGTTGATTACTGACCGCATGCCTGACACTCATCCTTTCCACGATAATGCTGATGATACCTATTGGGCAGAATGCAGCCTTAGAAAGTGGCTCAACGACGAATTCCTCAATCAAGCTTTTACGACTGCAGAACAGGCTTCCATCCTTGAGACAGATGTGGAGAATGTCAAGAACTATTATTTCGGAACTCCTTGCGGACCTGATACTCGCGATAGGGTGTTTATTCTGTCTGAATCAGAGGCTTTCTCTTCTGAAAAAGCCACCAGATACGGTTTCTATCCAAGTGATGGTGTTACCGACCCTGCCCGCCATTTCAGCAGTACACTTTATGCCAAATGTCGTGGAGCCTGGTGGTCACCTAAGACTACATCTCTGGGTTGCTCGTTCTGGTTCCTTCGTGTCAGTGGTTACACACAGGCTAATGTAGTATATGTAGGTGCCGGAGGAGATATCTATAATCGCGGTATTGCTAATACATGCAACGATGCTGCTCTTCTGCCGGTAATCACTATCGACCTGAGTAAGACGGATATAAAAGTAGCCCCATCAGTGACATCGGAAATCATTACTTTGGCTGCCCTCAATGAATAAATAAGAAGTACCATATGAAAACAAAATACCATTCTTCACTGCTATTTATTTTTCTCCTTTTTGCTCTGACTACGTCGTGCAGCAAGGATGAGGACACACCCGATGTGCCACCTTCAACTGAGCGATATACCGGTGATAGTTATGGTGAACTGAACAGTCCGTGGGTGAAGGATGAGAAGCAGCAGAGTCATCAGACGATTTGGTCGTGCATTTATTTCGGAACTTACCCAACAAACGAGGTGGTAAGCGGAGTCTTCACTGCTGTTGATGATTATGCTCTTGCCGATGGTGATGTGATTGAGGATGCTTCGCTCTATCAGCGCTTGCGGCAGGCCGACTGGGATGCAACTGATGATGCTGTGATTGATGGGAAACGCTATCATCGCATCAATGGTTCAACGGCTGTAGAAGCATCTACTAACCGTGAACAGCATTACCGTTGGGGCGAAGTAAATGAGTGGCATTATTTCACTTACGAACCTATTAAATGGCGAGTGCTGAATATAACTGGCTCACAAGCTTTGTTGATTACTGACCGTATGCCAGACACTCATCCTTTCCAGAATGTTGATGAGGATACCAACTGGAGTCTTAGCGACTTGCGACAGTGGCTTAACAGCATATTCCTGTCGTCTGCCTTCAGTAGTGAGGAAAGGAATGCCATTCTCGAAACACATCTTGAGAATGCGCCCAATAGCTACTTTGATACTTCCAGTGGTCCTGACACCCAAGACTATGTCTTCATCCTTTCCGGCAATGAAGTGTTCTCCTCGCCAAGGGCTTCTGATTACGGATTCTATGCCGGCAGTGGTTTTGACGACCCAGCCCGCCGTTTCCGCAGCACCCTCTATGCCAAGTGTCGCGGTGCCTGGTGGTCGCCTGTGGAAGGTTATCGCGGCAACTCTTTCTGGATGATGCGTACAAGTGGCTACAACCACAATTATGTTACATATATTTGTGACTTCGGCTATATCTATCAGCAAGGTACAGCAGTCACTTGTGATGATGCAGCATTACTTCCTGCCATCACTATCGACCTGAGTCGTGCCACATACAGTGTGGCTCCTTCTGTGAGTTGCCGGTGATGTTTATTCCTCTATCTTTTTAATCACTTTGGCAGGTACACCGCCAACTACTACATTGGAGGAAATTTTCAGACATAGTTCATGACTCCGAATCATCTCTGCCTCCACATTTCGCATACGAGGGTCTCTCTTGTCGCCCGCCCCTGTGGCATCTATCATGTCAAACATAGTATTCATATTAAAAATTGTGCTGCCATCTGCAGTTAAAGAGATGGAGTTGTTCTCCCCATTTATATTCCTCCTAAATCCTGCAAGTTGATGTCGTCGCTCTTGATGAGTTTTTGCGGTTGTGCTTTCTGTCCTTCCCAGGTTGAAGGGATTGCCCCATCCATTTGTCCGAGCACAGATGCAGCTCGTCTGTTAAGTAAAAGTCGCAGTGTCTGCATAGCTGTGTGGAACTGTTTGTTAGTATAGAAGGCATTAGCTTCCGTTCCGGCAATTTCTCCAATCTCGTTTTGTATAGTGGAAAGTGTTTTGGCAAGTTCCCCGCCTTTGATATACTCGTTACAAAGTATGGTGAGATAATGGTAGTACAGAGCCTTGTACTTCTCGTTGGCAAGCAACTTCATAAAGAATGTGCGCTGAGAGAGGTCGGCCAGAAAGGGTGTGTCAATGGGGAAATTCACAATCCGGCTGACTTCCTCCTTGCTTCGCTTTCCTGCATCAGTGGGGAGAGACGTTTCATGCGACTGCTCCAACAGTTCTTCGCCTTTCATGTTCCCGTCATCTTCTGGATACCCGCCCCATGCCAGATTATAGTCCCAGGGGATAAGACTGATTTTTCCATCAGACTCCCGCAGGTAGTAGTTCTGTGTGTTTTGTCCTGTCATGCAGTCGTAGTTCACGACGATTGTCTGCAGAGCCATACAGGCTCTACCATTAAATAGCACCCGAAGAACCTGCCGTTTAGCGAAAGTTTTGCATAGTTTGTAAGCGGAGCAGGCAGTCCGATGTATCGGCACATATCATAGACCACTGCATCCTTCATCTGTGTTGCATCCCAAATATTATTGTTCAACAGTAACTTTGTCAGCCCGTGATAGTTCTGTCCTTTCTCAAATTTGTTCAGTTTAAGTGTGAAACTGTAGCGGTCGGACTTCATCAGCGCCACGTCGTCTAAGCTGCTGGCTCCCTTGGTGCGGATGGCTACGTTGTCAATTTCTTCTCCGTTGATGATGACGCTACAGCCGTAGTACTTCTTGTCCGAAGCTTTTTGGGTGATGCGTTGCCATGTCTCTTCCGGCATTTTCAAATCTACAGAACTTAATTTGCCGATCATGAAGAGTGCCTCGGAATACTCTTGCTCTTCCACTACTTCTCTTTGGGGAAATCCGCATGAAGAGAGACAGAAACACAACAACAAAGTTGTCACTGCCAATTTTCGCAGTTCTGCAACAATTAATATTATAAGAGTCTTTTTCATTTTTGTTTCGGTTTTAGGATTAGATTTCCGATAGCAAAAGTACGTAAAAAATAACTAACAACAATTATTATCATTATATAAAAATATGCAAATAGTGAAAAAGTCGTAATTGTAACCAAATTGTAATCGGGCTTTTAAACCAAATTATATAGGTTTCGTGTATATTTGCAGTGTAATTTCAAAAACAAACAAAAATATGTCGATTGAACTATTTTTCAAATTGCTTGGCTCGTTGGCATTGCTCATTTATGGCATGAAGACTATGAGTGATGCCCTGCAAAAGCTTTCCGGTCCGAGTTTGCGACACGTCTTGGCTCGTATGACTGGCAACCGGTTTATTGGTATGCTGACTGGTACAATGGTGACATGTGCCGTGCAGTCGTCTTCAGCCACTACGGTCATGACTGTATCGTTTGTTTCTGCAGGACTGCTCACATTGGCGCAGGCTATTTCGGTCATCATGGGTGCTAATATCGGAACCACGCTTACGGCCTGGATTATGTCGTTGGGCTATAATGTCGATTTGACTGCTGTCGTCTTTCCAGCCTTTCTGATAGGAATGATGCTCATGTATAAAAAGAGCTATCGTGTGGTTGGCGACCTGCTCTTCGGACTTGGTTTCCTGTTATGGTCACTTGTGATGCTGAGTAGTGTGGGGCGCGGCATGGATTTAGCTCATAATGATGATGTGGTTAGTTTTTTTGCTTCGTTCGACACCAATAGCTATCTCACTATTCTCGCATTCCTTGCTGCAGGCACCATTATCACCTGTGTCGTGCAGTCTTCAGCGGCAGTGATGGCTATCACCATTCTGCTTTGTTCTACGGGGGTGCTGCCCATCTATATGGGTATTGCTTTGGTGATGGGCGAGAATATCGGTACCACGGCTACTGCAAACCTGGCTGCGCTGGGGGCAGGTACTGAGGCACGACGTGCAGCCTTGGCTCACCTGCTGTTCAATGTCTTTGGTGTCGTATGGGTGCTCGTGGTCTTCTATCCGTTTGTTGATATGGTGTGCCATCTCGTTGGCTACAACCCCATTTTGCCAGGACAAACTGCA
>JAEEGG010005518.1_pt1 | contig 29976 bp, 27 predicted proteins | sample 9134161 | NCBI WGS metagenome assembly JAEEGG01 (sample SAMN16246543, study PRJNA631951) | gut metagenome | biome: gut microbiome; feature: rumen; material: CR-attached | host: Bos | place: Iran: Karaj | collected 2018-10
CGTCATCAAATTTAGGAACAGCGCAGATCACCTTTCCTTCTTTTAACAGATAAAGGCTGCCGTCCGAAGTTACCGTTGCAACATTACCCTGTCTGTCAGCCGAAGAACACTGCGCATATCTTATATCCGGAAGCTCCGCAGATATCGTGATGCCGTTCTTAAGGCATACGACGATCATATGATCTGAGGTGCCGATATAATAATCTCCGTCCGAGCTCTGGACAATGCTTCTTACGGAATCGGAGGGAAGTCCCTTTGTTGTATTGAGTACATTGACTTCTTCATTACCTATTGCGATGACGACACCGCTGTCGTTGGTTCCGATCCAGAGTCTGCCTTCTTCATCAACGTAAAGACAGTTGACGTTCTTGACATTTTCAAACTCTTCCATAAACCGGAAAGAGCTTCCGTTATACCTGTAAAGGCCGGAATAGCTTCCGACCCAGAGGATTCCGTCATTGGTCTGCACTATGTCATTGGCATGTCCGCAGGGAAGGCCGTTGTCCGCGCTGTATATCTGCTGAATATATGTGACATCATTTCTGCTTACGGCATCAACCCGAATTGCGGGATACAGTGAACCTGCAATAAAAGCAATGATAAGCAGTCCCGTGATAAGAGGCGGCTTCTTTACTTCACCTTTTCTGAAGAATCTGACAGCCTTGATCAGATAGAACATGAAGAGAACGGTGATGATCTTATCGAGAAAGTCAAGATACAGTTCACCTACGGTCGATGCGATGAACTTGGGAATATTTCTGTCCATAAGGAAATTGACGACACCGTCGCCCCAGATATTTCCCGTATAACCGCCATAGAATGAAAGATTAAGAATCGTCGAGATAAATACGGAGCCTATGGTAACCCCGCCGGCAACTGTCGTCGCACCGAAGAAGCTTTCGAAATACTTCTTCCTTGCAGCGGTTCCCATGCTCGCACCTATAAAAATACTTGTAAGACTGTAAGCAAGTGAATTGGCATCCCAGAAGGAATAGATGATGTTGCCGGTGCCGCCGATAATGGCACCGCAGACAGGGCCGAGAACATAAGCCGCAAATACGGTTCCTATAGAATCGAGCCAGAGGGGAAGTTCATATTTTACGGCAAGGTGTTTGCCCACAAAATTAACGACAATACAAAAGAAAACAATGAGTATTGTCCCAAGAGGAGAGTTCTTGAATTTTCTACTCTCATTTATCCCCATACAGATAATATATTAGTCGAAAACACTGATTTTTTCAATAAAAACGGCCCGGGCTCAAATGCCCGGGCCGCCGTCAAACAAGTTACTCTTCTGCATTACCTTTAACGGCATTTACAGCTGATTTTACGGTCTCTGCTTCAAGTCCGGTAACATTGATGTTCTTGTTGACCTTAGCGTCATAGGTCTGAGCCTTCATGACGTCCATAAGATCGAAACCGGTAGTCTCCCTGACGGCTTCAATGACCTTAGCCATAACTGCGGGAGTATAGCCACCGACACTTGCAACACCTGAATCTCCGCTGCCGGAATCGATAACGGTAACCTTCTCAATAGCTGCGATGGGAGCTGCGACTTCCTTTGCGATAGCAGGGAGCTGCTTGATGATCATCTCGGTAATAGCGGCATTGTTATACTTAGCGTATGCCTCTGCCTTCTTCTCCATTGCCTCTGCTTCCGCAAGACCCTTTGCCTGGATTGCTTCTGCCTCTGCACGACCTACGGCTGCAATACCGGCTGCTTCCTTCTCCTTGGCATAAACGCTTGCATCTGCCTGAGCCTTGACTGCCTCTGCTGCCTTCTCCTGCTCGTACTTCTTAGCATCTGCTTCACGCTGTCTTTCGATCAGGGCTGCATCCGCTTCCTGCTGACGACGATACTTCTCTGCATCTGCTTTCTTTCTGACTTCAGCGTTGAGGACCTGTTCTTTAACATCAGCTTCACGCTGCTTGAGCTCTGTCTCTCTTTCCTGACGCGCGATGTCTGCATTTGCTCTGGTGACCTCGATGGTCTTTCTCTGTTCCTGCTGCTGGATCTCGTAAGCAGCGTCTGCGACAGCCTGCTTGGTGTCAGCTTCCTGCTTCAGTTCGGACTGCTTGATAGCCAGCTCGTTCTGCTTGGTAGCAATCTCGGTCTGAGCCTTTACCTGCTCATCGTTTGCAGCCTTGTCAGCCTGCGCCTGAGCGATCTTGATGTCTCTTTCGGACTCAGCTCTCGAAATAGCTGCAGCCTTCTGGATACGTACAACGTTGTCAACACCGAGGTTTTCAATTACGTGATTGTCATCTACGAAGTTCTGAACGTTGAAGCTTGTGATCACAAGACCCATTGCCTCAAGATCGGGATCTGCATTCTCTTTAACGAGGGTAGCGAATTTCTGACGGTCGGAAACCATCTCTTCAAGATGCATCTTACCTACGATCTCACGGACATTACCTTCGAGAACTTCTCTTGCGACAGCTGCGATGTACTCAGGTTTCTTGTTAAGGAAGTTCTTGGATGCCTTCTTGATGAGATCGGGGGTATGTCCGATCTGCACGTTAACGGTAGCATCAACCATGATGTTGATGTAGTCTGCGGTGGGAACTGCGGAACTTGTCTTAACATCGATGGGGATCAGCTGGAGCTTCAAAACATCCTTCTTCTCGAAGAAAGGAATCTTGATGCCCGCACGTCCGATAAGGTATCTGGGCTCTTTGTGGAGACCTGTGATGATGAATGCCTCATCGGTCGAAGCCTTTACATAGCCGGTGATGAATATGATGATCAACAGGATCAGCGCTATCACCGCTAAAACAACAATGCCTACATAATCTTCCATACAAATCCTCTCTTTCTGCCTTTCCAAGGCTCCGGTACATCCAATGAAGATCATTTGATGTACTTTTGTTCACCGTCATCCGACGGCTTTGGTGTTTCGGATGCGGTAATCCTATAAAAAAAGACTCTTACCGCAACCTTTAGTTACAGTAAAAGTCTTGCCTTCTCACTTGATACGGGCTGTCATCTTACGATGATGCCGAGTGACGATCTCAAGCCGGGTGGAAAAAGTTTCCGCCTTTGGGCTACTCCCTTTCACTTGAGTAGATTATATATTCTTTTAGTTTCCAAGTCAAGAAAAATCGGTTTCCTAAAACTTCTAAAACATCTTCGGCATAAAGATCGATGAATACTTACTCCAGAAGACCATGTCGTGAATACCTTCGGATTCCTCATAAACATGCTCTATTCCTTCACTTTCAAGGAATTCATGGAATCTTCTGTTGGGCTCGAGAAGGAAATCCTCCGTTCCGCATGCCATGAATATCTTAGGCATCTTTCCGCCGGAAGCCTTGATCTTCCTGACAAGCGTTTCAGGGTTATTGTCACTTTCAAGAAGCTTTGAAGGCTCACCGAAACATAATCTGTAATAGTCGTAATTGGCTACGGAATTCCCGCTTCCCTCCTTCATATTTGCAACCTCGTGATGAATGAGTGCGGATGAAAGTGCGGCGCAGATTCCGAATGTTTCGGGATATGCAAGTGCCGTGTGGATTGCACCGAATCCACCCATCGAAAAGCCCATGACGCCTGTCTTGTCCGGAGTCTTTGCGATACCGAATGTCCTTCTGACATAATCGATCAGTTCTGCTCCGACGTATGAAGCATACTTTCTTCCGGTAGCTTCACCGTCGAGCCAGAAGCTGTTATCGCCCGAAGGAGCTACCACCGCTATGTTGAGATTCGTCGCCTGTTCCTTGTTGACCCATATATCTCCGTCTCCCGTATATCCGTGAAGAAGAAGCAGTGTCTTCATATCCTCGGGCCTGTGCTTATCTTCTTCCCAGGGGATATCCTTTCTTTCTTCATTGGGAAGGAGCATCTTGAATTCGACGGTCCTGCAAAGACAGTTTGAATAAAATCTTACGTTAAGTTCAGCCATAACATCCTCCGGTATGTATAATTATTCGGGTTCAATTAACTCGTGTGGAATCGAACCCGGAAAGCTTTAATCCCTGTAATAATCGTCGATCACATTTTCGAAAAACATCCGTCTTACGGCACGGTATCTCTCACCGCTTCTCCAGCCCTGGTCAACCGAACCTTCGCCGCTTGAAACTATTCTCGCATTAGGATAGAGCTGTCTTAATGCACTGACGCCCGCACCCGATATGTACGTATGTTCCATCCAGAGCTTCTTGATCTTGGGCATATTACGCATATGCTCGATACTGCTCACCGAATTGTAGCTTATGTTCAGATCTTCAAGATCCGGCATGTAATCAAGGAACGACATATCCGAGACATTATTTGCGAATATCTCCAGATATCTGAGTTTCGTAGCATACCGCAGCTCGGACAGATCGGTGAGGTGATACAATTTCTCTCCGTCTTTTTCCTTTACGTTATCGACAAGTATCAGCACTTTCAGATCCGGCATATATTCAAGAAAAGAAAGATCCGATACATAGTTATGTCCGAGGTCGAGAGCAACCAGTTCGTTGCAGTACTTAAGATAATATGCATCATCATTGTTCATATAGAACTCTTCCGCGGTCGTTTTGAACGTACTGAAAGCAACAACATCGGTGCGTATTGTCCAGTAATCAAGCACGATCTCAAATACTATCTTGATGTCCGGGTGTCTGTCCTGCAAAGCCGCATACCCGTCATTATCGAGACCGCAGTCACACATTACAAGACGTTTGACATTGGGAAGTCTGGATATGATCATGTCAATATCGACATCACTGATATCAATGTGTGATATATCGATATATTCCGACTGAGCATAAATGCCGTGCTCTCTGATCCATGCGTCGGCTTTCTCCTCATCCGTCTGTGTTATTATGCCCGGATTCACTATATCTTCTATACGGTCAGGATTACCGTCCGAAACGACATCCGATGCAGAATCCGGATCACCGGATAAGCTTTCGTTCAGAGCATCTTCATCACCGGGAAGATCGGTAAGTCTGGATTCCCTCTGCTCTTCCGCGTTCAGGATATTCTCTTCTCCCGCATCCGAAACACGGGTACTCCGAAAAACACTGCTTACCAAGATAACGATAAGAAGTAATGCAGGCATTATACAGATTATGATCTTGTATATTCTCTCCCTGTCCATAAGCTTTAGAAATACCGGTAAGAATTCCCCGGATCGGGGTTGCAATGGGTAAGACCTATTATAACAAAAAAGAGAGACCGCGGGGGTCTCTCTTTTAAACAAATATCAGAGGAATTAAGCGTTGACGATCTGGCCGAAATCGGGCTTGAGTGAAGCTCCGCCGATAAGTCCGCCGTCAATGTTGGGTTTTGAAAGAAGCTCAGCTGCGTTGCCTGCGTTCATGGATCCGCCGTACTGGATACGAACTGCCTCTGCGGTAGCTGCATCGTACATATTGCAAATGGTCTCTCTGATCATAGCACAGACTTCTTCAGCCTGGTCAGCGGTTGCGGTCTCGCCGGTTCCGATAGCCCAGATAGGCTCGTAAGCGATAACGAGAGTCTTAACCTGATCAGCGGTTACATCTGTAAGATCCCACTCGATCTGTCTCTTGATCCACTCCTTGTAAGTTCCTGCCTTGCGGAGTGCAAGTGACTCGCCGCAGCAAAGGATGGGGGTAAGACCTGATGCGAATGCCTTCTTAACCTTGGCATTGATAAGGATATCGTTCTCGCCGAAGATATCTCTTCTCTCGGAATGTCCGATGATGACAAACTCAACACCTGCTTCCTTGAGCATGGGAGCTGAGATCTCACCGGTGAATGCACCCTTGTCCTCGATGTAGAAATTCTCTGCACCTACATGAACGTTAGTGCCCTTAACAGCCTCAGCAACGGGTACGATGTCGATAGCGGGTACGCAGTAAACTACGTCAACAGCATCGTTAACCACAAGGTCCTTGAGCTCTGCACAGAGTGCAACTGCCTCTGAAGGAGTCTTGTTCATCTTCCAGTTGCCGGCAATGATTCTTCTACGTGCCATTTATGTTTCTCCTTATTTTACGGGTTCCGGCATTCGCCGGAACCCTTATAGTTTAGCGATTATCAGCTGCATCTACTCCGGGAAGAACCTTGCCCTCAAGGAACTCAAGGGAAGCTCCGCCGCCGGTAGAAATGTGGCTCATCTTATCAGCGAATCCAAGCTGGTTAACAGCTGCTGCGGAATCACCGCCGCCGATGATGGTGGTAGCATCGGTCTCAGCGAGAGCCTTAGCTACTGCCTTGGTACCTGCTGCAAGAACGGGATTCTCAAATACGCCCATAGGTCCGTTCCAAACAACGGTCTTAGCGGACTTAACAGCCTCAGCATAAAGAGCTGCGGTCTCGGGTCCGATATCAGCGCCTTCCTTGTCTGCAGGAATGGCATCAGCCTTCACAACTTCGGTAGCGATGTCAGCCTTGTCGATAGGATCGGGGAATGCATCGATGAGAACGGTGTCAACGGGAAGAAGAAGCTGCTTGCCGTTCTTCTCAGCCTTCTCGATCATTTCCTTGCAGTAATCGATCTTGGTCTCGTCAAGAAGGGACTTACCAACCTCATATCCCTTAGCCTTAAGGAAGGTGTAAGCCATTCCGCCGCCGATGATGAGGGTATCGCACTTCTCGAGGAGGTTATTGATAACGTTGAGCTTGTCAGCAACCTTAGCTCCGCCGAGGATTGCTACGAAAGGACGAACGGGATTCTCAACAGCATTTCCGAGGAAGTCGATCTCCTTCTGCATGAGATATCCTACTGCGCAGTTGCCGCCCTTTTCGCGGACATACTTGGTAACTACGGAAACCGAAGCGTGTGCTCTGTGAGATGATCCGAATGCATCGCATACATAGTCATCGCAAAGATCAGCAAGTTCCTTAGCGAAAGCCTCGCCTGCCTTCTCGGGCTTGGTCTCTTCTTCCATACGGAAACGGGTATTCTGAAGAAGGATTACATCGCCTTCGTTCATAGCGTTAACAGCTGCGGTGGTAGCTTCACCGGTAACGGTATAATCGGAAATAAACTTAACTTCCTTGCCGAGCTTCTCGGAAAGAGCCTTTGCAACGGGTGCAAGAGATTCCTTCTCGTTGGGTCCTTCCTTAACCTTGCCGAGGTGTGAGCAAAGAATGACCTTGCCACCATCATTAATAAGCTTCTTGATGGTAGGAAGAGCTGCTACGATACGGGTCTCGTCGGTGATCTCTCCGTTCTTGAGAGGAACATTGAAATCGCATCTTACGAGTACTCTTCTTCCTTTTGCATTAAAATCATCAACTGATTTCTTGTTTAATGCCATGATCTAATCTCCTTGTTAATTTGTTGATAAAAAAGACCCGGCCCTTGCCGGACCGGGCCCTTACTTCATATTTACATTTTCTCCGGATTACTTAAGAAGGCTTCCGAAGTGCTTGATGGTACGAACCATCTGGCTGGTGTAAGAATTCTCGTTGTCATACCATGAAACAACCTGAACCTGGGTGGTTCCGTTGTCAAGAGGAAGAACCATGGTCTGAGTAGCATCGAAGAGTGATCCGTAGGTCATTCCAACGATATCGCTGGAAACGATCTCATCAACATTGTATCCGAAGCTCTCGTTTGAAGCAGCCTTCATAGCGTCGTTGATCTGCTCCTTGGTTACGTTGCCTTCAACAACTGCGGTAAGGATGGTGGTTGATCCGGTAGGGGTAGGAACACGCTGAGCAGCGCCGATGAGCTTTCCGTTGAGCTCAGGGATAACAAGGCCGATAGCCTTTGCAGCGCCGGTAGAGTTGGGAACGATGTTGCAAGCTGCAGCACGTGAACGTCTCTTATCGCCCTTTCTCTGAGGTCCGTCGAGGGTCATCTGATCGCCGGTGTAAGCGTGGATGGTGCACATGATACCGGATTTGATGGTAGCAAGATCGTTGAGAGCCTTAGCCATGGGAGCAAGGCAGTTGGTGGTGCAGGATGCTGCAGAGATGATCTTGTCATCAGCGGTAAGTGACTGGTGGTTAACGTTGTATACGATAGTAGGAAGATCGTTTCCTGCAGGAGCAGAGATGATAACGTGCTTAGCGCCTGCATCGATGTGAGCCTGAGCCTTATCCTTGCTGGTGTAGAAACCGGTGCACTCAAGTACAACGTCTACTCCGAGCTGTCCCCAAGGAAGGTCTGCAGCCTTAGCTTCAGCATAGATGGTGATCTTCTTTCCGTCTACGGTGATGCTGTTCTCGTCGAAAGAAACCTTATCTGCTAATGCATACTTTCCCTGTGTTGAGTCATACTTAAGAAGATGAGCGAGCATCTCGGGAGAGGTAAGATCGTTGATAGCTACGATCTCGAATCCCTCAGCACCAAACATCTGTCTGAAAGCAAGACGACCGATACGGCCAAAACCATTGATTGCAACTTTTACTGCCATTGAACAATTCCTCCTAGAAATTTGTTATTTTAACTGACAAAAAACTTTGTCAAATTTTTATCAGCCAACGAAAATCATTTTACAAGTTTCACACTTTAAATTCAAGTGAAAAACCGCAAAAAATAAGCGTTTCGTGATAACGTTTGTTATCGGTTTACATAACCGAGAAACCTTTTTTAAGGCTTACTGTCTCTTTCCGCAATCAGGGCAGAAAACGGAATCGGGCTCGAGATTTGCACCGCACTGCTTGCATCTGGGCACAGCGGTGGGTCTCATCTTCTTTTCATCGGGCTTGGAAGGGAACTTGTATCCGCACATATTACAGAATTTAGATGCAAGAACAACTTCGTTCTCACAATCGGGGCAAGCCTTAAGTCCCTTAGCTGCAAGCTCTGCAGAGATGATCTTGTCCATCTTTTCCTTGATGTTCTTGATCCTGCCTACAGAATCGTTGAAAAGCGAAGGTCTGGGAAGCTCTCTGGGTCTGCCTGATGTAGGTGCGCAGACTTCCTTGTAGAACTTGGAGCCGAGTTCGGTATAAGCTTCGTTCAGCTTCTTCTTCAGCTCTTCTTTGTTGACGTTAACAAATTCATCGTTCTCTTTCTCTTCGTCAACAGTCTCAACCGCCTTAACTTCCTCGGTTGCGACAACCTCTTCCTCAACAGCCTTTTCTAATTCTTTTTTCTCTTCCATGGATATCCTCCCTAACATTTTTTTTGGAAAAAGATACTGCCCTTTTCCCCTTCGTATGGATATTATCAGGTTAATCCACAATCTATAGGACAGCATATCGATTATACCATCTGAACAATTTATTAAAAAGGTATGTAAATGTACAATATAGATGGTAAAATATCAGCACATTTACTCATAACTTGTGTTTGGAGGAAAGAAAATGTCCATTATTTGTGATTGCCATATGCACTCGCACCATTCCGGAGACTCGGATGCCTCAATGGAGTCCATGATCGAAAGAGCGATCGGGCTCGGCCTGGATACCATAGCCTTTACAGAGCATCAGGATTTTAATTATGCCAAGTCCCCCGAGGGCGAGGAAGAATATTGCGATGAGAACGCATTCATGCTCAACGCAGACTCCTATCTCTACGAGCTTCTCGGCCTTCGCGAAAAGTACAGGGACAAGATCCGCATCGAATTCGGCGTCGAGATCGGACTCCAGAAAAGCTGTGTAAAAGAAAATCTCATCTTCTGCCGTGACCATGAATATGATTTCATAATCGGATCGCTCCATCTCGTGGACGGTCAGGATCCCTATTACAAACAGTTCTTCGAAGGAAGGAATGAAAAAGAAGTATTAAGACAGTATTTCACCGAGTACCTGGAGAACATAAAGAAGTTCCATAATTTCGATGTTCTCGGTCACCTCGATTACATCGTCAGATATCTGCCCAGCGGAACTCGCGAATACGATTACTCCGAATACGGCGATATAATCGACGAGATCTTCAGATATCTTATCGAAAACGAAAAAGGCATCGAGATCAACACCAAGGCAATGACCAAGGGAATGAATGAATTCCATCCCTGCATGGCTGCTCTCAAGCGCTACCGCGAACTCGGCGGAGAGATCGTCACCGTAGGCTCAGACGCACACAAGCCCGAGAACATCGCAGACCACTTTGATAAGGTTCCGGGTGTGCTCGAAGAAGCCGGTTTCAAGTACTACTGCATCTACGAAAACAGGCTTCCCGAATACCACAAGCTCTGATAAGACACATAGCATAAAGAACGATCTTCCGTGGAAGATCGTTCTTTTCATATTATTGTTAAATCAGTCCCGTTCCAAACAAAATATCTACCAAAATAATTATTTAGTGTATAATAAACTCCGTGTGTAAAAAAAGTATGAGGGATAAGGAGAATAGGTAATGGTTGAATACCTCAATATACTGAGCAGGTTTAAAGACCGTGAAATGATGAAAACGATCTCAGGTGCAGACTGCTCGGTAAAAACTTACGCAGATTATCACAGAGATATCTGCCGCTGTGCCGCGAAGCTCGAAAAGATACTGGGGAGCGTTGAAGGACGCCATATCGGCATCATCGGTACGAGCGATTACGAATATCTGGTCATCATGGCTGCCATCATCTTCAGCAGGGGAATTGCCGTTCCTCTTAATAACAGGGAGGTTGAAGATAATGTTCTTGCAGCCGTCAAAACTTCCGAAGCCGAATTGATAATCTCCGATGAAATGCCTTACTCGGAGGCACTGAAAAAAGCAGTCAGGGTTGAAAGCAGGGAAGGTTTCTTTGAAGATGAAACCTCCGTGAAGGATCTTGCCGACTTTTCGGATGACGAAGCAGACCGTACCGTACTCATATTATTTACTTCCGGAACCACAAGCCTTTCCAAGGGTGTGGAACTTTCGGCAGGAAACCTTTTCAAGGTTTTAAGAAACAATCTTCCGGATGAGTATCGCGGAGGAGCAGATAAGACAAACGGAATAGTTGCATATACCAACACTCCTTTTTATCATGTCGGAGGCATTATGCCCTGGCTCAGCTGGACAGAGCTCGGAGTCACCATGTGCCTCAGCAAGGATTCCAGAAACATTTTGTCCGATCTTGAACTTAACAGGATCCACATGGCAGCGGTTATCCCTACCGTCATCAAATTGTGGGTAAAAAGCCTGAACAAAAATAAGATAGAAAGACTCGGCGGAGTCAGGTATATATATTCAGGAGGTGCGGCCGTCGATCCGAATGCCATGGATCTGTTCTATTCGAACGGCATAAGTGTCATACAGCTTTACGGAATGACAGAAACCGGTGGCGACATAACGGTTAACTATGATATGATGAACCACGGTTCTTCCGTCGGCCGTGTAGCCGAAGGCGTATCCCTTTCCTTTATTGACGGTGAGATCTGCGTCGATTCTTTCGGAAATATGAAGGGATATTATAAAAATCCCGAAGAAACCGAAAAAACCTTAAAGTCCGGCACCATTTACACCGGCGACCTTGGATATATGGACGAGGACGGTCTTGTGTACATTACCGGTCGAAAGAAAAACCTTATCATTCTTTCCGGCGGAGAAAACATAAGCCCCGAAGAACTGGAAAATCTTCTGTATAAAAATCCCGCGATAGCCGAGTGTAAGGTTTATGAAAAGGATGACAGGATCTGGGCCGACGCTTACGCTCCCACTGCATCCGAATCCGAGATCAAAGAATATGTCAGTGAATTAAACACCAGACTTCCGATCTACAAAAGAATATACAACGTGGTGATAAAAGAAAGCGAATTGGAAAAGACCGCCAGCGGAAAAATCAAAAGGTAATCACAGATATGAAAGAAAGAAAAAAGATCGAGAACACTATAGGTATGTTTGACATGCTGAAGGGCGTGGCGATGGTCTTCATGGTCTTTGCCCACAATGCATCCGCATTTCCCAATCTTATTTTTGATAAAGCCGGTGCCGAAAGCGCGTTCAGGGCAATTAAATTCATGTCATATGTTTATGATATTTCCATCGTGCCCAGGATACTGTTTTCGCTTGTCATACTCCCCGCAGTCGCAATGATGCCTGCTCTTCTTGTAGTAGGCGGATACGGCTACAGAAAAAGACCGGTATCAAAAAGCTTTAAAGCGCACTTTAAAGAAATGATCAAGCCCTATATTGTCACGGTGCTTGCTACCACAATGTGCAACATCTTCTTTCACTATGCATTTTTCAGATACCTTCCCGGTGCATTAAAGGAAAGTCTTAAGGTATTTGCAGGCCTTGCACTCGGTGTGTCCCAGACAATCGAAATATTCGGGCATACCATATATGCCAACGGTCCCGTGTGGTTCATACTTGCAATGTTCTGGTCATTACTTATCTTCAACATAGTAATGAACTACGCAAAAGAAAAATATATTCCGTATATCGTATTTGCACTCTCTGTTGTCGGATGGCTTATGAGTTATCTTAAATTCTCGCCCTGGTGTCTGTCCCAGGGTCTGATAGGTGTTCTTTACGCATATATAGGATACAGACTTAAAAAGAATAAGTTCTTCTCCAGGGATTTCACCGTCAAGGATAAGATACTGGCCATCACTCTCGTTTTCATTCCGAATCTTGTTTTTATAAGTTTCGGCCTTATCACCGAAATGGCAGATAATATCTACTCTCTCGGACCGATTTCATATATTGAAAACGGACTCATGGGTATCTTTTTACTGTATTTATTCCTCAGAATGAACTCGCTCAGCGGTCCTGTTTCCGACGGTTTCAGAAAAGTAGGACGATACTCTCTGTACTTCATGTGTGTTCATACTGTTGAAATGATCGCTGTTCCATGGTATAAAGTTGCAGAAATCTTCGGTGATAAACAGATGGTGGGCTTCTGTGTGTTATTCGTTGCAAGAGTGGCACTTATCCTGTTCATCGTGTTCCTGATCACCAAGGTCAACGATCACATCAAGAAGCTTAAAGAAAACAGAACCGAAAAAAACACTGTAAACAACGCATAAAGCGAAGGGGGCCATAATGGAAAATACAGTTGAAGTAATTTCAAAGATCATTGAGGATATTGCAGACATTCCGCTTGACGAAATAAGCGCAGACAGCCATATGATGGACGATCTGGATCTCTCGTCCCTGGAAATAATGTCTATTGTCGGAGATGTGGAAAGAAAATATAATATCAAGATCTCCGAAGATGAACTGCTTTCGGTCCGCACGGTCGGAGACCTTGCCGAAGCGGTACAAAAGAAGATCTCAGCTTAGTAACAAAAAAGCAGCGATGCAAGCGTCGCTGCTTTTTTAAATGATCTAATCTTCCGAATACACCAGATATCCGTCAACATTCGGATCTTTGACCGAATAGATGCAGAATCGTTCAAGTGTGGTCGAATTTCCCAGATCATAGTCCTTAGAATCCTCTTTCAGATAATCACTGTACTCTGACAGCACATCAGGATCCGGATAACTTAAAAGCACATATATTACCCTGTTATTCTCTTCGTCAATGAGTGCATATTCGTAAGTATGGCAATAACCGTCAATTGCGATATATGCGGGATAATTATACATATCCTCATCATAGATGACAGATTTGACCGAATGAATATCATTATGGTCTAAAGTACACGTCACTTCGGAAAGCCGTTCAATCTCAGCCTCAAAAGCTTCATCCGAATACTCTGCAGTGAGGAAGAACCATCCGTCCGTATCAAGAAGTGTCGTCTTATACTCATAAACGAAATCCGCTTCTTCAGAATTCCCAAGATCATCCGGAAAAAGGAAAAAGGATGATGTCATATCCCCGGAAAACTCCTCGACCAGCTTTTTTTTGTCATAGTATTCTGCACCATCTACCCGGGTCATCGGCTTTGAATAATCAAGGAAAAGCATTGACATAACAAATATCAGCCCGAGCAGATATCTGAGTACTATCAGGAAAACGACCGCTATAACAACAATAACGGTTATGGTAAAGGTCCGATTATTTGCCAGCTTACGAAGCACACCGGTCACATACAGCGTCATCACCATCATTGAAACCAATGCCACAAACGACAACAATACGGGTATAAAGGAAATTGCCGATATTTCCGTGGCAGCACTTAGATTCACACACAGTAAAACCGTTGCGACAGCCAGGGCTATACTTCCCAAAACACCAAATATCTGTGCAAACTTGAGCAATCTGCCTTTTTCCGCACCTGCGTAATCCGCCATCTTTGCGGCGGTATCTCTTATTTCTTCATTCATCATCTCGCTTTTTTTCACTCCTTCAATGATCTCCCGGACGTCCACATCATAGAAGTCCGCGATATCAACGAGCAGGGAAATATCAGGCATATTGGAGCCTGTTTCCCATCTTGATACGGTCCTTCCGGAGACGCCGATCTTTTCTGCAAATTCTTCCTGGGTTATTCCTTTTTCTTTTCTCAGCTGTTTTAAAAACTGTCCTACTTTAGTCTGGTCCAATCGGAATACCTCCTTTCATCTGCAGAATAGAAAAACTTCGGGAAAAATAACACGACACAAAGCGAGAAATGCCGTGTTTTATATCCGGACAACCCTGTCTAAAGCCCGGAAATGCGCTTATTTGACGTCTATCACCGTAAGCTCATCTCCGGAAACTTTGAATTTAATATTGTATCCCGCAAAAGATAAACCGTATATTCTTTCGGGGTCGTTCTGATATGAGGGTCTGGGATCAAGGGATAAAACTTCGATAAGTCCGGAAAGATGTTCTTCCGGGAAGCTGTCCCTGATCTCTCCGGGGATGATGACCTCGAGTCTGTGATACCTGTTAACTTCATCCTGCGCAAAACCTCCCCTTGCATCAGGATAAGCATCAGCATAGGGAATATAGGGTTTCACATCATAGATTTCGGTTCCGTCCGTCATATCGGCACCGGATACGTCAATATAGCTTCTTCCGTTTTCATCAGTCCCGACGCCTTCGATCTTCGCACACGTAAGCCCCAGATGATTGGGCCTGAACGGTGAACGTGTGGCAAACACGCCCATATAAGTATTGCCACCCAGTCTCGGAGGGCGAACCTTGGCACGGAATGAATTATCATCTTTTACATCAAATCTCCAGATGATCCAGATGCGGTCAAAACCTTCAAGCCCGTCAAATGCGTTCGGGTCCGAATATTTCTCCTCAAAGACAATGCGCCCCTTCAGATGGGGAGCAAGCCCACTCTGACGCGGCACACCGAACTTTTCGGGCATATCCGATTTATAATAAGCGATAATCTCCATAAACACTGACCATAGCAACGTAAGATATGGCGCTTTTCAACACAAACGCATCTTGCTGACACATTACTGCACTATCGTTCCGCCGCCGTAAATATATGTTCCGGATTCGTCATAGAAAACAAGCGCCTGTCCGGGAGCAGCGGCGCGAACGGGCTTATCAAAGGTCACCCTGACTTTTCCGGCTCCGGCACTTTCCAGCACTCCGAGCTCCCCGATGTGATTGTATCTGATCTTGGCTTTTACACGGATGCCGTCTCCTTCGGTGATCCCATCCAGTCCCATCCAGCATACATCATCTGCGCATACAATTGATGTGAAAAGGTCCTCATCAGCTCCGAGAGTCACGCGGTCCGTTGCCGGATCTATGTTGGTAACATATATACGCTCTCCCGCCGCCACTCCGAGTCCTCTTCTCTGTCCCACAGTATAATGCGTGATCCCCTTATGCTTTGCGATAAATGTTCCGTCAGGCGTTACGAAGTCTCCCGGTCCCGGCACAGCAACGCCGTCTTCCTTTTCGATGAAGGAAGCGTAATCCCCGTCGGGAACAAAGCATATCTCCTGGGAATCCTTCTTATGGGCCACAGGGAGGCCCGCCTCCTCTGCTATTTTCCTGACATCGGTCTTTTCATACTCGCCGATCGGAAGAAGCGTATGTGAAAGCTGATCCTGTGTCAGCGCATACAGCGCATATGTCTGGTCCTTGGCTGCGGTCTTCGAAGCTGAAATGGTGTACCTTCCGTTTTCGAGCTTTGTAATTCTCGCATAATGTCCGGTAGCAAGATAATCCGCACCTATATCACGCGCCTTCTGCAAAAGCGCTTCCCACTTTACATGCCTGTTGCATTCGATGCAGGGATTTGGAGTTCTTCCCTTTACATACTGTGAAGTGAAATTATCGATGACATACTTCTGGAATTCTTCGCGGAAATCCATAACGTAATACGGAATGCCGATGACATCCGCAACACGGCGCGCATCATCGACAGCGGACAGGCCGCAGCAGCCGCCGTTATATGATACGTCACACGCATTCTCGGGACGCCATATCTGCATGGTGACTCCGATAACGTCATATCCCTGTTCTTTTAAAAGGTATGCGCAGACGGATGAATCAACTCCTCCGCTCATACCTACAACTACGGTTTTCTTCATTTCTTTATTTCCGCATAGATTCCCGATTCGGCTCATACAGATGTATGAAACCATAAAAAGTCCGACGCATAAATGTTTTAAAATCTGTTTCTGGCGCGTAGCTTTGAAACGATCTCCGAAAGAACAGCTGCCGCTCTGTCTGTCTCCTCTTCGGTGTTGTGATGTGACAATGTGAACCTGAGTGACCCCTTCGCCTCATCATCCGCTCTTCCTATGGCCTTAAGCACATGCGAAGGCTCTCTTGCGCCCGATGTGCATGCGGAACCGCTCGATGCACATATTCCTTCCCTGTCGAGCATAATGAGTGCGGATTCACCCTCTATGCCCTTTATACACACTGATATATTTCCGGGAAGTCTTTTTGAGAAATCACATTTTTCATAGGGCCCGTTTATAATAACGCCTGTTATATCGCATATTTTTGCAAGCAGTCTGTCACGAAGCTCGGTTTCTCTGCCGATTTTTGCATCAATTCCTGCAAAAGAAGCCTCCGCAGCCGCTCCGAAGCCTGCTATACCCGCCACATTCTCGGTTCCGGCCCTTCTTCCGCTCTCCTGCATTCCGCCTCTTAAAAGGGGACCGAATCGTATACCGTCCCTTATAAAGAGCATTCCTACTCCTTTTGGTCCGCCGAGCTTATGCGAGCTTGCGGAAAGAAGATCGACATGCTCTGCGAAGGTATCCAGACATATCTGTCCGTACGCCTGTACGGCATCGGTATGAACAAGGATATCTTTGCGGACGGAATGTACCGCATCCGCTATCTCACATACAGGTTCTATGGTACCTATCTCGTTGTTGGCGGTCATGACGGATACAAGGAAGGTGTCTTCCCTTACCGCTTCGAGAACCTGAGATGCACTTATGAAGCCTTCAACGTCAGGCTTAAGGTATGTAACGGATACTCCGAGTGATTCGAGATATTCCGCGGTCCTGAGTATAGCATGATGCTCTATCGCGGTCGTGATGATGTGTCCGCCGGGAGTTCTTCCGCTGCCGGGAATTGCCGAACCGTTCCCCTGCTTCTTCTTCCATGCTTCATATGCACCTATCAGCGACCAGTTATCGGACTCGGTTCCTCCGGATGTAAAGAATATCTCATTAGGTGCGGCACCGATAAGTTGTGCACACTGTTTCCTGGCATTAAATACTGCCCTCTTCGAGTCCCTTGCGAGCTCGTAGACGGCAGAAGCATTGCCATACTCCCCTTTTAAAAAGGGAAGCATGGCACCAAAAGCAGTTTCTTCTATCTGTGTTGTTGCAGCGTTATCAAGATAGATCATTACAAATCATGTCTTAATTCTTATCGCTTACATACTTGGGAAGGAAAGCGATAAGACAAATGATCACGGCACCGATCAAAAGAGGAACTATGGGATTTCTCATAAATCCGGCAACAAAGTAGCAAAGTCCCGAGATGATGGCACAGGTAAGTGCATAGGGGATCTGGGTCGAAACATGGTTCAGATGGTTACACTGTGCACCGGCCGAGCTCATGATCGTGGTATCGGAAATGGGTGAGCAGTGATCTCCGCATACGGCGCCTGCCATACATGCGCTCATCGCGATGATCATCATTGTGGTATCGGAATCGACGAAAAGGTTTACAACGATGGGAATAAGGATTCCGAAGGTTCCCCATGAAGTACCGGTTGCGAATGAAAGGAATACGGCAACCAGGAATACGATCAAAGGAAGGATAAAGAGCACTTCGCTTGCATAATTTTCAACAAGTCCGGCAACAAATTCCTTGGCGCCGAGTGAACTGGTCATTTCCTTGAGAGTCCATGCAAAGATAAGGATCAGAATGGGAGCGACCATGGCCTTGAAGCCCTCGGGAATGCATTCCATGCAGTCCTTGAAGCTGAGAACTCTTCTGACCAGATAAAGGATCAGTGTAATGATAAGTCCGAAGAAGGATCCGTAAACAAGGCCTACGGATGCATCGGAATTTGCAAATGCATTTATGAATGATTCACCCGAGAAGAATCCGCCGGTATAGATCATTCCGATGATACAGCAGATAACAAGAGCAACTACGGGAATCACGAGATCTATGACCTTGCCCTTGGAGCTGACCTTTTCATTAGCCGAATCGGTATAGGGTCTTTCGGGTGTGGTAAAAAGATCATCATTATCCTTCGCATTCTTTTCATGGAGTGCCATGGGTCCGAAATCGGTGCCCGATACGGCAAGTGCAACCATCATAACGATGGTAAGAAGTGCATAGAAGTTGTAAGGAATTGTCTTGATAAAAAGAGCGATTCCGTTTTCATCACCGGGCACGAATCCCGAAACCGCAGCTGCCCAGGATGATACGGGAGCAATTATACAGATGGGAGCCGCTGTCGAATCGATAAGATATGAAAGCTTAGCCCTTGAAACCTTGTGCTTATCCGTAACGGGTCTCATGACGGAGCCTACGGTAAGGCAGTTGAAATAATCATCTATGAAAATAAGTACGCCCAGGAAGATCGTTGCAAGCTGAGCACCGACCCTGGTCTTGATATGCTTTGATGCCCACTCACCGAATGCGGCACTTCCGCCCGCGCGGTTCATAAGACATACAATAATTCCGAGAAGTACAAGGAAAATGAGGATTCCGACGTTATACGGACCGTCATCGGGATCACAGAGCGTATAGATAAGGCCATCGGAGTAAACATGATCAATGGTGGCCTCGAATGCGTATCCGGAATAAAGAAGTCCACCGGTAATGATTCCGATGAAAAGAGAGCTGTATACTTCTTTGGTGATAAGTGCGAGTACAATAGCTACAAGAGGAGGAACAAGAGCCCATGCCGTTTCTCCGACCGTATCGGTTGTGGTACAGAACTTACCTGCAACGATAAGTGCGATCACCGCGGCCAAAAAGACCAGCTTTATCACTAAGAATACTTTTTTACTGTTGTCTGACGTGCCTTTCTCTTTCATAAGCGCTCCTTATTTACGGGTATGTTTTTTTAGATCAAAACCCTTTGATATTATACAACACCCGTGCCTTTCTTGAAAACAGTGAAACAGGGGGGAGGGGACGGCTTACGCTGTTTTTCCAATTCACAAAAAAAGGACAGGCATCTGCCTGTCCTTTCAATAATCTCATATTATTTTGCGATGACCGTTCCGTCTTCTCCGGCATAAACGGGAAGCGCATTCTCCGCTGCCTTGTAACCTGTCAGAATGTCATCCCTTTTCGATATTGAAACCGCCTTCTGAAGATCGAGATCCGTGATATCGCTTGTTTTTCCGATGATATCGAAATCATCATTCTTGTTGAAGGTTATCGAAATATCCTCGAGTCCGAGAAGTCTTTCCCTCTTTACCGCACTTTCGGGAGCAGTCTCAGCCTGAGCGGGCTTCTGACTGACACTTTCGGCAGCCTTTGCTTCTTCGGGCTTCTTGACCTCGGCAAGGGCTTCGCGGACCTTCAGAGATGAGTAATCATTATAGATTTGTGAATGATCGAAATAATTCCCTATCCTCATAGTCATGACCTCCGTGTCAAAACCTGTCCGCTATATATATCGGCGGAAACGTCTGACATATTTACACGGAGACGGAAAAATCTTTAGATCAGTTCTTTCCGATGAATCCCTTAAGTTCATCCATGAATGAGTCTACATCCTTGAACTCTCTGTATACGGACGCAAATCTTACATATGCGACCGCATCGAGATTTTTAAGCTTCTTCATAACGATCTCACCGATGATACGGGAAGGGATCTCCTTATCCTCAAGTGTTGAGATCTCGTTTTCGACCTCGTCGACAAGCTGTGTTATCTGGGTTGCACTGACGGGTCTCTTGTGACAGGCGCGGAGTACGCCGGATTCGATCTTGGCACGGTCATACTGCTCCCTGTTATTATCCTTCTTGATGATAATGAGAGGAATGGTCTCAACCTTCTCATAAGTAGTGAAACGCTTGCTGCAGTTATCACAGATCCTGCGCCTTCTGATGGAATAATTGTCATCGGCAGGCCTTGAATCAATAACTCTCGTATCATCACTTCCGCAATATGGACACTTCATAGCGCTCTCCTCATAAAAAGATTATGCTCCGTAGTTTTCCCAGTCCGTGGCAGCTTTATCCCACCTGTCCGGGTCCCCTGCATATTCATCATTCATCCAGGATATGGAATCACACACACCGTCTTCGTCAAAAGAAAACTTTTTCGAGATCTTAACTTCATCGGGAGTCGTGTGATAATTAAAAGGACCGGGCCAGATCTCGCAAAGCAGATGATCTTCCTTACGCTCTTCTCCCGAATCCGATGCGACTGTTTCAGATATTTTCTTAAGTCTGTATCTAAGTCCTCCATAGGATCCCGAAAAATCAGATTTTTTCAGGAATCCCATAGGAAGGATATCTTCACGTTTGATCACGGGTCACCTCAACCTGAAAGTCACTCGTCATTCTTTTTTCTGAGGAAAGAAGGAACCTCCATATGAACGTCCTTTACCCTGCTCTTAAGACCGGTTCCGTCCGCACCGAGAGAGGTGGGGTTGACCGTTCTGATAGGGGTAACGGGTCTCTCGGAGCTCTCGCGTGATACGGGTGAAGGTGCGGGAGCGGGTGAGGGATTGAAAGAAATGCTGTCAACGGAAGGAATGTTAACGGTTCCGTATCTGGGCTGTGCAGGAACGCTGCGGGGTACGAATCCGCCGCCTGAAATATTGTCATCGATACCGGTAGCGATGATGGTAACGCTGATCTTGTCTCCAAGACTCTCGTCATTACGCATACCGAGGAAGAAATCAACTCTGTCACCGACAAGATCGTGGAAGTACTCGTCAATCTCCATGATATCGCCGGCGGTAACATTACCTACAACGTTTGCGATGATCGCATTTGCGGAATTGATCTTGGAATCAAGAAGCTTGCTCTCGACTGCAGCCTTGGCAGCGGCAACTGCTCTGCCTTCGCCTTCGGCTTCACCGATTCCGATAAGAGCGGTACCCTTATCCTTCATAGCCTTCTTAATGTCGGCAAAGTCAAGGTTAAGGTCTCCGTCCTCGTTGATGATATCGGTAATACCGCGAACAGCCTGCTTGACCACTTCGTCAGCAAGCTTGAACATTGTCTTTATGGGAGTGGATTTGCTGGCAAGATTGAAAAGCTTGTCATTGGGAATTACAAGAATGGTATCAAGATCGTCACGGATCTTGGCAATACCCATCTGTGCATTTTCTCTTCTTACCGCTCTTTCAATGGTAAAGGGAGTGGTCATGACACCTACGGTGAGGATTCCGAGTTCCCTTGCTTCGTGTGCGATGACGGGAGCCGCACCTGTTCCGGTTCCGCCGCCCATACCGCAGACGATAAATACCATATTTGCATCCTTAAGATGCTCTCTTATCTCATCAATACTCTCCTGAGCTGCTCTTTCACCAACTTCGGGATCGGCACCTGCGCCGAGGCCCTGTGTTTCTTTCTCACCGAGAGGAACCTTATCGGGAGCCAGTGAAAGCTCAAGATCCTGAAGGTCAGTATTCATTGCCACAAACTCAACGCCTGTGACTCCGTCTTCTATCATTCTGTCAACAACGTTGTTGCCGGCACCGCCGACACCTACAACGATTATTCTTGCTTTTCCGTTAGGTTTTGTGGACTCTTTTATCTCGTACAAGGTTTTGTCCTCCTAAAAAATGTCTACATTCTGTACTATAATAATTTAAAAACGCATATTTTTCAACATATATTGTGGATAACGCCTGTTATTAGTCTTCCGTATCGGGCTTGAAAACATAAATGCCTTCTTCGTTATACTCTTCCATGTCGAGTACGCCGCTGAGCGTTTCAACCCTTTCAAGGAATGTTCCGAGAAGCATTACCTTATCTTCTATGCCCTGCTCATCAGTTCCGAGGTCAACCCTGATATTGCCGAAATATACGGTAACTTCGCCGTTTCCGTGGAAATGAATCCTGTCTGCGGAAAGCTCATATTTAGCAAGAAGTTTGGTAAGATCGAGAGTCCTTAAAAAGATGTCGGTATCATCCGTTGTAAGCGGTTTCCCTACCTGAATACCGGAAAAAGTGATTCCGGTTACCTGTGGAATTCCTTTTGTAAGGACATCAGAACTTTCGACAACGGTTCCGTCCTTATCAAAATAGATATATCTGTCCAGATATTTCACATATCCGGCCAGTGCTTTTTCAAATACCCTGATCCTTATCGAATCCGATGAAACAACCTCTACGGTTATCGCATCGACAAAAGGAACATCGGTGATCTTTCTGCTTTTGTACTTCATCGACAGGACGATCGAATTATCTCCGAGAGGTCCCGTCATTACAATGTCTATGATCTCCTGATTGGAATAATGAGTATTTCCGTCAACATATATCTTGGCGGGATCGACTCTGTATATCTCCAGAAAATAAGCTATTCCCATTACGCAGGCAAATATGAGAAGGAAAATGAGCAAAGGCACCGTTATCCTGCGTACTGCCTTGCCCCCGCGGGCGCTCACTTTCTCCTGCTTTCCGCTCTGTTGGCCCTGTCTATATTGAGGACAAGCCCCACCTCAATAAGAAGGAAAAGAGCTGAAGATCCGCCGTAGCTTATGAACGGAAGCGAAACACCGGTGTTGGGAATGGAACCCGTAACAACGGCTATGTTGAGTACGACCTGAATCGCAAAATGCGCCATTATTCCCGATACGACAAGGAAGCTGAATCTGTCCTTGGTATTTCTCGCTATGAGAAGCATCCTGTAAATAAGGAGCGCGAACATTATCATAAGTGAGATGGCACCAATGATCCCAAGTTCCTCACATATGACCGCGAAGATCATATCATTATGAGGCTCGGGAAGAACGGTTATCTTCTGCACACTCTGTCCGAGTCCCCTTCCGAACCATCCGCCGTTACCGATCGCATAAAGTCCCTGAAGCATCTGGTGTGCGGAAGTCTCCGTAGAGTTTTCGGGATGAAGCCAGGAAGATATTCTTGTAAGTCTGAATGAACCTTCCGAAGCGGAATCGTTTGATGATACATATGCGATCAGACCTCCGGCAGCCGCAAGACCGAGTGCGACAAAAAGGAGGTATTTCTTAAAGTCAGCCGATGCGACAAAGCACATAACGAACGCGATACAGAAAACGATCAGTGCCGAACTGAGGTTATCCGTGACGGTGTAAAGAAGGATCGATGCCACACATGTAAGTCCCATGCAGAGTGAGAAACCCTTCCATGAAGTGATCGCTTTATTACCCATTGAATTGATCATTGCCGCAAGGAAAACGATCATGAGGAGCTTGGTGATCTCCGCGGGCTGAAGATTTCCGCCTATGAACGGAATCTGTATCCATCTTCTCGCACCGTGTGATTCGATTCCGAAAGGAATGACAAGGAATATGACACCTATTGCAAGAAGGTAGACGATCTTCTTGATATGGGGAAGATCCATGATCTTCTTTACCGGCATGAAGATTGTTATGAGCATGCAGAACAGACCGAGGACATCCGCGGTTATCTGCTTTTTGAAAAAGTAAGACGATCTTCCGAAATCTCTGAGCGCAACATATGAAGATGCGGAATAAACCATAAGAAGTCCGAAGCCGAGCAAAAAGAGAACGATGAACACAAGGTTCAGGTCGATATCTGTTTCAAGGTATTCCTTGAAATTATCGGCACTGTCCTTCCATGTCTGCACGTCCATTCTGATAACTTTATTCTGTTTGCCCGATTTCGTATTAGCCATCAGTATTCTTTAGTCAGTCTGTGTATTACCGTCCAGGTTGTCGTTAACGGGTATCGTATCATCAAGTATCGACATGGACTCGGTCGCAAGTTCTCCCGTATCGGCATCGTAGTACTTTCCGTCGGGGCCTACGCGGTATCCGGTCTTCTCATCTATAGGATAAGACATCCATCTGGGATATACGCTTGCGGTCTCACCTGTCGAATCCGTTATCTCGGAAAGTTCTATCTCTTCATAAGGATCTTCGACAGCAGTTTCACTGCTCTGATCATCACTTCCCTGAGAGTAACTGAGAGTGTTCTCGAGCTGCTTTTCTTCGAGATACTTTATCTCCTCATCGGTGAGTGGCTCGGTCATATAGATTCCCATATAGGGAAGTACTTCCTGCAGGATATCCCTGCAGAGAAGGCATGCGTATTTAACATTATCCTGCTTTGCAAAATTGGGTCTGTCTATAACAACATAGATCGCTATCTGGGGATCGTCTGCGGGTGCATAGCCCATAAAGGAAATAACGATCTGTCCTGTTTCACGGGGAATGGTCTGAGCCGTTCCGGTCTTTCCTCCGATCGCATATCCGTAAGGTCTGGCGTTCCTTCCGCTTCGTCTGGATCCGCCCTCTTCCATTACAGTCGCCCTGCAGTACTGTCTCATTCTTTCGGATACCGATTCCGAAACGGTCTGCTTTAAAACCCTGGGCTCTATGGTCTGGATAACCGCTCCGTTTGAATCGGTGATCGAACTTACAAGATGGGGCTCATAGTAGTATCCGCCGTTTATGAGGGATGAGAATCCTGCGATCATCTGGATCATGGTAGCGTTGAAGTTCTGTCCGAACGAGTTTGTCGCAAGGTCAACGGGACCCATGGTCGAGGAATTATATACAAGTGTTTCGGTTCGTGATTCACCTGCAAGATCGATTCCGGTCTTAAGTCCGAGGTTGAAGATCCTCTGATATTTGCACATATTCTCGGTTCCGAGTGCTTGTGAGATCTTCATGAGTGCAACGTTGCAGCTCCATGCGATCGAATCCTGTACGGTCACGACACCGTCTCCGCCCGAGTCATATGTATGACATTTGATGAAATAGTTTGAAACCTGAAGTGCACCGTTACATGTATAAACTTCATTGCCGGTGATCGCACCGCAGTCAAGAGCCGCAGCTACGGTAAATGGCTTGGCTGTCGATCCCGGTTCATATGTATAGCTGATGCACTGGTTCTTCCAGAGGTTATAGAGATTGACATTGATCTGGTCGGAGGACATCTGGTCGAGCATTTCCTGTGTGATGGTCTCCGTAGACTTTCTGTACTCGATATATCCGCCCGCGTTTTCCACGGCCTCATAATAGTTACAGCCGATGAGCGGATCGGTATTCATATAATCGCCGGGGTTATATGTGGGGAAATCAGCCATGGCAAGGATCTCACCGGTGTTGATATCCATTATGATGCATCCGAGATTTTCGGCGCCGTTTCCCTGACGGTAATTGTTCCTGTATGTTTCGTTGAATATGCCCAGGTGCTTTTCGACAATGCCCTGAATGGTGGCATCGATCGTTGTATGGATGGTATATCCGTCAACGGCAGGCTTGATGGTTCTTTCGAGTGTCGCATCCTCGTTCTGGAATCCGTACTCTCTTCCGTCGGTTCCGGTAAGAACTGCTTCGTAATACTCCTCAAGTCCGTACTTTCCGCCGGAATTGCCGTTTCCGATGGTGTATCCGAGGATCGTCGAACATGAATTTCCCATCGGATAAACTCTCTTGTACTCTTCCTCAAAAGTGACACCGCGGATGTACGAATTGTTCTCCTGCATGTTCAGGAATTCGCTTATCTCACCGTAAGTAAGTCTCTTTGCGAGAATGTGGTACTGGTTACTCTCGTTATTGGTCACAAATGTCCTGAGCTCGTTTATATTGATCTGGGGGAAGCACTGTCCGAGAGCGGTGAGTGTGGGTTCGAGGTATCTGTTATCATCGTATGTCATCATTACCGACGCATCGACGACAAGGTTATATACCTTTTCGCTGGTTGCAAGAATGGTTCCCTTTGAATCAACAATATCCCCTCTTCTGAAGGGGATGATTATTGAGTCATATCTCTGATTTGATAAAACGATCCTCTGGTAATCCTCGCCGTGCTCACGCACTATCTTTACCAGCCTGATGGAAAGAAATACCAATATAACAAGTAAAACCAGAAGCAACATACTCAGCTTGTAAAATCTTAACTGCCTTGCTGTGAATGTTCCTCTGGGTTCACTTTTCTTTTTTTTCTTTTTTAAAGCCATATGTCAGCCTCAGTCACTGTATCTTCTCATGTAATCACCGGTCTCACCGGAGTAGAAGCAGATCTGGCCTTCATCGGCATAGGTCATACCAAGCTCTCCTCTTGCGATCGCTTCGATGGAGGCAAGGTCAACGCTTGCCATGATGCGGTTATACTCGGCATCATTTCTGGAGATCATGGCCGAAAGCTCACTTCTCTTTGCGGTCACGCTTCTGCTTATTTCGGTAAGGTCACTTCTGAGCCTTACATATGTTACCATCAAAAAGGCACAAACGGCAAAAGAAACAAGCGCAAGTCCCGCAGAAAGGACAACGGGAAGAGAAAGTCTTCTTCTTGCCGTCTTACGCTTAGGAGCCCTGCGTACTTCGGGGCGCACATAAGGTCTTGCGGGTGCTTCCTTCCTTACTGCGGTACCCTGTATGAAGTCTGAGTATGATGTTCTGATTGCCATTTTCCTTTTCCCCCTCTATGTACTGAAGAATCCGTTCTTCAAAGAGTTCGTTCAAATACCCTGAGCTTTGCGCTTCTTGATCTCGGATTATCCTCGATCTCCCCGTCAGTCGGTATTATCGGTTTTCTTGTTATTACCTTTCCCTTGGATACCCGTCCGCATACGCACTTCGGAAAATTCGGAGGACATATGCATGGGTTTTCAAATCTCTTGAATGCGTTCTTTACTATGCGGTCTTCCAGCGAATGGAAGGTTATGATGCTGAGTCTTCCTCCCGGATTCAGGAAATCAGCCATATCGTCGAGTGATGATTCAAGAACATCCAGTTCTTCGTTGCAGGCGATCCTCAGCGCCTGGAAGGTCTGCCTCGATGGATGTCCGCCGGCTCTGAACTTGGCGGGGATCGAATTCTTTATGATCTCGTTGAGTTCAAAGGTGGTCTCTATCCTGCCCTTGCTTCTTTCCTTTACAATGTTCGACGCTATCTGATGCGCGAACTTTTCTTCTCCGTAATCCCTGAGTATCCTTCTGATCTCTTCTTCAGGATATTCATTTACGATCACTGCCGCTGTGAGATCCTTCCTCGTATCCATCCTCATATCGAGCGGAGCATCGGTGTTATAAGAAAAGCCTCTTTCACCGTTATCGAACTGATAAGAGCTGACTCCCAGGTCAAGCATGATGCCGTCCGCTCCGGTGATGCCCATTTCCTTAAGGATCCTTACGGCGTTGCGGTAGTTGTCCCTTATGACCGTTACCTTATCCTTAAATTCATCAAGCCTTTCGCTTGCCGCCTTTATCGCATCTTCATCCTGATCGAATCCGTACAGATGACCGGTCGTGAGTTTTGAAGCGATCAAGGAGGAGTGGCCCGCCCCGCCGAGAGTACCGTCCAGGTAAATTCCGTCAGGGCGGACCATCAATGAACCTATTGTTTCGTTTAGCAGAACCGAGGTGTGTTTGAATTCCATCTGTTAAAGAATGATTCCCTTTTCAAAAAGGCTCTGAGCTGCTTCTTCGGGACTTACATCATCATTAAGCGAATTCCACTTGTCCGAATCCCAGACCTCCGCTCTTCCGTCCGCCGTACCGACTATCGTCACGTCTTTGGAAAGTCCCGCATATTCTATGAGTGATGAAGGAACGAGCACTCTGCCGTGGGCATCTATATCCACCCTTGAAGCACCCGATCCGAAAAATCTCTTGAGTTCACGTGCCGTTCTGTCTGCGTTGGAAAGTGCTTTCAGCTTTGCGGAAAACTCTTCCCACTCTTCGTCCGTGTATATAACCAGACATCCGTCAAATCCCTTTGAAATAACGAAAGAATCTCCCAGGATCGCAGTGAACTTGGAAGGCACTGACATGCGGCCTTTGGCGTCTATTGTTCTGTTGTATTCGCCGATAAGACCGGTCATCGATGCTGATCTCCAAAAAATCCACTGTTTATGCGGGATTGGGCAGGTTTTTTATCTCTCTTGTGTTTTCCTGTTTTTCCCACTTTATGGGGTATTTTGCCCACTCTTTCCCACGACAATATGATAATAACCCCTATTTTAAGGATTTGCAAGCAATTTATTAATATTTCTTAAAATTTTGTTTGGGTAAAAATTGACAAAAAAAGACTCCCAAAATCTACATTTTGGGAGTCAGTTTTAACAGACACTACAAGATTTTGTTTTTAGTGGGAATCGGTGGGGCAAAAAACGATAGATTTTAATTTTCCCCTGGATATCTGAAATCTTACTATTACATCGATGATAATGCTTCCGATGACCATCACAGCGGCCAGAACCTGCGATACGGCCAGTGTGGTTCCGGGGATGAACAGCGTATCGGTGCGGATCCCTTCTATCCAGAACCTTCCCACACCATATCCTATAAGATACAGAAGTCCGATCTCACCGTAGAATTTCCTCTTTTTGCCGAGGAGCACCAGCAGGATCACAACACCGACATTCCAGAGGCTTTCGTAAAGAAATGTGGGATGAACCTGGATGAAATTCTCACCGGGCTGCATATGCGATGAAATACTCTCGCTTATATCCCTGGCACGGACCGCATCTACGGGAAGCCTCATCGCGAAAATATTGTTCGTATATTCTCCGAACACTTCCCTGTTGAAGAAGTTTCCCCATCTTCCGAATGCCTGTCCGAGTACAAGCCCGGGCACACAGGTATCGAGGAGTCTTAAACCGTTCAGCTTCTTGAACCTGCAATAGACAAAGACCGTGATGAATGCGGCAATGACACCGCCGTATATTGCCAGTCCGCCCTGCCTGATATTAAAGATCTGAAGCGGTTCGTTTTTGTAATAATCCCAGGAGAATATCACGTAATAGATACGTGCACCCAGGACACCGAACAGCACTCCGTAAAAGAAGAAATCCCAGATGATCTCCTTACTCCATCCCTCACGCTTTGCTATCCATGCGGCAAGCGTTCCTCCGGCAAACATGCCGAGAACAACACATATGGCATAGAGCTTGATCTCAAAGCCAAATACATTGATCCCGTCGGGAACATTCGACAGGTACAGATGAAGATTGGGAAAAGAAATATCTTTAATATTCATCACACATTAAACCTGAACAGTATTACATCGCCGTCCTGAACGACATACTCCTTGCCCTCGATGCGGACGATGCCCTTCTCCTTGGCGGCCGCGATGGAGCCGTTATCGAGAAGATCCTGATAATTGATGACTTCGGCCTTGATAAAGCCGCGCTCGAAATCGGTGTGGATCTTACCTGCGGCCTGGGGAGCCTTGGTTCCCTTCTTGATGGTCCAGGCACGGCACTCATCCTCTCCCGCGGTAAGGAAGCTCATAAGTCCGAGCAGATCATAGCTTGCCCTGACCAGCTTTTCGAGTCCGGATTCCTTGAGTCCCAGAGCATCGAGGAATTCTTTCTTTTCCTCCTCATCAAGCTCGGATATCTCCTCCTCCGTTCTTGCGGAGATGACGAACACTTCGGAGCCTTCCTCCGCAGCAAAAGCGCGGACCTTCTTTACGTTCTCGTTATTTGCACCGTCATCGGCGAGATCGCCGTCCTCTACATTCGCGGCATAGATAACGGGCTTATCCGTAAGAAGGTTGAACTCCCTGCGGTATTTGATCTCGTCCTCATCCTCCGTTACAAGAGTTCTGGCAGCGTTATTTGCCTCAAGATGAGCTTTGAATCTTTCAAGCAGGTCAAGTTCCTTGGCAGCGGTCTTGTCCATTCTCGCAGTCTTGGCGACCTTGGCGATACGCTTTTCAAGGACTTCAAGATCGGCAAAGATAAGCTCGAGATTGATCGTCTCGATAT
>JAEEGG010005519.1_pt1 | contig 29971 bp, 10 predicted proteins | sample 9134161 | NCBI WGS metagenome assembly JAEEGG01 (sample SAMN16246543, study PRJNA631951) | gut metagenome | biome: gut microbiome; feature: rumen; material: CR-attached | host: Bos | place: Iran: Karaj | collected 2018-10
TCGCTTCAATCCACCGATGCGTCAGTTACAATCGATGCCTCCGATGCTGGAAACGGGAATTATTTGTTGCTGATGAAAACCGATTTCGGCTGCGACAGCATTGTGCATCTGCATTTCGACTATGGTAAGGTGCAACGTGATACGGTGTCCGGCACAGTGCCTTATGCGCCTTATTTATACTATGACTCCAATGCTGTATGCCGTACTAATACGGTGAGTGGTTCCTATGCAAACAATTATGTCCCTTTGAGTAATCGGTATAACTATTCCGCTTCCCAACAGATATACAAAAAAGCCGAGCTTGGAAATCGTGCCGGTAAAGTGACAGCCCTTACTTTTACTTATAGCGGTGAAACCCCAATAACCCAAAAAAACAATGTGAAGATTTATCTCGGTCATACTAATAAGGATAATTTTTCATATTATGATAAATGGATTGACCCTTCTACTATGACACTGGTATATTCCGGTGATATGAACGCTCACAGGACACTTGTAGAAACTGAATGGGGAGGAACAAATTATGATGGGGCTAATACGTATAATTTGGATGTTCCTTTCTTGTATAATGGCACGGACAATCTGCTTGTTTTCGTGCTTGATGAATCGGGCCAAAAAGATAGTATCAATACTGGTTTTTCAGCTGGATCTATGGGTTCTGGATATTCAATATATTATAATTCCGATACTGAACCCTGGAATCTGTCTTCTGCCAATTCCTCACACACTTGGGGTAAAATTTCTTCCAATACCTCACATACAGATTATAGATCAGGAATTAAATTCACTATTTGTGATCCGGTGGTTGAATTAGCAAACCAGACCTTTGTTATGAGGGAGCCTGGTATTTACGAAATCACAGACGTTGTGCCCGGCAGCAACGGTTGCGACAGCATCACCACTCGCTACCTCATTGTGGAGGAGCCGTTCTATGATACCATCTGCGGGCAATACTTTGATGAAACCACTCGGCAGATTGTTGACGATGACTACAAAAACAATTATCGCTGGTCACATAACGGCATGCTATACTCCATAGCTGGCAAGGACACGAATTCGCTTGGTTTCTACGAGTTCCCGGGCCAGAAGGTCCTTAATAGCACCCTGGTGGACACCGTGTCCTACCTTAAACTGTATATTAAGCCAGCGGCTGAAAGTGCTGATAACGAGTATTTTTGTTTTTCCGACCTGACAGGAACGCAGACATATACCTACTACAACAGTGATGCTGTCTCCGTCACCATTTCCTCCACAGAAGGTATTTCTGTGGCGGCTGTTGACAGATGTCCATACACCTTTAACCTCCAATATATTTCACCATATAGTACAGGAGGTGGATGGCATGGTAATCGAGGTATCTATGTCGTACAAGACGGTGATACGGTTGGAATTATTGGCGAAAACTTTACTTCCGGAGATTCTGCTACCGAAACCATCTTTTTGCGGGATAATATGCCCACCTCACTCGTTTGGACTGCTGGTGGTCATCCTTCTTGGTTTGACTATGATAGTTACAGGTTTACAGTGTCTGATCCTGCTGGAGATGTTCTATTCAGTTCCTCAAGTATTTCTTCCTCTTCCAGCATGCTTACGACCTTTACCACGAATTGTGGCATTGCCAACCCCGCCGACCTCGTCAAAGTTGAAGTGTTGGAGGTTGACAAAGCCAACGGCGATTTCATTTTGAAGACCGAAGGAGCCAATGGTTGCGACAGTATTGTGCGCCTGCATGTCAGCTATGGAGATGTACTGCGCGATACCATTGTAAAAGATGTACTTTATTCCCCTGATTTGTTTTCCACCACCAATGCCTGTTTTGACTATACCGTTGGTAAGGGAGATCGTGAAACCGAATTAACCCCTGTACATCGTTTTCGGTATTCTGCCAATCAACAGATCTACTCTGCGGATGAGATCGGCGATGCGGGTTTGGTGACAGCTCTTTCTTTCAATTTTGTTAGTTCGTATTCACAATCGAAAAACAATGTCAGGATTTATCTCGGTCATACAAATCAGGATTATTTTTCTTACTCTTCGACATGGATGGACCATTCTGCTATGACACTGGTATATACCGGGGATTTGAACTGTACCAAAGGCTGGAATGAATTTACGTTGGACAATCCTTTCTTATATAATGGCACGGACAATCTGGTAGTTTTTGTGCTTGATACAGCTAATGCTTCTAGTACTTCCAGCGGGTATTTCGCTGCCACAAATTGTACTCAATATAAAACATTATATTGGTGTGATGATTCTAATCTATGGACACCCTCCTCATCCCCATATAGAACCCAAACCAGATCAGACATTCGCTTTACTATTTGTCGAGACTGGCAAACGTTTGAATTTGCCGATACGGTCTTTTATGTGGATGATCCCGGCGTATACACCATCACGGACACGACTCACAGCGCTAACGGCTGCGACAGTATCATCACGAGAATCCTCGTAGTAGAGAAACTCTACCAAGACACTATTTGTGGAAAATACTATGATGAGACAACGCGGCAATGGGTGGACTACGATAATGTGGACGGTTATTGCTGGCGTTATAACAACACAGACAATTGTATAGCTGGCAAGAGTCTTGACGCGTATGGTTACTACGAATTCCCGGGTCAGAAAATCATTTACGACAGAACGATTGACACTGTATCCTATCTTAATCTGGTTGTCAAACAGGTGAATGAGAGTATTGACAACGTACATTTTTGTTATTCCCGTCAGACAGGAACGCAAAAAATCACCTATATCAACAACGACAATATTACCATTACGGTGAACCCTGATTTAGGTATTGAGGTTATCTCGCGCGATTCGGGGGTTGAGGTCCATAATGTGGATGCCGCCAATGGAGACTTCATGCTAAAAACCTTAACGGCCAGCGGTTGCGATAGTATTGTGTACTTGCATGTTTACTATGATATGGTGAAGCGCGACACGGTATATGGTGACACTTTATACACCCCTGGATTATTCAGTACCACCAATGTCTGTTTTGACAATACAATCGCCAGCCCGGAACTCTCCAGCTCTAGATCTACAAGTCATAATCTTCCGATAACTGGTTCCACCTATTACGTAAATGCAAATTATTCGGCGAGCCAACAGATTTACACTTCTGAAGAAGTGGGCTCTGCAGGACTTTTAACCTCCCTTTCCTTCAACTATTCTTCCTCTAATCCAATAACCCAAAAAAACAATGTGAAAATCTTTCTTGGCCATACGGCTAAGGATGAATTCACCAGTAGTAATGATTGGGTTGACCCCTCTTCGTTGACACTGGTTTACTCTGGCCACCTGAACTGTACCCAAGGGTGGAACACCTTTGAGTTGGATGCTCCTTTTGCCTACAATGGCACAGACAATCTGTTACTTTTCGTAAACGACTTATCTGGTCAACACGAAAACAGCAACCGTTATTTCTATTGCACGTATATACCTGATAAAGAAGTGTCATTGTACTATTATGACTCTCGTCAGCCGTGGAGTATGGCCAGTCACGGATACGGCGATGTTCTTAAGTCAGACGTTCGATTCAGAATATGTAGGGATGTTCCATCAGTCGATTTTGCCGATACTACGATTGCTTTGGCGTATGGCCCAGGTGTTTATACAGTCAACGATACTGTTCCCAGCAGCAATGGTTGCGACAGCATCTTCACCCGGTATCTCACTGTGGGATGTCCAGACCCGGTATATATGGATACGCTTATCGTTATCAATGAAATGTCCGATTCTTGGGGGTATCACATTCCCATTGGAAATGAAGAAAGCTCTGATTATGTCTTTACCGTATACCATAATCAACAGATTTTCACCAGCGACGAAATTGATGCAGAGGGTACTATAACCGCCCTATCTTACAACTATGCTTCCTCTGATCCTACGAACCCGGCGTACGACAAGGTGAGAATTTATCTTAGCCATACGACCAAGAGTGAATTTGCCGGGTCCGTTTATGCTTCAAGTCAATGGACTTCCGACTGGGTCGACACCTCTACCTTGACACTGGTATACACGGGCAATCTGAGTTGTAGCCAAGGTTGGAACGAGTTTGAGTTGGATGCTCCTTTCTATTACAATGGCGTTGACAATTTACTTGTTTTTGTAGAGAGAATTTTTGATGCCTTTCCTCCTTATACCTACTATTTGGATCATAACTTTTACATTTCGCCTGCAAGCAAAAAAACTATTGGATCTACAAGCAGTGCAAATCCCGTGAATGAATATGCGTCTGAGTTTAATTACAGGAACGACATTCGGTTTAAGTTCTCAACAGATATTCCGGTGGTCGAATATGCTGGTACGGAATATGTCATAGAAAAACAAGGTGTTTCGGTATTTCAGAATGTTATTCGTCACTCCACCAACAGCCTAAATGCTAGTGAAATAGAGAATGTGTTCGCCAACTGCGACAGTCTTATCACGAACATATTCGTTGTATATCCACCACATTATGATACCATTTGTGCAAAATATTTCGACGAGACGGATTTGACATGGAAGGTGTACGAAAATTATGATGATGTGAGCACTTATTGCTGGCATTATAATAACACGGATAATTGTTTGGCCGGATTGGACACCAACAAGTGGGGCTATTACGAGTTCCCAGGGCAGAAAGAAATCGACGGCAAAATGGTGGACACGATTTCCTACTTCAAATTAATCTATATTATTGAGGGTATTGAAAGATCGGACAGTGTGCATGTCTGCCTTGAGAGTGAAGCGGAAACGCAAACTGTTAACTACAGTGATAATAACGCTATCTCCATTACCGTTACGCCGGGCTCGGATGTTGCAGTTAGCTCTTCCGATGCGAATGTTGTTGTATATGATGTGGATGCTGCCCATGGCGACTTCATTCTGAAGACCGTCACCAGCAGCGGTGGTTGCGACAGTATCGTACGCCTGCATGTCAGCTATGCTGTGACAAAGCATGACACGGTATGGGTCCCCGACACGCTCGATATCTCAGATGTGTTCATTTCTTCCTCCTACATCGCCAATATGTGCTTTAATCAAACCATTGGCACAAATATAGGTCCGGAAACTTCGATCCCGTTGGTTCCCAGTTATGCATATTCAGCTTCTCAACAGATATTTACCCCAAGTGACCTTGGCCCTGCTGGCAAGTTGACCTCATTCTCTCTCAACGCATACATTACTGATGGGCCTAAAACCATGGACAATGTGAAGGTTTATCTCGGTCATACGGATAAGAATGAATTTACCTCTGCTTATGACTGGTTTGATCCTTCTATGTTCACGTTGGTATATAATGGTAACTTGAATTTTGAATCAATGGGTTGGCGTGAGTTTGATCTAAATACTCCTTTCGAATATAATGGTACTGACAACCTGGTTGTTTTCATGATTGATGAATCTGGTACCGCAGATGCCAGCAGGAACTGGGGGTTCTGGATTTCTGGATGTAGTGGTAATAAAATATTATTATGGGCTTCTCAAACAAGTTTATGGGCAGCTTCTGTTCAAGGCGAGACTTACCCTTATAGGGCAGGTATGCGCTTCAATATTTGTAGAGATGTCGTAACAGATAAAACATATTCTTTTGACGAGGGTCCCGGTGTATACACTATTTATGACACTATTCCCAGCAGCAATGGTTGTGACAGTATCATTGCGTACATCATGACCGTTGGAGTTCCAACGGACACCGTACACCTTTGTCTTGACGTTGAGACAGTACCTCAGACCTTCCTATACAGCCAGGATGACCGTGTCAGTATCACCGTTACTCCAGGCACAGGCTTTACGGTTGAATCTTCTTCCGCAGATGTACAGGTTGGGGTGGTGGATGCTGCCAACGGTGACTTCACCCTGAACACCATAAAAGACAACGGTAATGAAAGACTCGTATATCTGCATGTTGACTATGACGTAGTGCAGCACGACACGGTAGCCATCGATACCTTCAACCTCTCAGATGTGTTCACCTACAACAGTGTTGTTAATATATGTACTGACTATTCCATTGGCAATGAATCTATTCCGAATGATATGTTACCAGTTTATAATGAGTTTGAATATTCCGCGTGCCAACAAATTTTCACACCAGCTGAGTTAGGCCCTGCAGGCACTGTGACGAGTCTTTCGTTCGATTATGCCTCTGCCGATTCTATGACCATGAAAAACAATGTGAAAATATATCTCGGTCATACAAACAAGGAGGAATTCAGTAATGTGATTTATGATACTGTATATTATAGATATATTTCTGATTGGATCAATCCTGATACTTTGACACTTGTCTATTCGGGTCATTTGAACTGTTCCCATGGTTGGAACAGGTTTGATCTGGATGTTCCTTTCGAATACAATGGTACTGACAACTTGGTTGTTTTCGTGAATGACGAATCCGGCAGCTTTGACGGTAGTAGCTATCAATTCTATGGGTCTGAATGCATTGGCAATAAGACACTGCTTATGTATCCGGAATATAATCCATATTTAGGTCTAGACCCTGAATGGTCTACAGCTTCCTATGGTCGTCCTGCTAACGTTAGGTCTGACATTCGTTTCAGTATATGTAGAGATGTTGAAGTGGTTGATACAATACTTTTTGATAAAGGATCCGGCATTTATACGGTCAACACCACTGTTTCCGGTAGCAACGGCTGCGACAGCGTCATAACCTACCATCTCATTGTCAATGGGCAATTGTACAGGGACACTATCTGTGAGAGAGATCTTGACAGCTATACATGGCGCGGTGAAACGCTGCCTGCCACAACGGATGCCTACGGATATTACGAGTTCCCAGGCCAGAAAGAGGAAAAAGGCGTCATGGTGGATACTGTCTCCTATCTGAAACTGGCGTTTTTCAATTCCTATTATACGGAAGAAACTGCCGAAACCAACTCGGGAAGCCTTTACGTATGGGATGGGCATCCCGGTGTGACAATCCCGACCATTCCGGGCGTATATACCCTCTATGATAGCCTGACAACAGAGAATGGCTGCGACAGCGTATTCGTGTTATCTCTCTCAATTATCTCCTTGGCAGATACCACATACCTGAGGGACACCATCTGTGTGAACGAGGACTACAACAAGAACGGCTTCGTCTATGCCGCAAACAAGTTCACTCCAGGCAATCACAACGACACGCTGACGCTGCAGAACATCTTCCATGCGGACAGCTTGGTGATTCTGACCCTGACCGTACACCAGAGTCCTATAGTGACGCTTAGTACAAGTTACTCAGAGCTCTGTCCCAATGCTGGCACTACGGACTTGACGGCGGAGATAACAAATGCCACGGTGGCAGATTACACCTACGTTTGGACTGGCGACCTGACGGTAACTTCGACCGCCACAGCGGCCGACCAGCTGAGCGACACGGCTACGTTGCAGATTCCCGACGCACCCGGCTCCTGCGGTCAGAAGTACACCGTGAATGTGAAGGTGACCGATGAAAATGGTTGCGAGGCTACAGCCAGCAACACGGTAACAGTAAAGACACCGGATGAGCCTACCATCACCACTGCCTTGGTTGACAGCACCGACAAGGGCTGCAACTGGGACAAGGCTGACGCGCCCACCGCCGCCGACTTCACCGTCACCGACGGCTGCAAGGCGGGTGCCGTGGCTACAGTGACCACTGCTGGCGAGACCCACAGTGGTTGCGACTACGCGCAGACCTGGATCGCCACCTACACCAACGACTGCGGTCAGGCGGCCACTCCGGACACCATCACTTACATTTGGACGGTGACCACTACGCCGACCATCACTACCACTTTGGTTGACAGCACCGACAAGGGCTGCAACTGGGACAAGGCCGACGCGCCTACCGCTGCTGATTTCACGGTCAACGACGGCTGCAACGCTTCCGCTACAGCAACAGTAACCGCCAGCTCCGAGTCTGTCAGTGGATACACACACTCGCAAACATGGACAGCAACCTACACGAACTCCTGTGGACAGAATGCGACACCCGTTTCCATAACCTACACCTGGGTTATCCCACCAACCACTTCCATTACCTGCGCCGCCAATATGTACGACACCCTTGATTTCGGAGACTGCTTTATGAAGATCAATCCTGACAGCATAAAGAAGCCAACTATTGTGGCACCCTCCGATTGGCTATACACACTGAGCAGTGACATCCCTGCCGACAGCCTCTATCACGAAGGTGATAATGTCATCACGTGGATTATGAAGGATGCCACCTGTGGCTATGCCGATACCTGTTACCAACACATTTACATAACCTTCCCCAAGTGTCCCGATGCTGTTGACTGCGAAGGAAACGTTTATCACGGAGTACGTATTGACTGCGACTGCTGGACACAGCGCAACCTTGAGTCAAATAGATACAGCGATTGTACCAATATTCCTTGTGTTTACGAATATTACAGCTCTGAACATCCGGATGTTACTGAGAATGTGGAACGATACGGACGTCTGTACTGCTATGAAGCCGCTATACGTGACAGTGCCGACAACGGACATGGACATATCCAAGGAATCTGCCCTGCAGGATGGTACCTGCCAACACCTGAGAAATACGAAAGCTTAAATACGCATGGTGTTGACGCCCTGAGGTCACCGCTCTATTGGATTCCAAGTGGCGGTAGCAACAGCACCGGATTTTCCGCTCTCCCGGCAGGATGGTATAATGGGGCAGCATCACGTTTCGAGGGTCTTCTGGGTGAAACCTATTTCTGGTCAACCCAAGGTGTAAAAGATGCCACCTCTATATCCGTATTCTCCATTATTCTCGACTGTAACGAACTTCTCGAAACTCATGTATACGAAGGACGGGGATACAGCGTCCGTTGTATCAAGGAAAAAGAGAAATAATAGCTTTAACAGCCCTGCTTTATTACATCAAAGCCTCTCCGTATCGGAGAGGCTTTTTTTGTATAATGGTGACATAAACAAACATCTATTGTATGTGTGTCATGTGGTGTGGTACGATAAAATACTATAATGGCCCTTTAATTTATCGCCCATACTTTTTGTGCAAATGGATTTTAATGTGCTAATGTGTTTCAGTGATTAGTGATTAGTGATTAGTGATCAGGGGTCAGGGGTTAGGATATAGAGATTAAGAACTATTAACTGTAAACTGTCAATTGTCAACTGTCAACTATTAACTATTAATTGTTAATTGTTAATTGTTAATTCTCCTGTCTCCTGACATGTTCAATCGCTTCTTCCAGCGTTACTTCTTCCTCGCCTAAACGGGCATATTCGTATCCCATTTCAATGGCTTTGGCAGCGGGATAGAGGAAATAGGTGCAGGTGCATTCGGCACACAGTTCCCCGTCAGGGTTGCGGATTTCGCCATGTACCACCGCGATGTTGCGTTTTTGTTCCATTAGCTTGGCCGTAAGCAGAATGTAGGGCCAGGTGGTATTGACGTTTTTGCGGTAACGCATCTCCATTTTGGCGGTCACACCTGCGGTCTGCAGTTGGTAAAAGACCACCCAGCCACAAATTTCGTCCAACAAGGTGGCTTGGATGCCGCCGTGCAGCGTGTCCACCCAACTGACAAAGTTGGGGTTGGCTTTCCAGGGTGAAATCACCTGTTCACCGTCCCAGTAAAAGTGCATGTGTACCCCCAAGGGATTATTGGGGTTACAGCCGAAACAGTTGTATCCTTTGTTGTTGCCGATCCACGGGTTGATAATGGGTTTCATGGGATATTGTTTTATGTTTTTACAGATTTCTAACTATTTGAGGATGCATGCTAAAAAACGGATGTCCTTGCCGCTGTTGTTAGAGATGCTGTGCCTGTCGCCATTGCCTGTGAACACCACATCCCCGGCATGGATTATGGCCTCTGTGTCGTTATCAGTCACAATGGCCTCGCCTTCCAACATGTAATATATCTCGGCATCAGGCAGATGCGAGTGTTCTTTGATTCTACTACCAGAAGGAAGTGTGATGACGTTGAACATCAGGGCCTTGTCCAGCATCTCCTCAGGTGTGAGAATGATGTCTTTGGAAATTCTTCCTTCTATATTGCCGCTGTTTTCCACAACAGTCACACCGATGTTTTTTTTGTATTTGATCATATTTTTGAAAATTTTCAAATGCAAAGATACAAAAAAGAGGCATCCGCCTCTTTATGAAACTATTATGTCAATTATTAATTGTGCATTCTGCATTGTACATTGTGCATTGTGCATTGTGCATTGTGCATTGTACATTGTACATTGTACATTGTGCATTGTGCATTGTGCATTGTACATTGTGCATTGTTAACTGATCACCACATCTACTCCTTGGATGAATTCCTGCGCTTTCACCATCAGCTCGTGCATGTAGCGGTCGTTCTCGACAAAGGGAACGGTCTTGCGGAAACCGGCGACAAATTCCTCGATGAAGGGTGAGGATTTCAGCGGTTTGCGGAATTCCAATGCCTGGGCTGCGTTAAACAGTTCGATGGCCAGAATTTTTTCCACATTGTTCACCACCAGATAGCACTTGGTGGCAGCATTGGCACCCATACTCACGTGGTCCTCCTGACCTTGTGACGATTCCACAGAATCGGTGGAGCAGGGCATGGTGAACGCCTTGTTCTGGTTGACAATAGAGGCGGCGGTGTATTGCGGAATCATAAAGCCTGAGTTCAGACCTGGATTCTTCACCAAGAAAGAGGGCAGCTCACGCTTGCCGGCAATTAACTGGTATATACGGCGTTCGGAAATGTTGCCGAGTTCCGCCATGGCCATGGCTAAGAAGTCCAAGACCAAAGCCAACGGCTGTCCGTGGAAGTTGCCGGCGGAAATGATAAGGTCTTCGTCGGGAAATACCGTGGGGTTGTCGGTCACCGAGTTGATTTCGGTCTCCACCACATTTTTCACATGCTGGATGGAGTCTTTGCTGGCACCGTGAACTTGCGGCATGCAGCGGAAAGAGTAGGGGTCTTGCACGTGTTTTTTCTCCCTCTTGATAATCTCCGAACCTTCCAATAAATGGCTGATATGGGTGGCGGTCAGAATCTGTCCCACATGTGGCCTTACTAAATGTACGTTAAGGTTGAACGGTTCGATACGGCCGTCGAAGGCTTCCAAAGAAACGGCTCCGATAATGTCGGCCAACCATGACAGCTTCTCGGCTTTCATCAACAACCATACGGCATAGCTGCTCATGAACTGGGTGCCGTTCAACAGCGCCAAACCTTCTTTCGATTTCAGCGTGATGGGCTCCCAGCCGAATTTTTTGTTGATGTCTTCAGCGGCGTATTTCTTGCCTCTGTAGTAAACTTCACCCATGCCAATCAAAGGCAGACAAAGGTGTGCTAATGGGGCTAAGTCGCCAGAAGCTCCCAGTGAACCTTGCTGATATACAACAGGATATACACCATTGTTGAAAAAGTCAATCAGTCGCTGGATGGTGACCAATTGGGCACCGGAGTGACCGTATGACAGGGACTGCACTTTCAGCAGTAACATGATTCTGACAATTTCCTGGGGTACTTCTTCACCGAAACCACAAGCGTGAGACATCACAAGATTCTTTTGCAGAGTAGAAAGGTCTTTGCTGGAAATGCTGGTGTTGCACAGCGAACCGAAACCAGTGGTGACACCGTAAACGGGCACCTTGCTGTTTTTCATCTTTTCATCCAGATAATTACGGCATTTTTCGATGGCCGCAGTGGCTTCTTCCGAAAGTTCCAGCTTGATTTTCTTTTCTAAAATGTTCTTGATAATGTCAAGAGTGATAAGCTCTGAAGAGATTTGATGTTTTTTCATTGAATATATGTTTGGTTAATTTTTTCCGCCTGCAAATTTACATATAATTCTCGAACCATGTACAGATGTACATACATTTATTATATGAATCACCTCTTCTTCCCAAATTGAACTTACAGAGATATGGATTTTTATAGGAAAGCGGAATCTGTGATTCCTCTAAGGAAAATTATTGTGTTGAAAATTTATTTTGAAAAAATGTGATTTTTTTTTGTTCGAAAATATCCCGTGTTAGAAAAATTATGTTTATCTTTGTCGATTCAATTATAAAAATTTTAAAAGCACAAATGTTATGAATGAACAAGAAAACCCTGTAAGTTTTTTCAGATTTGAAGATTTGAGAATTTATGCCAAAGCCCTTGATTATACCAACTGGGTATATGATATCGTTCCGATGTTTCCTGAAAACAAAAAAGAAGCTCTCGGAGATATGTTCGCGAAAGCGGCCCAAAGTATAGCCTTGAATATCGCGGAGGGCTCATCACGTAATAAGGCTCAGTTTGTCTATTATCTGAAAATGGCAAAAAGCTCTGTCAGAGAGTGTGTTGTCTATACGGAAATCGCTTCCAAGTTGGGCGTGATGAATGATGAACAGAAGGAACGTTCACGCAATCATCTGATGGAATTGACCAAAATGATAGGCTCCTTGGTGGCTTCCTTGCAACGTTCGGTCTCCCCTAACGCCAAAGATGACGACATGGACGACATGGGAGATATTATGTAATAAATACCTTCATCGCTCTGTCAAAAATCCCGTTGACAAACGAAAGTGTCATGCCGTAGTTGCTGACGGGTATTCCTTTGTCAATAATTTCTTTCAGCCGGTTCATGAGTTGCCGTTTGGTAACCATGCAGCCGCCACATTGTATGGCCATGCTGATATTGTCCAAAGAGGGTAGTGGTGACAAGGCCGCCACAAATTGGAAATTCAGTTTTTTCCCTGTGAATTGTTGTATCAGACGTGGTAGTTTGTGCCTGCCGATGTCCTCGCATGAACTTAAATGTGTACACGATTCCAACATGAGAATGGTGTCCCCATCCTTCAACTGACGCAGTTGCTGGGTGCCTTTGATGAAATTGTCGAAATTTCCTTTTGAACGTGCCAGCACGATGCTGAAACCTGTCAGCGGAATGTTCGCGGGTACAACTTTGGATACTTCTCCGAAGACCTGGCTATCGGTGATAACCAAATCGGGCTTGTGAATAGTTAAGTAACCCGCTAATTCAGAAGGCTGGAGGCATATAGCGATTGCTTTGTTGTCGAGTATGTTGCGGATAACCTGCACTTGCGGCAGTATCAGTCGCCCCTCCGGGGCTTCCGAGTCCTGGGGCATCACCAACACTATGGTCTCACCCTCATGGATGATGTCATCCAAGAGGTTCTCCTTGCTGTACGCCGATGCAGGGGTTGTCTTGACGATAGCCTGTATCAGTTCTTCCAATCCCTGCCGTGTGGCGGCACTGCAGTCGATGACAGGCGCACCAAAGCTCTCCAGTTGCTGGCGGCACTGTGGGGTCAGTGCCTGAATGTCGCTTTTGTTGTGAACAATGACAAAAGGCAACTCGTATTTCTTGAATTGCTCAATCACCTCCTTCTCGGCTTCTCCATATTGATTGTTGCTGACGAGCAATAAAGCTATGTCTATGATTTTCAGACTCTCCAGGCTTTTGGCTACCCTTTTCTGGCCTATCTCTCCGCTGTCGTCCAAACCGGCGGTATCTACCAAAACGCATGGGCCGATGCCGAAAATCTCCATGCTCTTCTTCACAGGATCGGTGGTGGTTCCAGGCACATCCGACACAATGGCGATGTTCTGTCCCGCCAAAGCGTTGATTAACATGCTCTTTCCCTGATTCCGCTTCCCGAAAATACCGATGTGTACTTTATTCATGTTTTGTTAATTGACAGTTGACGGTTAATAGTTAATAGTTAATAGTTAACAGTTGACAGTTCTTAATTTTAATCTCTCTAACCCCTGACCCCTGACCCCTGACCCCTAACCACTGGCCCCTGATCACTGACCCCTGATCACTGACCCCTGATCACTGACCCCTGATCACTGACCCCTAACCCCTAACCCCTAACCCCTGATCCCTGACCCCTGGCCCCTGTCAACTTTCAGTTTATTTGAGATTGATGAATGGTACCGCGTCGCCCATCATGTATTGCGGCAATTGGCCATCCCATTTTTGCACCGCCTCGTAGCTCACCAATTTGGGATTGGATTCCAATGCATGGGCTTTGATACGCATAGCTTCGGCTTCGGCTTCGGCCTTGATTTTGGTCTGCTTGGCCTGCTCTTCTACCTGGATGGTCACATTCTTGGCTTTAAGTGCGTTTTGTTCGGCTACCTGCTTCTCTTTGATGGCGTTCTCGAAAGCATCGTCAAAGTCAATGTCCACCAGCTGGAACTGGATGTTGGTGAAATAGTTCTTGTTCAGGGTCTCCCGTAAGCGGTTTTCGATTTCCTTTCTCACGGCGTCACGGTTCTCCACAATCTGTGTGGCATTGAAATTGCCGAATGCCTCCTTCATGGCTGAACGGATAAAAGGAACCACAATACGTTCGTGGTAGTTCTCGCCGATATTTTTGATGAGATTGCTCACATTCGCCTGCACCAAGTCGTAGTTGATGGTGTATTCCACCTCGGAGGTCTGCACGTCACGGGTGTATGAGTTCTCGTGACCATCGAATTTCTTCTGCTGGATATTCACTTTGTTAATAGTCTGGATGAAAGGGATTTTTATGTGCAATCCGTCGGAAACGGGTGTCTCAGAGATCTTTCCGAATGTGCTTAGCACTCCCCGTTCGGTGGATTTGATGACATAGAAAGAGGATAAAACTGTCATGAGAACGAGCAGCCCTAAAACAGACCAGATGATGGTTTTGCGTGTGTTTATTTTTCTTTGGTAATCCATGTTGTTTTATTTTTTGTTACTTGGTTCTGATGTTTTTTTTTCAAACTTCAAAAATACAAAAAAAATGTATGTGCACAACAGTTGATTTGCGTATTCTTGCAATTCGCAAGTTTCCCATTGACATTATGTCCGGTTTGAATGATTTAACAGTGAATAAGGGTAAAGGCATTGAATCCATTCTCAATAAATCCCAACCCGAATGCCTGTTAATCTTGTGTGTAAAAAAATACATATAAATACAAAATTTTTGTATGTTTGCATTTTCAATTTAAATTGTGATATATATATAATTGTGGGGTAAGCCAGAATATGAAGGGATGTCAGTAAGGAACTCATTATGAACAAATCGCAAAATTCTCGATGGAAAGCATTAGGAGCTAAAACAAGTGTCGCGATACTCATCACAGCGGCACTTCTGATGATGATGCTTTCCGCGGTGCAGAGTTATTTCGCGCGTCAGCAAATTCGTGCCAATCTGGAACTTAATACCGAAAAGGAATTGGTTATCAAGACGCAGAAAATCAAGTATTCACTTGAGTCCGTGGAATCGGCTCTGCAAAACCATCTTTACGATATTGAGCAGTCTCTTCCTTATCCCGATTCCTTGTTTTCTGTCACACGACGTATCGTGGAACAGAATCCCAATTTTGACGGTTGTTGCATTGCCATGATTCCCGATTACTATCCTGAAAAAGGCCGCCTTTTTCAACCTTGTTCCTATCGCAATGGCCAGACAATAGACACGTATATGTATGACGTTGAGAAATATGATTACACCCAATTCTATTATTTTTACTTTGCTGTGGATAATGATACGGCCTACTGGAGCGAACCTTATCGCGATCCCGATGATTCTCTTGTGACATTAGTTACCTACAATTTTCCTGTGCATGACCAAAATAATCGTGTGGTCGCCATTCTCGGCGTTGACATCAATACCGAGTGGTTAGGCTACGTTTTGAACTCCTATGAACAATATCTTTCCTCATACGAGCTTCTGCTTTCTGGCAAAGGCAGGTTGATATGCGGTCCAGATGCCGTTGACGTCAAGCATCAGGAAGTGAAGGAGATGGTGGAAATGATCAATGACACAACACTTGAGCGTTCCTTAAGCCAGTCAGGAAGGTGCAATATCCTCACTTTCATTGATAAGGAAGACGGAGAAAAAGGTTATGTGTTTTACAAAACTTCTCATTTGATTGCTCCATGGCAAATAGCCATTATCTGCTATGACGACGAAGTGTTCGCTCCTTTGAAAAAAATGCGTCGGCGCAATATCTTGCTGACTTTGCTTGGTATGCTGATTCTTTCTTTTATTATAATGCGCTCAGCCAGAAGTATTTACAAACTTAGGGATGCCAATGCTGAAAAAGAACGCATAGACAGTGAGTTGATGATTGCCAAAAACATCCAGATGAACATGTTGCCCAAAACATATCCGCCCTTCCCTGATCGTAACGACCTTGATATATATGGGTCGTTGGTGCCGGCCAAGATGGTGGGAGGAGACCTTTATGACTTCTTCATCCGTGATGAGAAACTCTATTTCTGCATCGGCGATGTCAGCGGCAAAAGCGTTCCTGCCGCCTTGGTGATGGCAGTCACGCACTCGTTGTTCCTCAGTATATCCTCGCATGAAAGCAATCCTGCGCGAATCATGCAGAGTATCAATGAAAGCTTGTGCCGTGGCAACGAGTCGAACATGTTCGTCACTTTTTTTATTGGCGTGCTTGACCTGCCCACTGGTATCATGAGATACTGCAATGCAGGACACAACCCTCCGTTAATTGTAAAAGGTGATTCGATAGAGTCTCTCCCTGCTAAAGCTAATCTGCCTATGGGAGTGATTGACGACAAGGACTATTTGTTGCAACAAGAGACTGTTGAGCCTGAAACAATGATTGTCCTCTACACCGACGGCCTCACTGAAGCCAAGAACCTGAAACGTAAGCAGTTTGGCGTCGAAAGGACCTTCAAAGACGTGAAAGAGTGCCACGATGCTACGGCAAAGCAACTCATTGATACCCTTACACAAAAGGTGAATGCTTTTGTGGATGGCGCCGAGCCCAGCGACGATCTTACCCTGCTGGCTATCCGTTATACGCCAAAGGAAGAATCATGGACACTTTCCCGTTCGATAACCCTTGAGAATGATGTCTCCCAGGTCACGGATCTGAATAGGTTCGTCCAATCAGTGACGGAGGAACTGCAACTCGGCAAGCCTTTGCCCAAACAAATCAAACTGGCTGTCGAGGAAGTTGTGGTGAACATTATGGAATACGCTTACATGCCTGACACCAAAGGCATAGTGAAAGTGGAAGCCTTGGCCAACGACAAACTGTTGAGGTTCATCCTTACCGATTCGGGCCGTCCTTTCGATCCGACATCCGTCTCGCGTGCCGATACGACGCTCACGGTGGAAGACCGTCCGATAGGCGGTTTGGGGATTCTGCTCGTCCGGAACCTGATGGACAGCATTAACTATGAGCGTATTGATGGGCAGAATATCTTGAGAATAGAGAAAAAGATTTGATAATTATAATGTTTCATTAAAGTACAATTGTTATGAATACGACAATCATTGAAAAAGACGGCAAATATACCGTCACATTGGAAGGCGAACTCGACACCGCATACGCACTCGAATTCGAAGAGGCTATGAAACCTCTCCACGATGTTACTGATAAAGAGATTATTATCGAATGCACCGAACTGGAATACATCGCTTCCAGCGGATTGCGCATCCTGTTGGGCTTGCTGAAAAACGCCAAGGCAAGGGGCAATAAGGTTGTGTTGAAAAACCTGAACGATGAAATTAAGGATGTCTTCAAAATGACAGGTTTCATTGATCTTTTTGACATTGAATAATCTATTTCGGGATATGTTAATTTTGAAGAGCTGGTAACTTGTTGTTTATCAGTTGTTTTTGATATTTTTTTTATTATAACATTGCTCTTTCATTACCATTTTGCAAGATAATTAAGAAATAACAATAAAAATATGAAACAGTCAGCACCCCTTTCAAAATCGCAATATGGCATTTATGCTGAATGCGTAAGCCATGAAAACGAGATTTTTTATAACCTGCCGTATCTCTTTGTATTAGACGGCAGCATTGATGCCGACCGCTTGTGCCGTGCCATCGAGACTACGCTTAAGTCACGCCCCACTTTCTTTACGCGGATTGGGGTGACCGACGATGGCGAACCTTTCCAGTCTGTAGATATGGAAACAGAGGAGTTCAGCCTTTCCGTCGAACAGGTTACGGACATTGAGGCCGAGAAGCGGAAATTCGTCGAGCCGTTCAAGCTCAATGGCGGCAGACTGTTTCATACCAAAGTGATGCGCGACGCTGAACATGTCTATTGGCTCTTCGATACGCATCATATCATTTTCGATGGCACCTCGCTTAATACTATCATTCATGATGTGGAGACGGCCTACAACGGCGGCGCGCTTGCTCCCGAGGAGATGTCGATGCGGGAACTGGCTCTTGCTGAGGCCGAGATGCGTAAAACACCCGCCTTTGAAGAAGGCAAACAATGGTATGCCCAAAACTTTGACTGCGGCGATACGTTTACCCAGCTCATTCCCGACCTCGAAGGCACGGAACGTTCTGAGGCCAATATGGTTCGCGTGCTCAACATTGACAAGGGAAAGGTAGAAGACTTCTGCAAGACCAATGGCATCTATAAGAATACCCTTTTCACAGCGGCATACGCCTACCTGTTGGCCAAGTACAACAATGAACATGAATCGCTGTTCACTACAGTTTACAACGGACGCACCGAACCAAAGTTCCAACATTCCATCGGTATGACCGTGAAGACGGTGCCCGTTTACCTCAAGTTTACTGACGAAACCACCGTGCTCGAATTCCTGAAAGCCAATCAAGAGCAGATGGAAGGCTGCCGCAAGCATGAGATCTATGCCTATACCGACTTGATGGCCGACCTCAACCTGCAAAGCAACTCCATGTTTGCATGGCAGGGAGAGATGCTTGGCGACACCCAACTGATGGGGAAACCCATGCAGACCATACAGCTTCGCAACTTCACCTTGGAAGTGCCGTTCTGTCTGACAGCCTATACCGTTGGCGATCAATATCATGCCAGGGCAGAATTTAGTTCCAACGCATACTCCAAGACACTGATAGCCCAATTCATGGAGAGTTACGAGGCCGTCTTGGAGGGCTTCCTAAGCCAAACGTGTCTGCGCGATATGGACATTTGCACCAAGAGCCAATGCGACGTTCTCGACAGTTTCAACCAGACTGACAATCCATACGACGACACACAGACTGTTGTATCGTTGTTCCGCCGTCAAGCCAAAGCTACACCCGACAAGACTGCTGTGGTCTTCAAGGACAAGCAATTCACATACGCCGAATTGGATGAGATAAGCGAACGCATTGCAAGCTATATCGCATCGAAAGGATTAGGACTTGAGGATGTTGTTGCCATTTTGATAGCCCGTTCAGAATGGATGGCCATTGCTTCGTTAGGTGTGCTGAAGGCAGGCTGTGCTTATCAGCCGTTGGACCCGAGTTATCCCGCCGAGCGTCTGAATTTCATGATGCAGGATACGGCCTCCAGGCTGCTGATAGCCGATGAGGAACTCTGTTCCATCGTGGATGAATACAAAGGTGAAGTGTTGTTCACCAAAGATATTGAGAAGCTTAAGGATTCCATGGATCATGATGAACCCAAGCCTGAGAGCCTCTTTACGCTCATCTACACTAGTGGCTCTACAGGAGTACCGAAGGGGTGTCAACTCGAGCATCGGAATGTGGTGGCTTTCAGCCACATGCACCAACATGCAATGCATGTCGAAGCAGATAGTCGCATAGGTGCGTATGCCAGTTTCGGTTTCGATGCTTGTTTGCAAGAATTATGGCCACCGCTCATAGTGGGTGCTACCGTCTATATCATTCCTGAGGAGATCCGTCTTGACCTCATCGCCCTGAACGACTATTTCGAACAGAACGGCATCACCCATACGTTTATGACGACGCAAGTGGCACGTTCTTTTGTCAACGATATTCCCAATCACTCCCTGAAAGGCTTTATCACTGGAGGTGAAAAACTGGCAGATGTCACCCCTCCGCCCTATTTGCTCCTGAACGGCTATGGTCCTTCAGAGAGTATCTGTTATGTGACGGCATTTGCTGTGAAGGAGAAGCTGCAGAACATCCCCATTGGAAAGGCCGTGGAGAATATGCACCTTTACATCATGGATGCTTACGGGCATAGGCTGCCTGTGGGCGCAGCGGGTGAGCTATGGGTCAATGGCCCTCAAGTGGGACGTGGCTATCTGAATCGTCCGGAAAAGACAGCCGAGGCTTTCATAGAAACACCCTGGGGTCGCTGCTACCGCACTGGCGACATCGTTCGATACCTACCTGATGGGAACATCCAATTTGTGGGTCGTCGCGACGGACAGGTGAAGATTCGTGGTTTCCGCATCGAACTCACCGAAGTTGAGGCGGTCATCCGCCAATTCCCAGGCATCAAAGATGTCACCGTGCAGGCTTTCGACTATGAGAATGGCGGCAAGTTCATCGCGGCATACGTTGTTTCCGATGAAACCGTCGACATCAATGCGTTAAACAACTTCATCATGGAGGAGAAACCGCCTTACATGGTGCCCGCTGTGACGATGCAAATCGACAAGATTCCGCTCAACCAGAACCAGAAAGTGAACAAGAAAGCCCTTCCGAAACCTGAAAAGAAAACGGAAGAAGTTGTGGAGACCAACGTGCCTATGAATGTGTTGGAGAAGGAAATCCACAGCATCATCGCACAAATCATCAATACCGAGGACTTTGGTGTGACGACGATATTGGGCTATGTTGGCCTTACCTCCATCATGGCCATCAAGTTGGCCATCCAAATTAACAAACGCTTTGGTGTTACCCTCGATTCCAAGGCTTTGGCCAAGTCGGGCAGTGTGCAAAGCATCGAAAACGAGGTTTTGACTGCACTGATGAGTGGAGGCGTTGCAAAACAGGAGGAAGCAGAGACGGCACATGCCGACATGAGCAACATTCCGCTGTCGTATGCTCAGATGGGTGTTTATGTGGATTCTATCAAGAACCCCGAATCCACCATATACAACACGCCAGTCATTGCCCGTTTTCCCAAGGATGTGGATGTCAAGCTGCTATCCAAGGCTGTGGAGACCCTCGTCAAGACGCATCCTCAGCTGCAGGCGCATTTTGGCAGTGCTGGGTCCGACATCATCCAGATTGTTGATCTTGAGCAACCTGTAGATATCGCCCAGAGCCAGTGTAAAGAGGAAGACATACCCCGTTACAAGTGGGAATTCGTCAAGCCCTTCAACCTGAGGCAAGGACCGCTCTACCGTATGGAAATTGTCACCACCGAGCAATGGGTGTATCTGATGATGGACATCCATCACCTCGTTGTGGACGGTGGTTCCTTCGATCTGATTTTGTCGCAGTTGTTTGACCTGCTTAACGGCAAGGAGATTGAACCTGAGACCTTCACCTACGCCGACTTCGTGGCCGCACAGAAAGCCGCTGAAAGCAGTGAGGAATTTGCCGCAGCCCAAAACTTCTTCCAAGAGCGTTTGGGCAAGGTGGAAGGCGTGACGGAGGTTCCAGCCGACCTTACCAACCCCAAAGAGCAAGGCACCTTGGGTACCTTGTACACGCCGTTGGATTTCACGGACATCGATAATTTCTGCCGTCAGCACAATATCTCTCCGGCGCACCACATCCTTGCTGCCACCTTCTACGCACTGTCTCGCTTTACGAATAGCGAAGAGCTGTGCATCACCACCATCAGTAACGGACGTTCCGACTTGCGCATCAGCAACACCGTTGGCATGTTCGTCAATACGCTGGCGTTAAGTGCCACCATTGGTGAACAGAGTGTCATGGAGTTCATCAACGAAACCAGCAAGAACTTCGAAGAGACGTTGCAGCACGAGACTTATCCGTTTACACGCATCGCTTCCGACTATGACCTCACCGCGGAAATCATGTTCGCCTACCAAATGGGTGTCATCGATGACTATAAATATAAAGGCGAGACGATACCCGTTGAGACCTTCGAGTCGGACACGCCGAAGTTCCGCATCGCATTCTTCATCCAAGACGACCCGTCGGGCAAGCCGAGCATCTGCTTGCAATACGACAACGGACGCTACAGCCACGAGTTGATGGAATGTCTGGCACAGTCCATCAGCAACGCTGCCAATGCTTTCATCAGCAATCCCGCAACACCACTGAAGAACGTGTCGCTGCTCGACACCAAGCAGGTGACGCTGCTTGACAGCTTCAATCAGAACGATGTCGATTACGACAACACCCAGACTGTTGTGTCACTCTTCCGCCGTCAGGTTGAGCTGCATCCCGACAACATCGCCATGGTCTATCACGACCTCCGTTTGACCTATAAGCAGGTCGATGAGCTGTCGGAGCGTATAGCCCAATACGTCCAGTCGCAGGGTCTCGGCAACGAGGATGTGGTGTCTATCCTGATTCCACGCAGCAAGTGGATGGTAGTGGCCTCTATTGGTGTGCTGAAAGCCGGTTGCGCTTATCAGCCTCTTGATCCAAGCTATCCCGCTGAGCGTCTGAACTTTATGATGCAGGATGCCAATGCCAAGTTGCTCATCGCCGACGAGGACCTGCGTCCCATCGTAAATGAATACCAGGGTAAGGTTTTGCTGACCAAGGACATCGAAGCCTTGCCTGCTGCCGCGGCACCTGTCAAGGCAGACATTACGCCATCGTCGCTATTTATCATGCTATACACCTCAGGTTCTACAGGTACGCCCAAGGGCTGTCAGTTGGAGCATGGCAATTTGGTATGCTTCTGCCACTGGTACCATCGCTACTACGACCTGAAGCCTGAGCACAAGGTGGCCGCTTATGCCAGCTATGGTTTCGACGCTTGTATGATGGATATGTACTCTGCCCTGACCTGTGGCGCCGCTGTCTATATCATCGGCGAGGACATCCGTCTGAACCTGCCCGACCTGAACGAGTACTTTAACCGTGAAGGTATCACTCATTCGTTCATGACTACACAGGTGGGCTGTCAGTTTGCGATGAACTTTGACAACCATTCGCTGCTCCATCTCTCCGTTGGCGGTGAAAAGGTGCTGCCGCTCACACCTCCGACGGCCTATCAACTTCATAATGGATACGGTCCTACAGAGTGTACCATTTTTACAACCACATACCCCATGAGGGAGTTTGAGCAGAATGCCCCCATCGGCAAGCCGCTCGACAATTTACGGTTATATATCGTCGATAAGCAGCTGAACCGTCTGCCGGTAGGTGCCGTGGGTGAGCTTTGGATCAGTGGCCCGCAGGTAAGCCGTGGCTATCTGAACCGTCCAGAAAAGACCGCAGAGACCTATCTGACAAATCCGTTTACGACCGACGCGAAATACAGCCGTGTTTACCGCACTGGCGACATTGTGCGCTATCTGTCCGATGGCAACATCCAGTTTGTGGGTCGTCGCGACGGACAGGTGAAGATTCGTGGCTTCCGCATCGAGCTGAAGGAGGTAGAGGCTGTCATCCGTGAGTACCCTGGCATCAAGGATGCCACTGTCCAGGCCTTCGACTACGAGACGGGTGGTAAATTTATTGCGGCTTATATCGTAAGCGACGAGCAGGTGGACATCAAGGAACTGAACGCCTTCATCGGCAAGCAGAAACCGCCCTACATGATTCCTGCCGCCACTATGCAGATTGACGTCATCCCGTTGAACCAGAACCAGAAGGTGAACCGCAAGGTGCTGCCAACTCCCGTCATCCAGGCTGCAGAACACGAATATGTGGAGCCGAAGAACGAACAGGAGCGCCTGTTTGCCAAGATTTTTGGCGACATCCTGTCGTTGGACAAGGTGAGTGCCACCGACAATTTCTTCGAGTTGGGCGGTACCTCACTTATGGTGACCAAGGTGATTATCGAGTGCGACAAGGCTGGCTACCACGTGATTTATGGCGATGTGTTCACTCATCCTACGCCGCGTCTGTTGGCACAGTTCGTGACTGGCGAAGCTCCCACTGAAGAAACCGATGTCGCGATAACCAACTTCGACTATTCCGGCATTGACGCCATTCTGCAGCATAACAATATTGAGACATTCCTCAAGGGCGAGCGCCAGCAGCTGGGTAATGTCCTGCTTACCGGTGCCACGGGCTACCTTGGCATCCATGTGTTGCGCGAACTCATCGACTCCGATGCCACAACCATTACTTGCATGGTTCGTGGCAAGGACCAGCCTGCTGCAGAGCATCGACTCAAGAACCTACTTTTCTACTATTTCGAGAATTCATTCAAGAAGCTTTTCGGTACCCGTCTCTTTGTGATGAATGCGGATGTGACGCAGGAATTCAATGTTGACGGCCGTATCGACACTGTCTTCAATTGTGCTGCCAACGTGAAGCACTTCTCCAAGGGAACTGACATCGAGGACGTGAATATCGGTGGCGCACAGCGTTGCGTGGAGTTCTGTCTGAAGACCGGCGCAAGACTGGTGCATATCTCTACGACCTCCGTGGGTGAGATATGGATTATCCATAACGACGGCGAGCAGGTGCCCATGTTGGACGAGCGCAAGCTGTGGTTCGGACAGTTCCTTGACAATCGTTATATCAACTCCAAGTTCTTGGCTGAGCGCCTGGTGCTTGATGCCGTTGCCCACCATGGTTTGAGTGCCAAGGTGATGCGTGTAGGTAACCTGGCACCGCGCAGCTATGACGGTGAATTCCAGGCCAACTTCAACAGCAACAGCTACATGGGACGTCTGAGAGTATTCCACGTGCTGGGCTGCTGCCCCTACGACAGTTATGACGAGTTGACCGAGATGTCGCCCATCGACCAGACGGCCAAGGCTGTGGTGACCCTTGCATCGACGCCAAAGGAATGTACCGTCTTCCAGCCCTTTAATAACCACACGGAGTTGTTGGGCGACGTGCTCCAACTCATGGCGAAGGTAGGCAGGGAGATACGCTTTGTTGAAAATGCCGAGTTCGAGAAGGCTATTGTAGAGGCCGGAAAAGACTCCGAAAAGGCCAAGTTGCTCTCAGCCGTTCTGGCATACCAAGATGTTACCCACGGACAAAAGGCCGCGATCATTGAACGTGACAACCGTTACACCTGCAATGTCCTGCACCGCCTCGGCTTCCACTGGTCGAGTACCTCGTGGGATTATGTGGACCGAATGCTGACGGCTATCGCCGGCTTCGGTTATTTCGATTAAGTTTAGACGGATGAATTAAAGCGAGTAAAAGAAAATAGTATCATCTGTTATGAAACAAACGGCTCCATTAACTCAGTCGCAATTCGGCGTATTTGCGGAGTGTATGCAAAACCCCGAAAGCGACTTGTACCAACTTTCTTATCTTTTAACCCTTGAAAAAGACATGGATCTTGAACGGCTTAAGACGGCCATCATCAAGGCTATGGAGGCACATCCCTACGCCAACTGCCGCGTGAAAGTGAACGACGAAGGTGTCGCCGAACAATACATCGAGGAAGCACCTTTCGACATTCAAATAGAGGAAATCACCGATATTGAAGCCGAAAAACCGCGTCTTTTCAAGAAGATGGCCCTTGATGGCAGCCAATTGCTCTATTTCAAGCTGTTGAGTGCGCCCGAGGCCAACTATCTCTATTTCCAATTCCACCATATCATTTTCGATGGGGCTTCGCTGCGAATTCTGCTGCGCGACATCGACAGTGTCTATCAAGGGAAATCCATTGATTTGGAAACGATTTCGTCCATCAATTTCGCCCTCAAGGAATTTGAGCAACGCCAAGGCGAACTATGGCAAAACGACAAGAAATGGTATCAGGAGCACTACGTTTGCGATGATGTGGACACACTTTTGCAACCCGACCTTGACGAGAAAGCATATCGCAGCCATACCTTCCTCAGACCGTTGAAGGTGGATGCGGATGCTATCAATCGTTTCTGCAAGGAAAATAAAGTGAATTTTGGCAGTTTCTTCACCTCGGCCTACGCCTTGCTGATGTCGCGCTACACAGGCGACGAACAGGTGCTGTTCTCCACCATTTGGCACGGCCGCGTTGACTTCCATTTGACACGAAGCTTTGGCATGTTTGTGAGCACGGTGCCTGCCTTCTTTAGTGTCAAAGACGACATGAAGGTGGGCGATTTGTTCAAACAAGGCGACCTCGACACAGAAGCTCGCAAGCATAGTCTCTACTCTTACGCTGACTTCTGTAATGAGCAAGGTGTTGAAACGCACCAGATGTTTGTGTATCAAGGAAAACTTTTCAGAGACTTGAAGTTGGATAATAAGTCGGTAATTATTGAGCAATTGGCCGACAATACCACCAATCAGCCGCTCGAAATACAGATTTTCCAAACCAACGAAGGCTACACAGCCATACTTTCGCACCATGCCAACCTATATTCGGATGCTTTTATCGAGCAATTGATACAGAGTTTCGAGACCGTTATCGGCCAAATGATGGATTTGGACAAGCCGATAAAGGAAATCCACGTCATTTCGGAGGAACAACAACGCCTTTTGGACAGTTTCAACGACACCGATTCCGACTATGACGATAGCCAAACTATTGTTTCGCTGTTCAAGAAACAAGTGGAGCTGCACCCTGACAAGGTGGCCGTGGTGTACCAAGACAAGAAATTCACCTATCGCGAAGTTGACACAATCAGCGACTATGTCGCCTACTATTTGGCCTCCAAAGGTTTGGGTGCCGAGGATGTGGTTTCTATCCTGATTCCACGTTCGGAGTGGATGGCCATTGCCTCTTTGGGCGTGCTGAAAGCCGGTTGCGCTTACCAGCCTCTTGACCCCTCCTATCCCAAGGAACGTCTTGAGTTCATGCTGCAAGACTCAGGTACCAAACTACTCATCGCCGACGAAGACTTGCTTCCGCTTGTGGAGTTCTATAAAGACGATGTGTTGCTAACCAAGGACATTACTCCGCGCCTTGCCAATCCTATTGAGCTTAATAGTCCCAGTCCGCACAGCTTGATGACCATGATTTATACTTCGGGTACAACTGGAGTTCCCAAAGGCTGTCAGATAGAGCATCGTAACGTGGTGGCTTTCTGTCACATGCACAAGGGTTGCCACAATATCACCGAGCAAAGCAAAATCGCGGCTTACGCCAGTTTCGGCTTCGATGCGTCGATTCAGGAGTTGTTTGTTCCTTTGACCAACGGCGCTACGTTGTACATCATCCCGGAGGAAATCCGCCTTGACTTGATGGCCTTGAACGACTATTTCGAGCAAAAAGGCATCACCCATTCCTTCATGACTACGCAGGTGGCCTACCAGTTTGCCACTAACTTCGAGTGCAAGTCGCTGCAACGCTTGCTGACGGGTGGCGAGAAACTGCCTTCAATGACGCCGCCAAAGAATTATGTGGTGGCCAACGGCTACGGTCCCTCCGAGGCCATCTGTTATGTGACCAATTTCGACGTGACCGAAGAACGCAAGAATATCCCGATTGGCAAGGCACAACGCAATGTAAAATGCTATATCGTTGATAAATACGGACATAGGTTGCCCATTGGTGCCACTGGCGAGCTTTGGGTGGCCAGCCCTCAGGTGACGAGAGGCTACCTCAATCGCCCCGAGAAAACGGCGGAAGTCTATATCGACAATCCTTTTGACCAAGGAGAGAAATATGATCGCATATATCGTTCTGGCGACATTGTTCGCTACCTGCCTTCTGGCGACATCGAGTTTGTAGGACGCAAAGATGGCCAGGTGAAAATCCGAGGCTTCCGCGTCGAGCTGAAGGAAGTGGAAAGCGTGATTCGCCAGTTCTCCGGCATTAAAGACGTGACGGTTCAGGCGTTTGACGAAGCCAATGGTGGCAAGTTCATCGCGGCCTACATCGTTTCCGATGAATCCGTTGACATCAAGGCACTCAACAACTTCATCATGGATGAAAAACCGCCTTATATGGTGCCTGCCGTGACGATGCAGATTGAACGCATCCCGCTGAACCAGAACCAGAAAGTGGACAAAAAGGCCTTGCCGAAACCTGAGAAATCAGCCGATACCACTGCCCAAGACGATGTCCATGTCACGATGAATGTGTTGGAGCAGGAAATCCACAACATTATTAAGCAAATCATTAATAATGAGGATTTTGGATTGACAACTCCATTGGGCTATGCCGGCCTCACCTCCATCATGGCTATCAAATTGGCCATCCAAATCAACAAGCGTTTCGGCGTGACCTTGGACTCCAAGACATTGGCCAAGACGGGAACGGTGCAAAGCATCGAGAACGAGATTTTGACCAGGTTACTGAGCGGAGAAATGGCGAAACCAGAGGCTACCGAGGAAGTACACGCCGACATGAGCAACATCCCGTTGTCATATGCGCAGATGGGCGTTTATGTGGAATGCATGAAGCAGCCCGAGTCCACCTTGTATAATATCCCCTCGTTGGTGCGTTTCCCTAAGGATACCGACACTATCTTACTCGCTCAAGCTGTGGAGACCGTCATCAAGGCGCATCCGCAGATGCGTGCACATTTCGGGAGCGCGGGTTCGGAAATCATCCAAATCGTTGATTTGGAACAACCTGTTGAAGTTGCACAAAGTCAGCGCAGTGAGGCTGAAATGGAACAATACAAGCGCGAGTTTGTCAAACCATACAATTTGAGGCAAGGGCCGCTTTACCGTATGGAAATCGTGACCACCGAGCAATGGATTTACCTTTTGCACGATGTGCATCACCTTGTCTTCGACGGTGGCTCTTTCGACCTGTTCATGAACCAGTTGTGTGACTTGATGAATGGCAAGGAGATTGAAGCTGAAGCTTATAGTTATGCCGATTTCGTGGCAGCGGAGAAAGCAGCCGAAAGTAGCCCAGAGCATGCTGCCGCCAAGGACTTCTTCCAAGAACGTCTCGGCAACGCGGAAGGCGTGACGGAAATTCCGTCAGACCTGACCAATCCCAAAGAGCAAGGCGTCATTGAAACGGTCATCGGCAGGTTGGATTTCGATGGGGTCGAGCGTTTCTGCCGTCAGCATAACCTCTCGCCGGCACACCTCACTTTGGCCGCAACATTCTACGCGCTTTCGCGCTTTACCAATAACGAACAACTCTGCATCACCACCCTCAGCAGCGGGCGTTCCGACCTGCGCATCAGCAACACGGTGGGTATGTTTGTCAATACTTTGGCATTAAGTGCCAACATCGGCGAACAAAGCGTGATGGAGTTCCTGAACGAGACAAGCAAGAACTTTGATGAAACCTTGCGGCACGAGTATTACCCCTTCGCGCAAATTGCCAATGACTACGACCTTTCGGCTGAAATCATGTTCGCCTACCAAGTGGGTGTGGTCAGCAATTACGTTTGCCAAGGACAAACGCTTGAGGTTGAGAATCTTGAGTTGGATGTGCCGAAGTTCCGCATCGCTTTCTACATCATCAACGACGAAACTGGAACGCCTTGTGTCTGCATACAATACGACAACGGCCGCTACAGCCGCGACCTGATGCAGCATCTGGCCAATTCCGTGTGCAATGCGGCGGATATATTTATCCGTCAGCCAGAGATGAAGTTGCAGCAAGTGTCGCTGTTGGATGCCCAACAGACAGAGATACTCGACAGTTTCAACCAGACCGAGGTGCCATACGACAACACACAAACCATCGTTTCGCTGTTCCGCCATCAGGTGGAATTGACCCCCGGCAACATGGCGGTGGTCTATCATGACAACAAATACACCTACCGCGAGGTGGATGTTATTTCGGAGCGCATTGCTGCCTACCTCGTTTCGAAGGGTTTAGGTAGGGAAGACGTCGTTTCGGTGCTCATCCCCCGCTGCGAGTGGATGGCCATTGCCTCGTTGGGCGTGCTGAAGGCCGGTTGCGCCTACCAGCCCCTCGACCCGAGTTATCCCGCCGAACGTCTCAACTTCATGATGAAGGACGCCAACGCCAAACTGCTGATTGCTGATGAAAAGTTGCGTCCCATCGTGGATGAATACCAAGAAGATGTGCTCTATACCAAAGACATCATGAGCCTGCCTGCTCCTCATTCCGGGCTTGACCCGGAATCTTATTCCCCAAAGCCCGACTCCCTTTTCATCCTCCTTTACACCTCCGGCTCTACCGGTACCCCAAAGGGTTGCCAGCTCGAACACCGCAACCTTGTGGCGTTCTGCCATTACTACCAAAAGCACTTTGGCCTCACCGCCAACGACAAGGTGGCCGCCTATGCCAGCTACGGTTTCGATGTCCACATGATGGACCTTTACTGCCCGCTGACCTGCGGCGCCTGCGTGTACATCATCGGCG
>JAEEGG010005521.1_pt1 | contig 29969 bp, 20 predicted proteins | sample 9134161 | NCBI WGS metagenome assembly JAEEGG01 (sample SAMN16246543, study PRJNA631951) | gut metagenome | biome: gut microbiome; feature: rumen; material: CR-attached | host: Bos | place: Iran: Karaj | collected 2018-10
CATCTGCGGTTGCCAGGACCTCCACAAGAAATTGGAAGCCAAGATCGCTGAGTTCTTCGGCACGGAAGACACCATCCTCTATGCCGCTTGCTTCGATGCTAACGGTGGTGTGTTCGAACCGCCGCTCGGTCCTGACGATGCCATCATCTCCGATGCTTTGAACCACGCTTCCATCATCGATGGCGTGCGCCTCTGCAAGGCCCAGCGTTTCCGCTATGCCAACGCCGACATGGCCGACCTTGAGAAGCAACTGCAAGACGCGCAAGGTTGCCGTTTCCGCCTCATCGTCACCGACGGCGTGTTCTCGATGGATGGCAATGTCTGCCCGCTTGATAAGATTTACGAACTCGCACAGAAATACAATGCCATGGTGATGGTCGACGAGAGCCACTCCGCTGGTGTGGTCGGCCGCACGGGTCGTGGTGTCACCGAGCACTACAACCTCCGTGGCAAGATTGAGATCCTGACGGGTACCCTCGGCAAGGCCTTCGGTGGCGCTATGGGAGGTTTCACCACGGGTCGCAAGGAAATCATCGACATGCTGCGTCAACGCAGCCGTCCGTATCTGTTCTCCAATTCGATGGCTCCTGGCCTCGTGGCCGCTGGCATCCGCATGTTCGAGATGATGAGCGAGACCAACGCCTTGCAAGACAAACTGCATGAGAACACCGCTTACTTCATCAAGAAGATGACCGAGGCTGGCTTCGACTGCAAGCCTTCGCAATCCGCCATCTGCGCCGTGATGCTCTACGACGCCCCGCTGTCGCAGAAGTTCGCTGCCAAGTTGCAGGAAGAAGGCATCTTCGTCACGGGATTCTACTATCCTGTGGTGCCGAAGGGACAAGCTCGTATCCGCGTGCAGGTGAGTGCCGCCCACGAGCGTGAGCACCTCGACAAGTGCATCGCCGCCTTCGTGAAGATTGGTAAAGAATTAGGAATATTAAAATAATTGAATGTAGAGACGTTTCATGAAACGTCTCTACAGATTTGATGATATGAAAAAAATATTAATCGTTGGTTCCGGCGGACAGATCGGAACAGAATTGGTGAAGAAGCTCCGTGCTACCTACGGCAACGAAAACGTGGTGGCCTCGGATCTTCGCCCTTTGACCGGTGAGATTGTCGAGACCGGTCCTTTTGAGAGAATCGACTCGACCCAAATCATGCAGATTGTCGACGTCGTGAAACGCTACAACATCGACACCATCTATAACCTTGCTGCCATCCTTTCGGCTACCGCTGAGAAGAACCCCATGCTGGGTTGGAATGTTGGCATCGGTTCGTTGGTGAACTGCCTTGAAACGGCACGCGTTTTCAACTGCGCCGTCTTCACGCCTTCATCCATTGGCGCTTTTGGCGCCAGCACGCCTCACGACAACACGCCTCAGGACACCATCCAACGCCCGAACACCATCTATGGTGTGACCAAGGTCACGGGCGAACTGTTGAGCGACTATTACTTCACTCGCTTTGGCGTGGACACCCGCAGCGTGCGTTTCCCGGGTTTGATTAGCAACTTGACCTTGCCTGGCGGTGGCACCACCGATTACGCCGTGGAAATCTACTACGCTGCAGTGAAGGGCGAGAAGTTCTACTGCCCCATCAGCAAAGGCACCTATATGGACATGATGTACATGCCCGACGCTTTGGATGCCATGGTCGACATCATGGAAGCCGACCCGACCAAGCTGGTGCATCGCAACTCGTTCAACGTGACGGCCATGAGTTTCGACCCGGAAATCATCTACAACGCTATCAAGAAGTATTATCCGAACTTTGAGATGGAGTACAAGTTCGACCCGATCCGTCAGGCTATCGCCGACAGTTGGCCGAACAAGATGGACGACAGTTGCGCCCGCGCTGAGTGGGGCTGGAACCCGAAGTACGACCTCGACAAGATGACGGTTGACATGATCGAGACTTTGAAGAAGAAGTTGCTGTGAAAACCGTTAATCATTGACTAACTATTAAAATGAAATCATTATGGTAGGAAGAATAATTGGGTTGTTGATCAGTATCGCAATGATAATTGGGGGATTAACTGGCACGTTGGCCCTAAGAGGCACGAATAGCAGTACGGCCTTGGTTGTTGCTGGTGTCATCTTCCTTATTATTGATATCATCGGCATAATTAGGTATAAAAAGAACCAGGATTTCGAAGAATGACATTCGAGAATGTGCAACAATGAAGAGGGTGACCAAAAAGGTCTGGAACACTGTCTGAGAATCGACTATTTGACAACAGACTCGTATCTCCCTCCGAATAAAAAGAAGAGGATGACCACTTTTTGGTCACCCTCTTCGTTTTTTATGGGAGGTTTCTGCAAAATCCATTCAGATTCCCATTTTATGATTACTATTTTATGGTAATCAAAATTTTTGTATTTTTGCCAAAAACCAAAACAATCCTTTATGTTGGGAATTGGATAGGTTTTACAAGAAATAATAATGCCTCTAATTAATATGCTCTCCAACCTAAAAAAATACCATATCATCCTTGCATCCAAATCCCCTCGCCGGCAGGAACTGCTGCGCGGCATGGGCGTGGATTTCGAGATTCTGACCAAAGAAACGACCGAAGATTATCCAATGGATCTGCCTTTGGACGATGTCCCCAAATACCTCAGCCTGCAAAAGTCGTTGGCTTTCCATGACGATGAACTGCCTGCTGATTATCTGTTGATTACATCCGATACCGTCGTCATTTGCGAAGGCGAGATTTTGGGCAAGCCAAAGGATAGGGAAGACGCTGAACGAATGTTGCGACTGCTCTCGGGCAAGACCCACCATGTGGTGACGGGCGTCACAGTGCGCTCAGCGAAGAAGACGGAATCGTTTGCGGTGCGCTCCAATGTTACGTTTGCCCGACTTGATGCGGAAGAAATCGACTATTACATTGAGCATTGCAGGCCTTTCGACAAGGCGGGTGCCTACGGCATCCAGGAATGGATAGGCTATGTGGGCATCAGTGGTTTGGAAGGCTCGTTCTATAATGTGATGGGCCTGCCGACACGAAAGCTCTATCAATGCTTGAAGGGGTTCTAAAATGGGATTGCTTCGCAAAATAAACTTCTAAAATCAGTATTAAAACCATTCAAAATCTATTATTTCTCTTTTTTATGAGACTTTTCGATTAGATTTTTGATAGATTTCTTGTCCGAAGGGCAATTCCATTATTGCTTTTTTCTATTTTTGCAAATTATTGTTGCAGAATGGACAAAAAACGCCCTTTGATATTGATTACCAACGATGACGGTTATGCCGCCAAAGGCCTGCGCAAGCTAGTCACTTTGATGCGCACGCTTGGCGACGTGGTGCTTATTTCGACCGACGAGGTGATGTCGGCCAAGAGCCATTCCTGCACTATTCGCGATCGCATTTATGTGCGCGTCGTCCAGCAGGAAGAAGGTTTTGTCGAATACCGTTGCAACGGCACGCCCGTCGACTGCGTAAAGCTGGCCTACCAGAAGTTGTGTGAAAGGCAGCCGGACTTGGTGGTCTCGGGCATCAATCATGGTATGAACGCTGCTACTACGGTAGTCTATTCAGGCACCATCGGTGCCGTCATCGAGGCCTGCATGAACGGGCTCGCTGCCATTGGTTATAGCCTCTTTAGTCTTGACCCCGATGCTGACTTTGACCATCTCGACACCGCCATCCTCGAAATCACGAAAAAGGTGCTGGCGGAAGGTCTGCCCCAGGGTGTTTGCCTCAACGTGAACTTCCCCAAACGCAGCGAAGAGCCTATGAAAGGCATCAAGGTGTGCCGACAGGCAGCCTGTCGCTGGGTGGAACTGTTCAAGGACAAGTTTGATGAAAACGGTCAGCAGTTTTATGACCTTGAAGGCACCTTCGAGAGCGACGACGTTCTCCCTGACACTGACCTCTGGGCCTTGCAGAACAACTACATCTCTGTTGTGCCCACTTGCTTCGATTGGACGGCACATTCACAGATTGAGCCGATGAAAGGATTTGAAAACATAACTATTGACACGAGACTTCGAGACGCGAGACTATAGAAAGTCCCGTGCCCCGCAGTCCCGTGTCTCATGTCAAATAATACGCTTATGAAAATCAAAGATAGTTTTTGGCTAGGATTGTTGGTTGGGATTGCCTGCTGCGTGCTGACCTTTCTTCCTCTATACTACTTCGTTAATTGGAATTCGTTGGGGATTTTTGGCAATCGCGCACCTTTCCTTCTGGCTTTCATCCCCGGGGTCGTCCTGTTTAGGATGATGCTCGTAAAATGGAACCTCGAAAAGATGGGAAAAGGCATTCTCGCTATAACGGTGGTCGGGATGCTGCTGGTTTTCTTTCTTGTTAAATCGACTAACGGATGAGGTATTATATCATAGCGGGGGAGGCTTCCGGCGATTTGCACGCCTCTAATCTTGTTGCCGAAATCAAGCAGAAGGACAAGAAGGCCGAGTTTCGCGGTTGTGGCGGCGACAAGATGAAGGCGCAAGGCGTCGACTTGCTGAAGCATTACCGTACGATGGCCTATATGGGTTTCGTGGAGGTGGTCGCCAACCTTCGCAAAGTGTTGCGTAACATTGCGCAATGCAAAAAGGATATTATAGACTATCAACCTGATGCCATTGTGTTAGTGGACTATCCTGGCTTCAATTTCCGCATCGCTAAGTTCGCTCACGAGAAAGGATTCAAGGTGTTTTATTACATCTCGCCTCAAGTGTGGGCGTGGAAACGCCGTCGTGTGCGTAAGATTAAGGGCTCGGTGGACAAGATGCTGGTCATTTTGCCGTTTGAGGAGGAATTCTACAAGCATTATGGTGTCGATGTGACCTATGTGGGCAACCCCTTGCTTGACGAGTTGGCCAAATTTGGCACCGCCAACCGTTCCATCTTTCTTCGTCGCAACAGCCTTGGCGAGAAGCGCGAGATCATCGCACTGCTGCCAGGCAGTCGCAAGCAGGAGGTGAAACGGATGCTTCCCGTGATGCTGAAGATGGTGCAGCGCTTCCCCGACTATCAGTTTGTGGTGGCTGGCGTTTCGTCACTCGATAAGGACTTGTACAAAAGCATTATGGGCAGTACAGATGCCTTCTATGTTGAGAATCAGACCTACGAGCTGTTGCAAAACTCAAGTGCTGCTCTCGTGACCTCAGGGACGGCCACGCTTGAGACGGCCTTGCTTTCTGTCCCCGAAGTGGTCTGCTATAAGGCCACCGGTTTCTCCTATAGGCTCGCCAAGTGGATGATCAAGGTGAAATATATTTCTTTGGTTAACCTTGTGATGGACAAGGAAGTGGTAAAGGAGTTGATTCAAGGCGACTTGACGGAGGACAATGTTTACAAGGAACTGGACGTGCTGCTTCATAACGGCAAGCGGCAGCGTCGGCTTTTGGAGGATTATGACGAGTTGCGCTACCGTATGGGTAACGCAGGTGCCTCCGAGAAAGCCGCTGAGGCCATCTGTGACGCGTTGAAAAAGAGATAGATAATACACTGCTACCATGAAAAGAATTGCTATTGTTGTATGCGCTTTGCTGGTCTTGTCGCTGGGCAAGCAGGGATTGTCGCAAACCACGGACTGGGATGCGATGGCCGACGGCTTTGCCGAACGCGTGTTTGTGGCCTATGCCCTTCACGAGAGCGGCGATTTCGGACTGTCGTTGGATGAGGCGTCACGGGTCGTTGCGCATTGCAGCGGTGGCAGCCAAGAAGCCTTGGATGCTTTCCTTCGGATGAAACATGTAGAATTTGCGGAATATGCCATGCTCGACAAGTATGCCTTTGGCGACTTCTTCGATATGTGGCGATCCGCCTTGCCAGAGGCGGTTTATGTGGCCTTGCTCAAGCAGGAAAACCTGAGGGCTGCCACACAGAACAATTTCTGCAACACTTCCGAACCGTTTTGCACCGACAACGGCTTGTATGAGTTCCCCGCTGGTGTCAACGCGGGTGCTGGCGAATCGGGACCGTATTATGACTGCTTGAGGACGCGTCCCAATCCGGCATGGTATTATATGCGCATCCTCGACCCAGGTGACATGGATATCTATATGTACAGCACACCGCAGGTCGACATTGACTTCTGCTGCTGGGGACCTTTTGACGACCCCTTGGAGCCTTGTCCCAGCGGATTGACTAGGTCGATGGTTGTTTCCTGCAGTTATTCTACCAGTTGGAACGAAACGTGCCAAATTAGGAATGCACAGGAAGGCGAGTACTATATCTTGCTGATTACCAATTATTCCAACCGCACATGCAACATCCATTTCAGCAAGACCGATGGTGAGGCCACCACCGACTGCTCCATCTTGCCGCCATTGGTGGGCTGTGATGGGCCGGTGTGCGTTGGAGACGACTTGGCGTTTACGGCCAATGGGCTCTCGGGATCGACATACCATTGGTTCAAGGTAGGGGGCACTTGGACTTCTAACGACCAGAATCCCGTCCTTCACAATGCCACCGCCGACATGTCGGGTACCTATGGCTGTGCTATCACCAACGGTGAGAACCAAAGCGACACTACCTATCTCGAAGTGGTGGTGGGCGAGAACCTATTCGTCCATATCGACACCTTGGCATGCAACACCATGGTGTGGGATGGCGAACCGCTGCTGGAAAGTGGCGTATATACGTTTTCTTACGACACATCCTCAGGTTGCGACAGCGTCATCGAACTCAATCTAGACATGAATTACACACCGGTTCTAGAGATTCATGGCACGCATTGGCCTATCGGAGGCAGCGAGACCCACATCAGTGTGAACGAGTATGAGGTACAACTGACAGAACTTCATGCTATAGTTGATACCGTGCTTTGGCAGATCGACTGCCCCAACTGGTATGTGGTGCCGCATGGCGACAAAGGGAAACAGTGCACCCTTTACATCCATTCCTACTTGACGGAGCCCATCACGCTTCATGCTTGGGCCGTCAACCGCTGCGATTCCATTCACGAGGAATTCTTTATTCAAACGTCTTATTACGATGTAGGGGAGAATAATCAGGATGTTGGTTTTGAGGTGATCCCCAATCCTACCAATGGCGAGGTGAACCTCCTTTTTGGTGACCTGCAAGGAAGGGTGGGGGTTCTGGTGTATAATGGCATGGGGCAAGAGGTGGAGTCCTTCATGATGGAGGTCGATGGAAACCAGCCGTATGTCTATGATATGCGCTCGCTTCCCGATGGAATCTATCTTTTGGTGGCAAAGCACATGGGGAATACCTGGATAAGAAAAGTGGTGCTATGTGTGGAGTAAAAACCATTTAAATATAGTTTTTATAGTTTTAAGTAAAATAATTGTCGTTTTATTTGTGAAATTGAATTTCTTGCCATATATTTGCAGTATCAAAACTACACAAACATGAAACGGATCGTATTTACATTGGTGTTATTATTGGGTTGTTTCTTCGCGATGGCCCAAAACTCTACGCAAGGCAAGGAATTCTGGTTTTCCTACATGGAGAACGGATACAAGTATAATGGCGGAGAATGGGTCGACAATACAGTGATGATTAGTGCCAAACGCGCATGCTCTGGCACTATCGAGAAGCCTGACGGCTCCCTGCCTGCAATTCCTTTCACGGTGAATGCTAATGGAATCACCATCATTGACATCCCAGAGGAATATGCCTACAATGAGGACAACTCGGAAGTGGTCGACAGAAAGTCGTTGGTGTTGAGGGCTTCCGACACGGTGTCGGTGTACATCAGCAATATTGCCACCTATTCTTTCGACGCCTCGTTCGTGCTGCCTGTCGAGAGTCTAGGGTCGGAATACATCGTACAGTGCTTCGATCAAGAGTATGGTTCTTCTCCGCTCGACGAAAACATCTTGACGACGGCCTTTCTCATTCTTGCGGTGGAGGACAATACCTTGGTGGACATTACGCCAAGCAGTGAGACGGAGAACCATCTGACATTTCCAGGGTCGACGGCTACCATTGCTTTGAATGCAGGGGAGACTTTCTTCGTCAGGTCTGATTATGTGGACAATTGGCGCGATCTTTCTGGCACCATCGTCATGGCGCACGACGAAAAGAAGATTGCGGTTTTTAATGGCAATACGACAACTTGTATCCCAATTGATGTGGACAATGGTCGCGACCATATCTTCGAGCAGGCTTTGCCTGTCGACTCATGGGGACAACAGTTTGCTGTAACCACCTCCCAAGGCAGGGCTCGCGATTTCGTGAAGATTACCTCGGCGGGCGACGACAATGCAGTGACGCGCAATGGGCAGTCTCTTGTCACGCTTATGCGAGGCGAGTCGTATGTGTTCGACCTGCGATCGTCCAGCGGTTCGTGTTTCATTGAAACCACACAACCGAGTATGGTGTATATCTACAACACGACAGGCGAGGAGCCGATGGAGCCGGTCACCTCTCACATCGGCGATCCATCCATGGCTTGGATACCGCCGGTTGAACAGCGGATTGACGAGATTACCTTCTGCACGTTCAATAGCGAATATGAGTTCGCCTCCATCAATCGCCATTCCATTAATATTGTGGTCGATAACGAGGCGGTGGGCAGCGTATATCTCGATGGTCACGCTATTGATGCCAGCGAGTTCCATGCTGTGCATGGTACATCAGATTACAGTTTCGTTAGGAAGAGTATCAGTCATGGCACTCATCACCTGTCGTGCGAGACGGGGTTGATTGCCCATGTCTATGGTTTCGGCGAAGCACGTGGTTATGCCTATTGTGTTGGCGCTAACGTAATTAGTTTGAAGAAGAAATTGTTTGTCAATGGTCTTTGGAGTGAATTCTACCATCATGGCGTGTATCTATGCAACGACGAGAGTGCCGACTTGAACGTGGAGACCAACTATCCCATCAACGGAGTGAGTTGGACCTTTGGCGACGGACAAACGGGTCAGGGCGTTGAGGTTACGCACCAGTATGCCTCGGCCGGCGACTATGATGTGACTGCTTACATCAATGGCACGAACGAGTTCTCGATGGAATCGGTCTACGACACCTTGACGGTAGCCATCCATGTGGGTACGCCTGAATACCATGTGGCCGACACGATGGTGTGCGATGTCGACGCCTTCGATTTCTATGGCGTAGACTATATGCAGTCGGGTCATTATGAGCGAGTTGGCACGAGTATCTACGGCTGCGACAGCACCTATATCCTGACCATCGACATGGAATTTACTCCCAATTTTGAGGTGGTCGGCACGCATTGGCCTATTGGCGGCACAGAGACCCACATCAGCGTGAACGAATATGCCGTTGATTTTGTCGAGTCTCGGACGAGTGTCGATACGGTGCTATGGCAGATTGACTGCCCCAATTGGCATGTGGATCCGCATGGCAGCAAGGGCAAGGAGTGTACACTTTACATCCATTCCTACTTGCTGGAGCCCGTTACTTTGCACGCCTGGGCCATCAACCGTTGTGACACCATACATCAAGAGTTTTTCATCCAGACTTCGTATTACGGGTTGGAAGAAGACGAGTCATCCTCTGGTTTCATGATTGCCCCCAATCCGACGGACGGTAGTTTCAATGTGTATCTTGACGATGTGCAGGGTCATGCCGAAATCGAGGTGTTCAATGGCATCGGCCAAAAGGTGGACGCTTTCCCGGTGGACGGGAGTCGGTGTAAGATGGTCTCCTATACGATGCCCGATGTTCCCAATGGGATGTATTATTTGGTTTTGAAGTCAGAGAAAAAGACGGGAATACGAAAAGTGCTATTGCAGCGTTAGCATGTTATGGTGAAGAGATTGTCCATATTGTCGTTTTTGCTGTTGGCCGGCTTCTCTATTTGGGCTCAAACATCAACCCAAGGCACGGAGTTTTGGCTCTCGTTCATGCTGAATGGCTATAAGGAGAATATTTATGGGGGATGGGTTCATAATTGTGTGATGATCAGCGCAAAACGCAACTGCTCTGGCACGATTGCGAACCCACGGACGGGATGGTCGGAACAGTTTACGGTGGAGTCGGCAAGAGTGAAGATAGTCGGTATCCCTGAGGAACAGGCTTATAACGAAGAGGATGAGGCCGTGGCCGACAAAGGGTTGCTTCTGGTGACAACTGACACGGTGTCTGTGTATACGGGGAGTTGCGCCACCAATTCCTTTGACGCTACATTTGTCCTGCCTACGGAAAGCCTTGGCTCGGAGTATATCGTGCAAACTGATGCACAGAGCAAAATCATCCATGAGGAAATCAGTGACCAGTTTACCAGTGCTTTCCTTGTGGTGGCGACAGAAGATGACACCCATGTCGAGATCACGCCTTCGGTGAAGACCATCACGGGGCACGAAGCAGGTCAAACTATTTCAATTATCTTGGCTGCTGGCCAAACCTATTCCGTAAGGTCGGAATATGGCGAGGGGTCGCATGACCTTTCTGGTTCGAAGGTGAAATCAGCCGGTGGGAAGAAGATCGCCGTGTTTAATGGCAACACCTTGACCACAGTCCCGGATATCAATGGAGGTTTGGACCATATCTTCGAGCAGGCGTTGCCTACTTTCACATGGGGCAGGCATTTTGTGGTGACCACATCGAACGGTCGCGCTCGCGACTTCGTGAAGGTCACCTCGTCGGCAGACGGGAATGTCGTCAAGAAAAACGGACATCGAATAGCCGAGTTGGACAAAGGCAAGTCGCATGTCTTTGACCTCACGGGGTGGGATGGCTCTTGTTATCTCGAGACCTCGGAACCCAGTGTGGTATATTTGTATCAAACGACCTATTGTGATGAGATGGAGCAGGCGGGCAATTTGATTGGCGATCCGTCCATGGTGTGGATTCCCCCTGTTGAGTTGAAGATTGATGAGATCACGTTTTGTACCTTCAATCACGGCTCGGCCCCCGTCGACCATCATTATGTCAACATCGTTGTTGAACGCAAGGACATCCGCCATGTCTATCTCGATGATGAACGGATAGACCCTGCCGATTTCTCGCCTGTGAGTGGCAACCATGACTATTATTTCTTGCGAAGATGGATTGCACCAGGCATCCATCATCTGCGCTGCCGCATGGGTCTGATGGCACACGTCTACGGTTTCGGTGAGGTGAAGGGATATGCCTATTGCGTGGGTTCGAATATCATCGACTTGCGCAGCCAACTCTATGTCAACGAGACGCCTAGCGAATTGTTGAAAGGTGGTTACTATGCCTGCGTCGACGACACGCTTCGCTTCAATGTGGAGACCAACTATGAGATTCGCAGCGTGAACTGGGAGTTTGCCGACAATGGGCAGTCCCAAGGACAAAACTCGACCCATTCCTATGCCCAAATTGGCGACTACGAAGTGACGGCTTATATTGAAGGTACCAATCCTTTCAATCAGCAGCCGGTATCGGAAACGAAATCCGTTGTGGTGCATGTGGGAGAGGGCGAGATTCACGATGAGACGCACAGACTTTGTGATGAGGATACCTTTGATTATTATGGCGTTGATTATTCAGAATCGGGTTATTATGAACGTTTGGGCGTCAATGTTTTCGGCTGTGATAGTTCGTATTACCTTCATCTTGACATGAACTTTACGCCCGAATTCGAAATCGAAGGGGAGGCCAATCCCATTGGCGGCAGCGAGACGCATATTGGCATTTATGACTACAATCTCCGTTTTGAAGATGCGCGGACTCATGTGGATACGGTTCTGTGGCAGGTGGATTGCCCGAATTGGCATCTTGTGCCTCAAGGGCGAGGAGAGTCTTGCAAACTCTATATCCACACCCTGCTCACTCACCCTGTCATGCTTCATGCCACCGCCATCAACCGCTGCGATACGGTGCGTCGTGTCTTCCCCATTCAAACCACATATTTCGACCTGCCCGAAGTGGAAGAAGGGCTTGTCTTTGAAGTGTCACCCAATCCTTCCCAAGGCCAGATGGTCTTGCATTTTGGTGTTATGAGCGGCAAGGCGGAGATAGAGGTTTACAATGGCATGGGACAACGGATGGAGTCCTTCAGCGTGGACTTGGATTCTTGCAAGGAAATGGGCTATGCGATGCCCAATCATGAGAGCGGATTGTATTATTTTGTATTGAAAAACAACGGAAGGACGCTGGCGCGAAAAGTGGCGGTGGTCCGTAACTGAAATAAAGAAAGGATTGCGTTATGAAACATGTCTTTTTGAAACGCTTCGTATGGGTGGCATTGGCCGTGTTGGCCTTGCCGTCGTGCCTCAAAGAAGGCGACAAGACGATTCTGGTGAATGACCCGCAGGACATACCCTTCATCACCGAATACCTCCCCGAAGACCTGCTTAACATGTTCGGTGAGGAACACGTCTATTTTGGTGACCAACCGCCTTTGGTCGACTTGGAGTTCAAGTCAATGCATGAGTATGCAGCCACCAACCTTCAGCCTCCATTTGCGCCGCAAGTTGGACAATTGTCGCCTATTGTTCACTACCATAAGATCAACCAGCAGTATCTCCAGATTGCCGATTACATCAGCATGAGTTCGGAAGAGACTTACTGCAAGGTGATTACGCCAGTCTACCTTACGGGTCGCGGTAACGATTTTACGGTCTACTACCATGAAGCACCTCAAACCGAGGGGCATCCCGAACACGCCGTGGTGCTGTCGGGTACGCTGACCAATAGGGGAGTGAAAGACTTGAGGTATGGCTACAAGATCATGAAATACAACGACTCCATCGTGCCACCTACGGTCTATCCTGTCAATACCATCTTCGTCTTTAAGGACCACGACAATATGGCCGAGTCTTGCACTTGGTATAACGATTCACTGATTGACCCTCAAAACCATTGAAGTTATGAAAAAACGTATATTTTTGCTGATTATCAGTATTTTGTCGGTGGTTTCGCTCCAAGCCCAGTTTGCCAGGCCTTTGAAGAGCAAGAGCCTCATCTGCCGCAACACCAGTCCCTTCAGCATTGGCATCACAGGGAGTTTCGCTGCCAACGATATGCTATACTCGTCGGTGTCAAAGGCAAAGCTAAATCCTTATCTGGCTCCTACGGGCGGTCTTGCCTTTGAATGGAACACCATGCGTGGCTTGGCGGTGGGACTGGATGCCTCTTATGCCATGCGCGGTTCCAACGAGGACTTCGCTACGGAGTTTCTGACCAGTTATAGCACCACGACGTTCGCCCGTGTTGACTATGCGATGCGGATGAATGCCGTGGAAGTGCGCATCCCCATCACTTGGTATATGGGTTATGGCGAGACTTTCAGGCCCTATGTCTATGTCGCTCCCCGTTTTGACCTTTGGCTTAACGGAAATCTCCGATGGGAGCGTACCTACGACGATGAGAGTTACGAGGCAGTGACGTATGAGAGCGAGTTGAATAAGGCTACGATGCAACCCTACGACATCAGCGCTGTGGTCGGTTTGGGCATTTGCAGTCGCATCATGCTGAAACAGACACGACTTTTCCTGAAATTTGACCTCTCTTATGGCATAAGCGTGTTGAACAATTTCTCTCAGCAGGAAGTGGAAGAGACGGTTACGTTCCAGGGGTGGGGCGACATCGAACATGAGACCTTGGGTCAGCGTCGTCTTCAAAACGTGGAAGCCCGCCTGACACTCTTGGTGCCGTTGCGCAAGTCTTTGAAAGATGCCTGCGCTTTCGACCAAAAAATGAGGAAGGGAAAATAAACTGATTGCTGCCCATGAACGACTACGCCAAATATCCCTTTGTCAGGATGTTGATTCCTTTCGCCTTGGGAATTTGGTGCTCTGTTTGCCTTCCAGCGCTTCGTTTATCGACATTCGCCACAATAATCGTTGCCCTAACGCTTTTTGCAATGGCTGCGGTGACGGCTTTTGTGCTGAAAAGTTATCGTTTCCATTGGGTTTTCGGTGCCGTCATGGCTTGCTATCTGGTCATGGCAGGCATGGCATTGGCACGAGTGCATGAGGCTGAGGTTCAGCGAGATTACTTTCGGTGCCATGAGGCTGGTGCTTGTTATTATGTGGCTCGGGTTTACGAATATCCTACTGAACGACCCAATTCCATACGCACGGTGCTCGATTTGGAGTACCAGTTTGGAGACAGCGTGCCATCGCGGTCCGTTAGTGGCAAGGTAATGGCCTATTTCCCCAAGTCAGATTCGTCTTTTGCCCTGCGGTATGGCGACCTCATCGCCATGCCGGCTCCCATCCGAGAGGTAAAGCCGCCACGTAATCCAGGCGAGTTTGACTATCGGGCTTATCTCTACCGCAAGGGCATTACGGGACAGGTCTATTTGAAGGACGAGGACTGGATTGACCTGCAGGCGAACAAAGCCAACCCCATTTATGCTTTCTCCTATCGCTTCCGTGATGTGCTGTTGGCATCGTTGCAACGCAGCGGATTGAGCGACAACGAGTTTGGCGTGGCAGCGGCGATTCTGTTGGGTTACGACGACAATCTCGCCGACGAGGTGCGCAAAAACTATGTGGCCGCAGGCTCGATGCATATCCTCTGTGTCTCAGGTATGCATGTAGGCATTATCTTCCTGTTGTCGAGTTTCCTTTTTGGTTTTCTCAATCGCAAGAAATGGCAGAAAACGGTTAAACATTTGCTGCTTTTGGTCTTGATTTGGTTCTATGCGCTTATTGCAGGTCTTTCACCATCTGTCATGCGAGCTTCGCTCATGATCAGTTTTGTCATCATCGGTGAGATGATCAATCGCAAAGGATTCATCATCAACTCGTTGGCGGCTTCTGCATTTATCTTGCTCTGTGTTAACCCGTATAATCTGTTCGAGATAGGCTTTCTTCTTTCGTATGCCGCAGTTCTTGGCATCGTGGTGTTGCAAAAGCCCATCTATAGTTTGCTGTATTTCAAGAATAAACTGCTTGACAAGGCGTGGAATATCACCGCTGTTGCACTTGCTGCTCAGATTTCGACGATTCCTTTCACGCTGTTTTATTTCAACCAATTCACGACCTATTTCTGGCTTAGCAATCTCTTTATGACTCCCATTAGTTTTGTCGTGGTTATTAGTGGCATGGTGTTGCTCTTGGTGTCATGGATTCCTTATGTGAGTACCTTCGTGGGCTATTTGGTGTGGGGTGCGGTGTATGTGATGAATTGGGTGGTGGAACAGGTGGAAAGTTTGCCGTTTTCTATTATTAAGGGGTTGTATGTCAGTGAGTTTGAATTTGCCATGCTGCTTTTGGCCTTTGTGCTGCTGCTTTTGATGGTGTCCATGCAAAAACGTCGTTTGTTCATTCCGATGCTCTCGGCTTTGCTGCTGGTGATGGTTTCGGTTACGCTTCGATTATATGGAACCGATGGCCAGCAAGGGATGACGGTGTTCAGTTTGCGCAACCACACGGCCGTTGACTTCGTCAGAGGTGGGGAACATGTGCTTTTGGCCGATTCTGCCTTGATGACCGACGAATCTACAATAGATTATAGTTTGAAAGGTGCCTGGGCGAAGCGGCATCTTTCATCACATCCTACAATGATCGGCTTTGATGGGGATTTTGAGGGAGAAAGTTTGGCGAAGAAACAAAACCTTATTGCTTTTGACGGCGGGTTGCTGGCGCTTTGGGATGACAGTCTCCAAGCGAAGGATAGTCTCACATATCGGATGCCAGTGGATTATCTTCTTGTTACTGGAAAACAAAAACCCGATGTGCAATCGATTGTCAATGGCTATGACACCAAGGTGTTGCTCATTGATGGTTCGGTGCCACGTTATTTGGCCGAGAAATGGTTGGTACAGGCTGATGGGATAGGGCTCCCAGTTTACGATTTGTCGGAAGGCGCTTTTGAGGTCGACTTTGGCGAGTAGGCCGTGATGACAACGGCAGAGAGAATCAAGGCGATGCCAATGGCCAAGTTCAGTCCAAAACTTTCGCTAAAGACGAAAATGCCGATGAGTACAGCAGTCAAGGGCTCTAAGGCTCCCAAAATGGCTGTTGGCGTGGCACCCACATATTTCGACGCATAGACCATCAGCACCAAGGATAGCGTGGCGGGTACAATGGCGAGCCAAAGGGCATAGAACCAACTTGTTGCATTTTGGGGTATTTGTATGGGGTTGCCCGATAGCAACGCAAATACCGCCATGCCTAGGGTGCAGTAGCCAATGACGTAGAAATTGATTTTAAAGGATGACATCTCTAGTGGGCAGCGGTTGACCACGATGATGTAAATGGCGTAGGTGAGGGCCGAGACGAGGACGAGAATCACGCCGGTGAGATTGAGTGTGCCGCCTTCGTCGCTCCAATATAATAGGATGACGCCAACGAGCGAAAGCACGATGGCAGCGATTGTCTTGAAAGTGATCTTTTCCTTGAACAGCAGGGCCATGATGACCGCTGTCATGATAGGATAGGTGAAGAGTAGGGTGGAAGCCACGCCTGCAGCAATGTATTTGAAACTAGAATATAACGTCATGGATGAGGCGATGAACAGCAACCCCAAGGCAGTCAAGGTGATGAACTCGCGCTTGCTCACTTTTAGGCTCTCTTTCTTGAAAATCAAAATGATGCTGACGATGATCCAAGCCATTCCGAAGCGGCAAAACAATACCGAACTCGTAGTCATGCCTTGCTCGTATAATTTGAGCGCACCTAGCGGATTGGTGCCGTAGAAAACGGCGGCCAAGATGCCACAAATGGTGCCGAAAACTTTCTTGTTGCTTTTGATGCTATTCATAGAATGAAGAAAATCAACACATTGCGTTTGCAATGTGCTGGATTGAAAAGTTGCGCAAAGGTAGGGAATTATTCTTTCGGTATAGGAATAAGACATGCGCCAAAAATAATGCGAAATTGTTGTTTTTTAAAATACTAATAATCAAATAAATACGTTATTTTATTTGCAAAGAGACAAAAAAAATGAAAAAAATGCTTGCCAGTTTAGAAAAAGGTTGTACTTTTGCACCCGCAAAGCAAAGCAATAGAGTTCTTTTTCAGGCTGGTCCGGTAGTTCAGCTTGGTTAGAATGCCTGCCTGTCACGCAGGAGGTCGCGAGTTCGAGTCTCGTCCGGACCGCAAGGAGCGCAAGTGAGAGATCACCTGCGCTCTTTTCGTTTATGAAAACTAAGTTTGACCATATCGCATTATTCATACTACAATTGTCCTTCGTGTTAATCGTTTGGATTATGTTAGGTTCCGTCTTTTTGCTTGAAGGGGCGAAAAGACTCGAAATGGCACATGGGGAACGAGAGAAAAGGGAGGCCGACAGTCTAGTCACTTTGCTTTTTGCAGGCGACATCATGGGTCATACGGCACAATACCAAGTGGCATATAATCCTGAGACAGGTGAATATGATTATTCGGATTGCTTCCGCTATGTGGAACCCTACTTGCAGGAGGCGGATTTTGCCTGTGGTAACTTGGAAGTTACCTTGGGTGGACCGCCCTACTCGGGTTATCCTTGCTTTTCTTCCCCTGATGCCTTGCTATACGAGGTCCAAAACATTGGCTTCGACCTGCTTTTCACGGCCAACAACCATGTCCTCGACAGAGGCAAGACTGGCTTGGAGCGCACTGTCATGATGCTCGACAGCGTGGGCATGCCTCATGCAGGAAGTTATGTCGACTCACTCAGTCGCGACACGAGTTATCCTATCATTATGGATGTGAAAGGACTGAAGGTGGGCTTCATCAATGCGACATACGGCACCAATGGCATCATTGAGAAAGCACCCAATGTGGTTAACAGGCTCGACACGGTGCAGATGGCTCGTGACCTGGAACGACTGGTCGAGATGGGTGCCGACTTGAAGGTGGCTGTGCTGCATTGGGGCATCGAATATGAACTGCGGGGCAACAAACAGCAGTTGCAATGTGCAAAGTCGCTTGTCAACCACGGCGCCGACCTCATCATTGGGGGACATCCCCATGTGGTGCAAAACGCCGACACTTTGTTCTCTTTATCGGGGAAGCCTGTCGTGCTCTACTATTCCATGGGCAATTTCATCTCCAACTACCATCGGCCGGAGACCAAAAGTGGAATCATGGTCAGGGCGACAGTGAATCGTTTCACGGGACGCGTCGTGGCGACGGAATATATCCCATATTACGTGTTTATTGGCACCATCCATGGCAAATACCAATACTATGTCGTTCCGAGTGTGCCTTATCTCAATGGGAAACTTGATTTCAGTTTGCCAAAAGACGACAGTCTTATGCTCCTCAACGTCTATAACTCAATTTCGGGACGCCTCTCCAACTTCAATCAGTGCAGGGATTGATTTCAGATTTGTCCCGCGTCGTTTTTATTCCTATTTTTGCACGCTTTTTCGAAGGCCTTGCCTTTCTACATTGAAGGCCACTGAGGCAGACAAGAAATAGCAATTCTCTAATTCTCAAATTAACTACGTTGAATGCAACGCATTTCTTGACGAAACAATATGTCATTCATAGATGAAATCAACAGACGGCGGACCTTCGCCATCGTCAGTCACCCCGACGCGGGTAAGACCACATTGACTGAGAAACTGCTGCTTTACGGCGGCGCCATTCAAGTGGCAGGTGCCGTGAAGTCGAACAAGATCCGCAAGACCGCCACTTCCGACTGGATGGAGATTGAGCGTCAGCGTGGCATCTCGGTGGCTACCTCTGTTATGGGCTTTGATTATAAAGATATCAAGATCAACATCTTGGACACCCCTGGTCACAAGGACTTCGCTGAAGACACCTTCCGCACTCTCACGGCCGTCGACAGCGTCATCGTGGTCATCGATGCGGCTAAAGGCGTCGAGTCGCAGACGGAGAAACTGGTTGAGGTGTGCCGCATGCGCAATACGCCCATCATCGTTTTCATCAACAAGATGGACCGTCCTGGCAAGGATGCTTTTGAGTTGCTGGATGAGATTGAGCAGAAACTGAACCTGAAGTTGACCCCGTTGAGCTGGCCTATCAACATGGGACCGAAGTTCAAAGGTGTATACAGCATCTATGACAAGAGTCTCTATCTCTTCAACTCCGATAAGCAACACATTACAGAGGGCATTGCTTTTGACGACCTCAACAATCCCGATTTGGATACGATGCTGGGCGAGGATGCCGCGACGCTGCGCAACGAAACGGAACTCGTGCAAGGTGTATATGACAACTTCTCGCGTGAGGCTTATCTGAATGGAGACATTTGCCCTGTGTTCTTCGGTTCTGCCTTGAACAACTTCGGCGTGAAGGAACTGCTGGACTGTTTCATCGAGATTGCACCTACGCCGATTGGTCGCGACACGGTGGAACGTCGCATCGAGCCCACAGAGGAGAAGTTCACGGGTTTCGTCTTCAAGATCCACGCCAACATGGACCCCAACCATCGCGACCGTATCGCTTTCGTGCGCGTGGTGTCGGGCCGCTTCGAGCGCAATAAGAACTACTTCCACGTGCGTCAGCGCCGCGAGTTAAAGTTCTCCAATCCCACAGCCTTCATGGCGCAGAAAAAGTCGGTGCTTGACGAGGCCTATCCTGGCGATATTGTTGGTCTGTACGATGCCGGCAACTTCAAGATTGGCGACACCTTGACCGAGGGCGAAATCCTTAATTACAAGGGCATTCCGAGTTTCTCGCCCGAGCAGTTCCGCTATGTCGAGAATGCCGACCCGATGAAGTCGAAACAACTGGCCAAGGGTTTGGAACAACTCACTGACGAGGGCGTGGCCCAACTCTTTACGGGCAAGATGACGGGGCGTAAGATCATCGGCACGGTGGGTGAGTTGCAGTTTGAGGTCATCCAATACCGTTTGCTGCACGAGTACAATGCCTCCTGCCGCTATGAGCCCATCTCGCTCTACAAGACCGCTTGGATCACCAGTGACAACGAAGCCCAACTCGCCGACTTCAAGATGCGCAAAGGCCTCAATCTCGCTGAGGACAAAGAGGGCAGGGACGTCTTCTTGGCTGAGTCGCCTTATGCCTTGCAGATGGCCATGGAAAAGTACCCCGATATCGAGTTCCATTTCACTTCGGAGTTTTGAGTTTAACGCAGCCGAGTGTAGTGAGTTTCCCGCTCGCGGGAATGGAGTGCGCATGCACTTTCTCAAAAGCGGCGGTTTCATGCATTTTCTGATTTGATGAATCCTCAAGCCGCCGCATGATAATAAAACTGCCACGCTCCATTCCCCGAAGGGGAATCTTTGTACCCTTTTTTTCAACTTTTTTCTTGTATCAATTCAATTATTCCCTAACTTTGCAGTGATAAACAGTTAAACAATTAAACAATCAACAATTAAACATCATCGCAATGGGATTTTTCAAAGAATTCAAAGAGTTTGCCGTTAAAGGCAACGTAATGGACATGGCTGTCGGTGTCATCATCGGCGGTGCGTTCGGCAAAATCGTCACCTCTTTGGTGAGTGATGTTATTATGCCGTTGATCAGCAAGGCAACTGGCGGAGTGAGCTTTACTGACCTCTTCGTCAATCTTGGAGAAGGTGAGTATCAGACATTGGCGGAAGCCAGAGAGGCTGGAGCAGCTGTTCTGGCCTATGGACAGTTCATCCAGAACATCATTGATTTCCTTATCATCGCCCTGTGCATCTTCCTGATGATTAAGGCTATCAACAAGGCTAAGAAGAAGGAAGAGCCTGCTCCCGAGGCGCCCAAAGGTCCAAGTCAAGAAGAACTCCTTACCGAGATTCGCGATTTGCTGAAGAACAAGTGATCTTCAACATGTCATCGAATGAAGAAAAGCATCCGCAAGTCGGATGCTTTTTTTTGCGGTCCCTGAGCTTGTCGAAGGGCCGCTTTCCGAAAAAAACACTACATTTGCAGTTTCAATGATTAGACACTATGAAGCGTAAGCTTTTGCTCATTATAGGATTCCTCTTCTGCTTCGCTTTCGTCGCAAGGGCGACCCACCAGCGCGCGGCCGAGATCACCTATACTTGGCTCGGCGGCAATGCATACGAGTTTACGCTGACCACCTACAATGTGCCTAATGCAGCTTGGGAACAACGTGACTCCCTGTTTATGCGTTGGGGCGACGGTGGCGAAGAATATATCCCCCGAATCCATTATGAGAGCATAGGCACCGACTTTGTCCTAAATATCTATAAGGCTGTTCATAATTACTCTTCTTCGGGTACTTACACCATCAGCATGGAGGACGCCAACCGCAATTTCGGCGTCATCAACGTGCCCAACTCGGTCATGGTGCCCATGCACATCGAGACGGAACTGGTCATTAACCCCTTCCTTGGCTACAACAACTCTGTACAGCTGCTCAACCCGCCCGTTGACCAGGGTTGCGTGGGCAAACTATACCTTCATAACCCTTCTGCCTATGACCCTGACGGCGACAGCCTGAGCTATCGCTTGGTGTACTGCAAAGGCACCGACGGGATGGAGGTTCCTGGCTATACCTATCCGCAGGCCTCGCATTCGTTTGACATTGATCCCGTTACTGGTGACTTGCGCTGGGATGCGCCCGTGGTGCAAGGCGAGTACAATGTGGCCTTTATGGTCGAAGAATGGCGCCATGGCGTGAAGATAGGTTCCGTGGTTCGCGACATGCAGATTCTGATCTCGCATTGCGATAACGAGTTGCCCGAGATTCTATGCGACGAACAATACTGCCTCGTGGCTGGCGAGACACTGAACTTTGTCATCTCCGCCTCCGATCCCGATGTCGACAATGTCACCTTGACGGCCTCGGGTGCGCCATTCGAGGTGGCGGTGAGCCCAGCCATCCTCAACCCTGAATCGGCTTTCGGTCTACAGCCTCAGATGGAGTTTCTGTGGAACACTACTTACGCCCACGTTCGCAACACACCGTATCAAGTAGTGATTCATGCCAAAGACGATGCTGCTCCTATCTGTCTGACCAACCTCAAGACGGTGACCATCAATGTGATGGGGCCGAAGGTGCAGAACCTCAGCGCCGAAATGCACGGCCATGACGCGATGCTTTCGTGGTCGGCCTATCCTTGTTCCAACGCGGTGGCATTGCTCGTCTACCGTAAGGTGGGTTGCGATGGTTATGAACCTGATGCGTGTGAGACGGGCATCCGCGAAGGATACCAACTTATAGCGACATTGAATGGTGCCGCAACCACCACCTATACCGACCTGGATTTGCCTGCGGGCATGTCGTACGAATACCGCATCGTGGCTCAGTTTCCCGATGGCGCCATGAGCATCGTCAGTGACGCAACCTGCGTGACACTGAAGAACGACAGTCCGTTGATGACACACGTCACTAACGACAGCACCGACTTTGAATCGGGACAGGTCATCACCTGCTGGACCCGACCGAAAGAGATTGCCGAACAATACGCCGCCCCCTTCAGTTATAGCCTGACCCGCATCCTTGACGGTGAGACCGCTGTTGTTTACGAAGGTGCCGACACAACCTTCCTCGACGCCAATGTCAATTTAGCGGAGGCATCCTCTTTGCTTTATAAGGTGGAGATGCGTGATGCCCAACAATTATTGATGGGTACCAGCACTAAGGCTTCAGCGGTGATGCTGTCGGTCAACGGGAACAACAACGAAGCCAATCTCTCTTGGACCGAGGTCGTCCCATGGCTCGTAGACAGCACGCAGGTCTTCAAGGAGGTTGGCAACCGATTCATTCACATTGCTTCTTCCGTCGGCACGACCTATACCGATACTAACGTGGAGAGTGACGAGACCTATCGCTATTATGTCCGTACATTTGGACACTATACCTTGGAAGGCATCATGCAACCATTGGTCAACTATTCTGCCATTAAAACGGTGCGCATTGGGCATGAGGAACCAACGGAAGAGTTCTCATACACACTGCCCAATGTCATCACACCTAACGGAGATGGTTTCAACGACATCTTTGAACCCAAGGTGACGGGTTTGTCGCAGATTACAGGTGCCAATACGGTCATCTTCAACCGCTGGGGCAACATCCTTTACGACACCGATGACCCGCTCATCCAGTGGGACGGCAAGAGCAAGCAGACCAATATGGATTGCCCGCCAGGTACGTATTTCTATGTCACGGATATCACATTTGTTGGCACAGCAGGGGAGGAGAAAATGCACCTTCAAGGATCAATAACCATTGTCAGATAAAACCTGTAGAAACGCGGCGCGCCACGTCTCTACCATAATACAATGAATGAAAAACGTTATTTAAAAACTATTATCTATGAAAATCAGAACATTAGTGATGGCATTGGCCGCCTTTTCTTTCATGCTGACAGCCTGTGGGAATAAACAAGCCAAACAACCGAACAATGCTGACAACAACAAACAAGAGGTTGTCGATGAGCGAACCCAGGAGGAAGACTCCCCTGCTTCGACCCCGGGAGATATCGGAGTCATTCGTAGCGTGTGGTCAAGAAATCCGATTTCTGGCGCTGCTGCTGTTGATGGAAAAGACATCGAACGTTTTGCCTACGTTTTCTGCAAGAAGTATTCTCGCTACGAGCCCAATCAGGTCCTTTTAAGCTATCTCAAAAATCCGAAGGGGTTTAATAATGAGGACTATGAAGTTGACAATCATACGAATAATGGCTACATCAAGTGCATGGGCAGGTTCCAGGTGAGTTATGATGTGACGGGCTGCTATTGGAATCGTAACAATGGGCACAAGTTGGTGGCTTTCTGGATGGAAGAGGGGCATGAGAGTGACCCCAACCTTGCTGACAATCTTCTGGTCTTCTACGACTACGATTCCGCTACCGATATGATGACTCCCGAGCCAGCACTGTCCGAGGCGATTGACAATGCAATGGATCAATATGACGAGTACAGCATCGTGCTTCCTGATAAGGGCAAGGACATCGAGATCGTCGGTTATATGATCGACTACGAAAACGACTCGGCTGAAAGCACCTATTACATCTACCGCTGGAACGGAAACGATTTCAAACTTGAGAAGGCAAAAAACTAACTATGGTAAAACGGTAATAAAAATGTAGAGACGTGCGATGGCGCGTCTCTACATTTTTTATAGGGATTTCTTGACCGTAGGCCAATCCCATAATCAATATTTCATCATCTCGATGAGGTCGACCATGCGGTTGGAATAACCCCATTCGTTGTCGTACCACGACATGATCTTCACCATCTTGCCCATCACCATGGTGCTTTGGGCATCGAAGATGCTGCTGTGCGGGTTGTGGATGACGTCGCAGCTCACGATCGGGTCCTCGGTGTATTCGAGCACACCCTTCATCGGACCTTCGGCGGCTTCCTTCATAGCAGCGTTGATTTCTTCCTTCGTGGCTTCAGTCTTCAGCGTGCAGACGAGGTCGACGAGCGAACCGGTCGGTGTAGGAACACGGACGGCGATGCCGTCGAGTTTGCCATTCAGTTCAGGGATGACGATACCCACGGCCTTGGCGGCTCCAGTGGTGGTAGGGATTTGTGACAAACCAGCCGAACGGGCGCGGCGCAAGTCGCTGTGCGGACCGTCAAGGATGACTTGGTCGTTGGTGTAGCTGTGGATGGTGGTGATGTAGCCCTGCTCGATGCCGAAGCGGTCGTTCAATACTTTGGCGACGGGAGCCAGGCAGTTGGTGGTGCATGAGGCGTTGCTGACGCATTCCACATCGTCGGTGAGGTCGTTGTTGTTCACGCCGACAACGACGGTGGCGTCGATGGCGTCCTTCGAGGGGGCCGAGAGGATGACCTTCTTGGCGCCGTTTTTCAGGTGGTCGCCATAGCCGCCCTTGCTGCTTTCCTTCGAGCGGAACACACCGGTGGATTCAACCACAACATCGGGAGTTTTGCCCCACTTGATGTTCAGAGGTGAACGCTCGGCGGTGACGGGGACGCGCACACCATTGACGATAAGTGCAGTCTCGTCATACTCCACGGTGCCGGGGAACTTGCCCTGCGTGGAGTCGTATTTCAACAGGTGGGCCAGCACCTTGGTGCTCGTCAGGTCGTTGACGCCCACGATTTCCAGATTCGGACGTTCGCAAATGATGCGGAACACGTTACGGCCAATGCGGCCGAAACCATTGATACCTACTTTAATCTTTTCCATTGTAAGTGCGTTTTGGATATTCTCGTTTGAAATAAAGTGCAAAATTACGATTTTTACAGAAAACATCATCTTATTTTTCCTTAATTTTGCAAATTCTATTTTCCAATCATGTCAGAAACCTTCAAATCACAAGCCCTTGAGGCTAATCTGGCGCAAACGCGCTACAAAGATATCTTCATCCCCGAAGAGCACCAACAGTTTATAGGCCTTTCGGTCAAATACTTCGGCATCAACAAACGCGCCAAGGAGTGCATTACTGAATACCATCATCCGTTATCGAACCACACTTTCGTTACCGAGGAATTGCGAAAAATGCTCATGGACGACTTCTGGTTCTATACTCGCGATGACATTCCCGCCGATGCCTTGCATGTCCCCTTGCAGATGATGCACAGCCTGCTGAAACCCGAGGTGGCGGCTAAACTGCGCCTCAATGTCATCATCACTTTGATGGAGTTTGCCAATAAAGTCATCTCGGAATCAGTTAGGCATTGTGAGTTGATCTCTTTGGTCTTCGATATCTTGAAAGATGCCTTTGAAGGTTCTGAGGTGCCTGAGTCAGGCGAAGGGTTAATGGGTAATAAGGATGTGTTTATCTTGGCCACCAAGCACGCAGGCCGATATCTCGACAAGGTGGCGCATGACGAGCGATTCAATGCCCAAGCATGCGACTTGCTTCGTAGGATGTTGAAGGAGAACTACCGCTATTGGCAAGAGACCTCGCAGGTGGAAGGTTGGGTGGAGGGCAAGAAGGCCCTGCTCTCCGAAGAGGAAATCAAGACCGTTCGCGATGAAATAGGCGAACCTTATTTTGCCCAGTTAAATGCTGATCTGCAAGCGGCCGACACATGGGAGAAGTTGACCGAAATGCCGCATTTTGAGCAGATAGCCAAACGTTTCACCGAGTCGGAGAGGGCTTTCCCGCATTTCATCACCAAGTTTCACTATGTCTTCTTCCTGCTTCATCTGCCAGGCATGGAGAACCAGCGCGAACGCCTCATCTGGAACATGGATCGTATGATGCGTGATGCCATTGATGAGATGCCGCAAGATGAGTTGATACCTTTCATCGACACTATCTTCGACCTTGCCGAGGAACTGCGCACAGACTATATGTCAGCAGTGCTAGACTTCCAACTCACCCTGGGGATGAAGATCATTGACGTCGACCAGACTGAGATGAAGGAAATCGTCAACTACTTCGAGAAGAAACTCATCGCCTTCGGTTTCGTTACGCCAGGCAACGTGTTCGTAGGTGAAGATTGGCAGTTGTCTGTAGACGAAAACCATATCAAGAATATCCGAGTGTGGCTCGAACTGATTGAACACTCCAAGACACCTATGGACAAGTTGCTTTCTGCTTTGATCGTCAACTTGAAATTGGGTGGCATCTTCTTAAGTGACACGGACCTCTTCCAGCGCGAGATTACGAAGGTCTTGAACTCCAACATCACGCCCTACTATAAAAAGGTGAAGCAGTTGACGCGCATCTTCCCTGTCTATTTCAATGAGATCGGTGCTGAGGGAGAGATTCGCAACGTAACCACCAATATGGACGAGATTTCAGGTCGACAGGACAAACTGGTGCATTTCCTTCGCAAGCAGGTGCATACCGAGAGCAACAACACGCTCATCGCCTTGACGTTCGACGTGTTCAAGTTCTGGAGCGACGGCAACCTCGGTCTGCTGAAGCCCATCTTGCCCAACAACGTCTTCGAGAGCATTGACAAGGAAAGCACCTGGTTTGTGCATGTCCACAACCTTGTCCAGACGATGTGCGAGATTTCATGCCTCAATCCCGAGGACGTGCTGATGCTCTCACGCGACGACTTCGAGAACCTCATCGGCTCGGCTGCCCGTCGCCTAGAGCTCGCCGACGACCTATACCAGCGCGAACGCGCCCGCTTGATGGACACCCGTGACCTGTATGCCTATCTCAGAGAAAAATACAGTTTCGAGTCAGTCAATATCTTCAGTTCGTTGCGCAGTTTCCCCTTCATTCCTGATGAGGAAATCGACGAGTTTGAACGGGTGTACAAAGCTAAGGACTTCGGCAAGTCGCTGACGATGATCTATGCCTTCATGGACAAGCTCAAGACCGTCATCTTCAACCCTGAGCAGAGCGAAGGTTGGGAGAACATATACCACAAGCGCCACATTGCCATTGGCATCCCGTCAATGTATGGCACCTACCGTGAGAACAAGTTTGAGGCCATGGGCTTGACCTTCCGCTTGGAGCGCGTGGCGACACAACTCATGGAGAAGGTGGTTCAGAGCATCAACCTCGAATACATTTCGGAACGCACACTGAATCAGATCTATACCATCCTCGAATACTTCCGTAACGGTCTCGAACTGGACGGCATCACCAACCAGAGTCTCAACCAGAAACTCGATATGCTACGCTATAGTTTGACCTCGCGAAGTTTCTCCTTTGGACAGTATATCAATATCTTCCAGTTTATTGCCGAAGATGTGCGTCGCATCATTATCAAGTACTTCCTCAAGTCGTACGAATATCCGCTGAAAATCGTTATCCCACAACTTTTCGACCCCGAAGGAAAACTAAGCGAGCGCGAGACGGCAGCCCTTATCAGCAAGAAGTCGGAGGAGTTTCACCGTGACCTGCTCTCCGATGCCTTCCTTATGCAGCCCTTGGACAATTTCATCGGTCGAATCTTGGCGTCTTTGCGTACCATGGAGACCACGCTGAACGAGAAACTCATCAGCGACATTATGACCTACAACTCCGAGATGCTCATCAGTCCGTTCTGGGAAAGGACTCCTAAAATGGACAACCAGGTCTTCATCGGCAACAAGGCCAACAACCTTAAGAACCTGTACCTGCATGGCATGCCTGTGCCTCCAGGTTTCGTCATTACTACTGAAACCTTCCGTCGCAACGAGACTATCAACACCATCCCCGAGCTGCGTACTGAAATTCACGGCATGATTCGTCAGCACATCGAGGAGTTGGAACGCATCAGCGGGCGCAAGTTCGGCAACCCTGAGGTGCCGCTGTTGGTTTCTGTTCGCTCGGGAACAGCCATCTCCATGCCAGGTGCGATGGACACCTTCCTCAATGTCGGCCTTAACGACGAGCAGGTGGAGGCCATCGCTGCCGACTCTGACAAAGCGTGGGCCATCTGGGACTCATATCGCCGTTTCCTGCAGAGTTGGGGCATGGCCAAAGGCATCGAGCGCGACGTGTTCGACGATGAGATCAATGCCTTCAAGCAAAAGAACAACGTGAAGGTGAAGGCCGACTTCAGCATTGAGCAGATGCGTGAGGTGGCGCAGTCCTACAAGCGCATCCTCGCCGACCATGGCGTGGCCTTTGAGCAGGACTCGTTCAAGCAGTTGATCGAATGTGTTAACATGGTCATCGAGTCGTGGAACTCTGAGCGCGCCTTGGCCTATCGCCGTCATTTGGGCATCTCCGAGAACTGGGGTACCGCCGTCATCGTTCAGCAGATGATCTTCGGCAACCGCAGCGAGACCTCGGGCACGGGCGTGGTGTTCACACAGAACCCTCACCGCGAGCGCCCCGGCGTGCACCTTTACGGCGACTTCACCATGCGCAGTCAGGGCGAGGACATCGTAGGCGGTTTGGTCAAACCTTTGCCCATAGGCGAGACGCAACGCAAGGCCGCGGGGTTGGAAGGTCCTTCCATGCAAACCTTATTGCCTGATATCTATAAGAAAATTTTTTCCATTGCCGTCGAACTCACCGAGAACCTTGGTTATAGTCCGCAGGAGATGGAGTTCACCTTTGAGTCCGACAAGCCCGAGGATTTTCATATCTTGCAGATTCGCGACCAAGACCTCAAGACCGAAGAGGAGAAGACTGCTTTCGTGCTTTCGCCCGATGAGATGCACCAACTGGGGCATGGCATGGGCATTGGAGGTGGTGCTATGAATGGTTTAGCGGCCTTCAACGCTGAACAGATCAAGGCGTTACGCGAACAGTATCCTGACAGTCAGGTCATTTTGGTCCGCCCCGACACTGTCCCCGACGATATCGGGATGATCTTCGATTGCGACGGTCTGCTGACGGCTCGTGGCGGTGCCACCTCGCATGCGGCAGTCACAGCAGTGCGTTTGGGCAAGGTCTGTGTGGTGAGTTGCGACGGCCTCGAAGTCGATGTTGATGACGAATTCGGTCAACTCAACGGTCATCCACTCAAGATGGGTGATGCCATTGCCATCGACGGGAACCTTGGCATTGTCTATCTAGGCCATTATCAGACCGAAAAGATGAAGGTGGGGAAGGGATATAATTATTGAATCATGGCAGATCACAACGATTTTGGAAAATTGGGCGAGGAACTTGCTGTCGACTACTTGACTGGCAAAGGCTATGAGGTTTTGGAACGCAATTGGCGTAACATTCATAAGGAAATCGACATTATCGCCAAGGATGGTGACTTTTTGGTGATTGTGGAGGTGAAAACTAGACAAACCGATGCGTATGGTGACCCTGACATTGCAGTGACAAAACGTAAACAGCGGATGCTCATATCAGCTGCTAATGCCTATATTGCGCAAAAGAAAATGGATGTTGAAACGCGTTTCGACATCGTCTCTATTATTTTTAAGGACGGCGAACCGTTGATAGAGCATATTGAGGACGCGTTTTTGCCATAAAAAGGGTTTGTTATATATAATAAGGTATCCAATTTTCCACTAATCATTGGTTTTTAATAAATTTTCTTATTGCTAATCAGAGTGTTGCATTAAAATTCAAAAATATTTGAAAAAAGTGCTTGCCAGTTTGGAAAAAGGCCGTACCTTTGCACCCGCTTTCCCCAAGGAAGAGGGGCACGGAAGACAAGAGAGAGGGAAGCAAGTTCTTTGACAGTCTGAGGCCAGCACAAGACCAGCGCCGCGGGAGCGGCGCAGGGAAAGGAACCTTTCAAGGAAAGGCAAGCACAGTAGAACATCAAGGCGGAACCCGAGATTCAGAGAAAGAAATTTAGCAAGACAATATTACAACGAAGAGTTTGATCCTGGCTCAGGATGAACGCTAGCGGCAGGCCTAATACATGCAAGTCGAACGGTAAGATCCCCTTCGGGGGATTGAGAGTGGCGGACGGGTGCGTAACGCGTATGCAACC